>Ga0163147_10003811_pt1 | contig 19742 bp, 19 predicted proteins | sample OliLakLV19MP6G1_FD_148597 | JGI IMG/M metagenome (GOLD analysis project Ga0163147, IMG submission 148597) | Freshwater microbial mat bacterial communities from Lake Vanda, McMurdo Dry Valleys, Antarctica- Oligotrophic Lake LV.19.MP6.G1 | ecosystem: Environmental > Aquatic > Freshwater > Lake >...
GCGGCCCGAGTACGCATCGTCGCCGCACAAAAACGCCCGCCGCACGCAGCGCGAGACACAGTGAAAGGTGCCGGCAACGTCGGGAACAACCAGGAGTTGGCGGGGATAGCCCATGCGCAGAGCGTGACGCGACAGGGCGTTGTCGGCTATCGGCAGAAGGCGGTCTGGCGTGTAGGATTCTTCCTCGTCATGGGTGTCCACGTTCGTTGTCATTCGTTCGCGTGTCCACGTTCGTGGGCGCGAGCATCCACGCTCGGGCATTCTCGACGCGATGGGTGTCCACGTTCATCGCACGTCCACGTTCATCGCACGGTTGTCGATTGTTGGCGATTCTCGGTGGCACTGTCCCAAATTTGTCCCACGGCCACGATCAATGCGAACGAAATAGAGAGTCAGCGACTCGCTAGCGGAGCGTCGCGCGTCGATAACCCGTGGCGCTCATCTGCGACAGAAGAGTCTTCACAGAGCACCCCCCCCCGAATGGCGCAACCCTGTTTTGACACATCTAGTCGCTGCATCTGCCAACGCCTCGGAGAGCGATTCTCTTAGGGTAAATAAGCTCGATTGATCTCGCTCAGACCTTTCGCCTAACGCCGAGGGCGATGTCATCGTTTGGGTGAAGTCGCGGCCTTCGTTGGCTTTTTCGCTACCTTCTTTACAGTCCGCCCCTTGCTGGCTTCTTCCAACGCTGGCTCTGAGTGCTTTGTGATAGCTAAAAGCTCCCACGGGACATTCATGACCCGAAGGGAGGTCACCGAGAAAATTGAAGTCAATCGCTCCCGCAACATCCAATAGATATAGCGAAAGTAGCCTTCCTTTACCTCAGAGAACGCGGCTATATCGCCGTCAAGATCTCCTTGTTTAGAAACGAATCCTGCGGTGATCCCAACCTCTAGAATCTCCTTGGGCACCTTTGCTAGTTGCTTAGTTGCCGGCAGATGTTGCGTTGCGATGATCGTCATGCTTAGCTCAATGACGGATCGATCGCCATACTTATGCTGCGAGATCGCAGGCTCGCCCTTCCTCACCATGATTTCCAGCCGCTTGGTGTTTAGGTTTTGCTCATCAAATATGACTTTGCCGAATCGCGCCCCCACCAAGACAAAGTCATCTACGTCGCGAGCCATCTCAGTGCTTCCCGGCTGAATAGATCGTGTAAGGAGCGACCCGAGCAGGCTCGCCGCTCTCATAAACCGATGGGCTCCCAGCATCGAGAAATGAGTCCGACCCCCGACGCAAAACGACCACCTTCGCCGCTTCAAAGTGCAACAATTTGCCACTCTTTTGGTACGCGGGAATGCCCGACATGGACCCATAGGCACGTGAGATCAAGTCGAGGAGGTGCTGGTTCAGACTCACCGCTTCGCTGTCCGCTTTGATGGCAGCTAATCGATGCAGAGACTTGGGGAGTCTGAGCGTGACACGCCCGCTATATTCGAGCTCATCCATGATCGGTGCCGGGACTTCTCGCCCAATTTCCTTAAGCAACTCTGATACGGCCTCTATAGCTAGACAAGCATCTGTGTGCGCGTCTGACGCCGATGCGCCATACCCGATGATGTCTGGGAATTCGCGAACGCGTGCCTCAAAAATAACTTCGCCGCCCTCGTTGATTTGACGCACCAAGGTTGTGTAGTTGTTCATTTCTTTTGCTCGCTCAAAAAGCTCTTCAATTCGACCTCGTAGGTCTCGAGTACTTTTAGGATGTTTTTCAAGTAGGAAGGCTTGAGTTCGGGATTCTTACCGTGGCCGCAGTTGTAATTGGAACCGTAAAACTCCGGGATGCCTGAATGGATGAAGCCCTTGTGCCCTCCGCTTTTCTTGGATGACACGATAAACCCGAGCGCCTCAAGAAGTGTTTTCACTTCACCACACCTCATCGCCCCGCCTTTGGATAGCTCACCAACAGCGTTGTCGTACAGGCTAGCAGGCATGTGACACCACAGGTAGTGTCATTGGTTCATTTGTTTGATAGATGATCATACTTCGCCCCCCGTGACCGCACAGCCAATAGTTACAAATGTAGATGCGCCCGTCGAGCAAAGCTGCGTTGACCCGGCCTCCCCACCATTGATCGGCACGCTGGACTCGGACGCCAATTAAGCGAACGTGGACACCCAAGCAGAGCGAACGTGGACACCCACACCCACACCGACCCACCGCGAACACCGTCCACGCACCAGCTTTGGCAACCCAAGCTTCCAGCCGCAATCGAAACTCGTCGGCGCAGGCGGGCGCGTCGAGACAGGCGTTTGTGTGGAGTGGGCCTTCCCGAGGCCGTCACTCTGGCCAAGAGGCCGTGTGGTTTTTCTCTAGAAAAGTTGACGCCCTTGCGACAGGCTTTCTCGGCAGACACCCAACGATGAAAACTTGAAATCCGGCGCGACGGACCCATCTCGCGCTGATCCATTCTTTTCGAGCCAGCCCATGAGCACCGTTGCCGCCGCCCCCGCTGAATCGTTCAAGTTCGAAGCCGAAGTGCAGCAAGTGCTGCATCTGGTGATCCATTCGCTGTACTCGAACCGTGACATTTTTTTGCGCGAGTTGATTTCCAATGCCTCCGACGCCTGCGACAAATTGAGATTCGAGGCGCTGCAGAATGCCGAGTTGTATGGCGAGCAGACCGAGTTGGTGATTGATCTTGCTGCGGATGGCGAGGCCGGCACCCTAGTGGTTACGGACTCCGGCATCGGCATGAACCGGCAGGAGTTGATCGACAACCTCGGCACCATTGCAAGCTCCGGCACCAAGAAATTCCTCGCCCGATTGTCAGACGGGCAGAAGGCCGATGCCAACTTGATTGGCCAGTTCGGCGTTGGCTTCTACTCGGCGTTTATTGCCGCTGATCGGGTGACTGTGGAAACCCGCCGCGCGGGCGAAACTGAAGGCTGGCGCTGGGCGTCGGATGGCAGCGGCGAGTACACCATGGAGCCAGTCAGCGACTTGGCCCGCGGCACCCGCATCACCTTACATCTGAAAGACGATGCCAAGGAATATTCGCAGCCGTGGAAACTGCGCTCGCTGGTCGAGCAGTGGTCCGACCACATCGCGTTTCCGATCCGCATGCCCAAGCTGGTCGAAGGCAAGCCGACCGCCGAGATGGAAAACGTCAACCAGGCCTCAGCCCTGTGGACGCGACCCAAGGCTGAAATCGAGGACGCCGAATATCAAGCCTTCTACAAGCACGTTAGCCACGATTACGCCGATGCGCTGAGCTGGACGCACAACCGCGTCGAGGGCAATCAGAACTTCACCTCGTTGCTGTATCTGCCGTCGAAAGCGCCGTTTGATTTCCAGCAGAATCGCGACGAGCGCAAAGGCCTACGCCTGTACGTGAAGCGTGTTTTCATCATGGACGCCGCCGAGCAGATGTTGCCGAACTACCTGCGCTTTGTACGCGGCGTGGTTGACTCCGACGACTTGCCATTGAACGTGAGTCGCGAGCTGCTGCAAGGCAATCGTCAGCTCGACAAACTGAAAAGCGCGCTCACCCGCCGCGTGCTTGACTTGCTCGACAAGCTGGCTGGCGAGACCGAGTCAGTCCAAGCCGAGCCTGACAAGGCTGAGTCTGACCAGGCTGAGTCTGACAAGGCTGGGACGAACAAGGCTGAGGCGAACAAGGTCGTGGCGAACAAGTACGGCGAATTCTGGAAGGCGTTCGGCAGCGTCATCAAGGAAGGTATCGCCGAGGATCATGGCAACCGCGAGCGCCTCGCCAAGCTGTTGCGGGTGGCCTCAACCCGCAGCAGCAGCGCTGACGAGTTGGTGTCGTTGGACGACTACATCGCGCGCATGAAACCCGAGCAGGACGCGATCTACTACCTCACCGCCGATGGCTGGAATGCCGCTCGCCACAACCCGCAACTGGAAGCCCTGAAAGCGCGCGGTGTGGAAGTGCTGCTGATGCATGAGCGCATCGACGAATGGATGATGGGCTATTTGCACGAGTACGCCGGCAAGTCGCTGCGCAATGTTTCCAAAGGCGAGCTCGACTTGGACAAACTCGGAGAGCCGGTCGACAAAGCGCAGCGTGAAGAGGTCAAGAAGGCGGCACAGGGCGTGATCGAGCGCTTGAAGCAGCAGCTGGGCGATCGCGTGGAAGACGTTCGTGTGTCCGAGCGACTGACCACGTCGCCTTCCTGTCTGGTGCTGGCCGAGCATGATATGGCCCTGCACATGCAGCGCTTGTTGAAGGCGGCGGGTCATGAAGCGCCGGGCGGCAAACCGGTGCTGGAAATCAATCCGGCCCATGCTTTACTCAAGCGCTACGAGGCAGAGCCCGACGGTGAACGCAGCGAAGCGCTGGCGTTGTTACTGCTTGAACAAGCGCAGCTGTTGGAAGGCGCGGCGCTGGACGATCCGGCCGGCTTTATCACCCGCATCAACGGCTTGCTGACGGCGGCTTGATTACCCTGCCCGCCACCTGTGGGAGCGCCGGAAGGCGCGAAATCGACGCCACGAGACGTCAGCCATCGCGGCTGCCGCCGCTCCCACAAGCACGCGTTGAGTGCTCCCAGCAGCGCGCTTTTCACTATGTCCCAGCGTACCGACACACACACTCACACAAGGATTCCGCCGCATGAACACGGTCTGCGATCTGCCCGGTGCCAGCCTCAGCCCGGATCTCAGCGGCTTTCCTGACCCGCAAATCGATCTTGCGGTGGACCCCTCCTTGAACAGCGCAGAGCTGGTCTTGGCGGGCGGCTGCTTCTGGTGCACCGAGGCGGTATATCGGCAGCTGGATGGCGTGCTGGATGTCGTCTCCGGCTACGCCGGTGGCAGCGCCGAGACCGCCAACTACAAAGACGTATGCAGCGGTGCCACCGATCATGCGGAAGCGATTGCCATCCGCTATCAACCGGCCAAGATCAGCTTTGGGCAACTGCTGAAGGTGTTTCTCTCGGCGGCGCATGATCCGACTCAGCTCAACCGCCAAGGCAATGATCAGGGTCGGCAATATCGCTCAGCGATTTTTTATGCGGACGATGAGCAGCGCGACGTCGCCAGTGCCTACCTCGATCAATTGGAAGACGAGGCCGCCTTCAGTTCGCCGGTGGTGACCACGTTGGAGCGATTGACCACGTTCTACCCGGCCGAGGCGTATCACCAGGACTATGCCGCGCGCAATCCCGCCCAGCCTTACATCGCGGGTGTCTCGGCACCCAAAGTGGCGAAGGTGCGCAAGCTGTATCCCAGTCGCTTGAAGCCGGCTGGCTAGATCAGCCAATGAGCGAGGCCGTCCCGCACACAGTACGCATTGATATCTGGTTGTGGGCAGCGCGCTTTTTCAAGACGCGCTCGCTGGCCAAACAAGCCATCGAGGGCGGCCGCGTCGAAGTGAACGGACAAACCTGCAAGCCGTCGCGTTTGCTCAGCGCCGGTGACCGCCTGCAGCTCAGGCGTGTCGACGAGTTGTTCGAGATCGAAGTGGTGGCGGCAAGCTGCCGGCGCGGGCCGGCCGTACAAGCGCAAGCGCTGTATCGGGAAGATGCCGAGTCATTGGCAAAGCGACTCGCGCTGCGCGAACAACGGCGCTTGGCCAACGCCGGATTTCAAGCGCCCGCTGGAAAACCGGACAAGCGCGCGCGGCGCTTGATTCAAGCCCTGGGTGACATCGATGCGATGTGACAACGACGCGATGTGACATCGATGCGATGTGACCACCGTGCGATGTGACAACGACGCGATGTGACAACCATGCGATGTGACATCGATGCGATGTGGCATTGATCCGATCTGAGGCGCGCGAGTTAGAGTCGCCTCCTTCACATCTGGTTGACTGAGGCTGGCGATGTTTTGGCAAGAACGCGTGCATTGGGTGTGACTGCACTTTTGGCTGCGAGTCTGGCGGCGGCACAAATGCCACGAGTGACGTGGCAACACACTAGCGCACCGCGTGGCGACGGCACCCGCGCCTATTTGTAAGGGCGGCTTGCCTTTCCGGGTGCGTTTCCCATTGAGTTTCCTATCCGTCAGCCCGGATTTAATGCAAAGACAGTGGTGGCTGGCAGCGATGGCGCCTACCTCATCCTTCCCATCAACGGTGGCGGCAGCAGCGAGAACCTGACCTACTTGCTCACGCCCTTTTGGTTCAACAATCGCGGCTGGCAAGTCATGCGGCTGAACGCCAGTGGGCAATTGCTTTGGTCAAAATTCATCGGCGCGAATACGCAGACGACCTCAGCGCTGCCGCTCAGCCCACTCGCATTTGCAGCAGAACCCGCATTGCTGCAAACCCAGCTGACTGCTAGTGGCGGCGTGGCCGTCCTGTCCAACTACGGCCTGCATGTCTTTGACGCTCACGGCACCGGTACCTTCAGCGCCAATGTGGGCGCAACGGCGTGCCGCCTGCCGGTCGATGATTTTTACGGCCCCAGCGTTCAACTGCTCACTGACGAAGACGTTCTGGTGGTGGGCTTTGGCGTCAATGTCAGCCCAAACGTGACCAACTGAATCAGTTCCAACCAGCACAATCCGCTGCCTAATGACGATGTCCCTCTGCCGATTTCGGGCAATGACAAACCGCCGTTGGTCCATATTCGATTCCGAATGATTGTCCGGCCGGCTGACGTTGCCAATGAAACACCGGTGTGGGTGTTGATTGACCGCCCACTTCCGCCATCGTGGCGGTGTCGAACAAGCGGCCGTTGACCATCACCATGTGGGTGTCGGCGCTGGCGCGGATATCTTCCAGCGGGTTGCTGTTCAACACCACCAGGTCGGCGCGCTTGCCAACTTCCAGCGAGCCCAGTTGCTTGCCCAGACCCAGATAGTCCGCACCATCAAACGTCGCCGCGCGCAGCGCTTCGAAAGGGCTGAAGCCGCCTTGCTGCAGCATCCAGATTTCCCAATGCGGGGCCAGGCCCTGCATCTGCCCGTGACCGCCCACCTGGATGCGAACCCCGGCATCACGCAGTTGCTTGACCGCCTTGGCGACTTCGAGGTGGTAGTAGTCCCAGTCGGGCGCGGTTTCGCGGCGGATGGCGATGCCTTCGAGTGTTTCGCGCGGGAAAAAGCGGTTGAGCTTGGCGTCTTCCCAGACGCGGTCGCGGGCGTAGAACCAGCGCTCGCCAGAGAGGCCGCCGTAGCTCACCACCAAGGTTGGCGTATTGCGCACATCGGTGCCTGCCATGAGTTGGATCACGTCGCGATAGAGCGGGGCGATCGGCAGGTTGTGCTCAACGCCGGTGGCACCATCGATCACCATCGTCATGTTGTGAAAGAAGGTTGAGCCGCCTTCTTCGACGACCAGCATTTCCAGTTCGCGGGCGGCCTGATTGATCTGTTGCCGTTGGTCGCGCCGCGGCTGGTTGTAGCTCTTCACCGAGAACGCGCCCAGCGCCTTCATCCGGCGCAGGTGTGAACGCGCATCGTCAAGCGAGTTGATCACGGCTTTGAAATCGCCGTCGGCACCGTACAGGATGGTGCCGGTCGAAAACACCCGCGGCCCGACCATGCGTCCGGCGCGCACCAGCTCCGCCTGCGAAAACACAAACTCGTTGCTGGCCGAAGGATCGTGGGCGGTGGTGATGCCGAAGGCGAGGTTGGCGTAATAGGCCCAGTTGGCCTGCGGAATGACGCCGCCGCCGAAATGGGCAACGTGGGCATGCGCATCGACGATGCCGGGCATGATGGTTTTGCCGCGTGCGTCGATCACCGTGCTGCCATCGGGCACGCGCACGTCGCCGCTGGCACCAACGGCGACGATGCTGTCGCCCTTGATCAACAGCACACCATCCTCGATCACTTCCTCGGTGTTCTCGCTGTCACGCATGGTGATGATGCGCGCGCCGGTAAAGGCTACCGTCGCGTCCGGCGTGTACACCGGCAGACTTAAGCCCAAGGCAATGCCCTTGGCATCTTCGAGCTTTGGCAGGGTTTTGGGTGCGCCTGCGACGAACGCAAAGGTGTCTTGCAACTCGCGGGTGAAGTAACGCTCACCAACCGCCCAGTGCAGGCGCTTTGAATCCGCCGACCAGTGCAGGTAAGAGCCCGCGTCCCGACTGACCTGGGCGACCGGAATCGCCTTGGTGTCCTTGCTCAACTCGATGCTGGCACCCGTTTGCGGCATTGGCGCGACGTAGGCGTTGAACAGTTCGGTGAATGCGACCCAGCGCCCATCGGGGCTGATGCTGACCAGGTTTGGATACTTCAAGTTGAAGACTTCACGCGGCTCTTCACCGGCCAAACCGATGCTCATCAGCTTCTTAGCCAAGCCATCGCCGAGGAAATAGAAGATGCGTGTGCCATCGGCGTTGAACTTCGGGGCCCCGCCACCTTGGGCAATGCGGCGCAATTTGCCGCCAACGCTTGGCAGCAGATACAGCCCGGCATCGGCGGACCACGCGCCGCCGGTCAAGCCGCTGCCACCGCTGCGGGTCAATACGATCTGGCTGCCGTCGGGTGAATACGCTGGGCCGTAGTAATAGCCCTTCGGCAGATCCAGCACGCGCTCGCTGCCACTGGCCAGATCGCGCTCGACAACGCGCACTAGGTCCTGATCGTTCCAACGCGTGTACAACAGCTTGCGACCATCGGCGCTGAAGCTCGGCTGGTATTCGAAGTTGGCAGTGTCGGTGGTCAGTCGCTGCGGCTTGCCGCTGGGCAAGGCGCGCGTCCACAGCTGGCCTACCGCATGGAAAACCACTTGGCTGCCATCCGGCGCGGTGGCAATGTCGCGCAGCATTTGCGCGGTGAATTGGCTGCCTGGCAAGGTCTGTTCGAAGCGCAATGGTTTGGCTACCGCTCGCTCAACGTCGACCTCGAATGGAATCGACTTGGCCTCGCCATTGCTTGCGTCGATTCGCCACAACCCACCTTGCGCCCAAACCACCAGCGCTGAGGCATCCGGCAGCCATTGGAAATTGGGGTACGAACCAAAGATCGCCCACGCCTCTTGCTGGTCGTGATTGAGCCCATCCCACAATGGCCGAGTGATGCCGGACTCAAGGTCCAGCGTATGCAAGACGGTCTTTTCGCGGACACGTTTGACGAAGGCCAGCGACTTGCCATCTGGCGAGGGTTGCGGCCGCACGGCACCGCCGTTGCTGCGAACCACATCGGTGACTTCGCCGGTTTCGCGGTCGAGCCGGCGGATCGCGTAGATCAGTGCATGCGGGTTCTTGTTGTACTGAAATGTTGCTCCGCCACTCATGTCTTCGGAGAAGTACAAATAGCGGCCATCTGGCGACAGCGCAGGTTCGCCCTGGTCTTGCTGATCGTTCTTCTTTTCGGTGAGTTGTAGCCCGTCACCGCCACTGACGTGATACATCCACTGCTCGCCTGCACCCAGCGAACGCTCGCTGCTGAAGTGCTTGCGCGCGATTAGATATTGGCCATCGGGTGTCCACGCCGGATTGTTGAGCAAGCGGAAATCTTCCTTACTCACTTGGGTGGCGTCGTTACCATCGACACCGATGCGCCAGATGTTGTTGCCGCCGCCACGATCCGAAGTAAACGCCACCTGCTTGCCATCGGGCGAGAAACGCGGCTGCACGTCGAACGCGCGTCCGCTGGTCAGATTGCGTGCCTTGCCGCCCTTGATCGGCAGCAAATACAGATCGCCCAGCATGTCGAAAACGATGGTCTTGCCATCGGCCGAGACATCCAGATTCATCCAGGTGCCTTCGCTGGTACTAAAGCGGATGGTTTTTTCAACCGCCAGGCTGGATTCGACCTTCCACTCAGGCGGCTTGTCGGCGTCTGCCTTGGCTGCCCACGCCTGCGGCACCAGCAAGGACAGAGTGAGAGCAAGGATCAAGGGACGCTTCGACATGGCGTGGCTCGCAAGTGCGGAGGGCGAAGACTAGGCGATTGCGCGTGCAAGGTAAAAGATTGCTCGTCGTAGCGAGCGAATCCAGCGCCGACGCGTTGCCAGCTTTGCCGATGACGATGGACAATCGGAAAAGCCTGCTTCCACAAGGTGGGCCGACGGATGCGTTTCACCTGTGGGAGTGGCGGCAGCCGCGAACGCGTTGCCGCTGGGCGAGACAATCGCGGCTGCCGCCGCTCCCACGGGTGCAAACTGATTTTGTACAAATGCTTGATCGCGCGTTGAGGGAGTCTTGCGATGCAATCTGATGCCCACGAAATCTTCCAGAGCCTGCTACTGAAGTACTCGCAAGAGCCTGTCGCCGAGCTGCGCCAAGCCATCGAAGCTCAGCTATGGGCTGACTTCGGTGCCAAACAAGCGGTTCTGGTATTTGACATGTCCGGGTTCTCGTCCTTGTGCAGTCGCTATGGCATCGTCCATTACCTGTCGATGGTACGGCGCATGCAATTGACTGCTGCGCCCATCGTGCAAGCCCATGGCGGGGCGATCATCAAGTTCGAAGCCGACAATGGATTTGCGGTATTTGCCGATGTGCAGTCGGCCTTGCAAGCGGCGCAAGCGCTGAATGCGGCGCTAACTGCAGCCAACGTGAATACCCCTGACGAGTTGGATATTCGTATTGGCTGTGGCATCGATTTTGGTTCTATCCTGCTGATTGACGGGCAGGACTTTTTCGGCGACGCGGTGATCCGCGCGTGCAAGCTGGGAGAGGACATCGCCAAGCCCGGCGAGGTGCTGCTCACTCGCAGTGCGGCCGAGCATCTGCCGGAAGAGTTTGCGTTTGCGTTGGACCCGCTTGACCTCACGATTTCGGGCATTCGCATCGAAGCCTTTCAATTGCGCGGCCCACGGGCCTGACCACCCTTACACTTAGGCATTCACGAGCAGCGAGCGCGGGTCAATGAAGAGCAAACAGGAAATCGTCAGCAACTGGCTGCCGCGATACACCGGAGTAGCTTTGGAAGACTTCGGTAAGCACATTTTGCTGACCAACTTTGGCGGCTACCTGGACACATTTGCCAAGCTCACCGGTGCGCCCATCGTCGGCCGTGACCGGCCGATGCCAAGTGCCACGATCGATGGCATCAGCATGATCAACTTCGGCATGGGCAGCGCCAACGCCGCCACGATGATGGATCTGCTTTCGGCCTTGCCGCCTGAAGCGGTGCTGTTTCTTGGCAAGTGCGGCGGCTTGAAGCGCAAGAATCAACTCGGCGACCTGGTATTGCCGATTGCGGCGGTTCGCGGCGAGGGCACATCCAACGATTACTTGATGCCGGAAGTGCCGGCGTTACCGGCGTTCTCGCTGCAACGCGCGGTGTCGACGATGATTCGCGATCTTGAGCACGACTACTGGACCGGCACCGTCTACACCACCAACCGCCGCGTCTGGGAGCACGACGAAGACTTCAAAGACTATTTGCGACGGACCCGCTGCATGGCGATCGATATGGAAACCGCCACTATTTTTTCCGCCGGCTTCGCCAACAGTATTCCGTCAGGCGCGCTGCTGCTGGTGTCCGACCAACCCATGGTGCCGGAAGGCATCAAAACCGAAGCGAGTGATCGCAAGATCACTGACAACTTTGTCGAGTCGCACATCACCATCGGCATCGAAGCACTGAAACTGATCCGTCGCAACGGCAAGTCGGTGAAACATCTGCGGTTTGATGATTGATGCTTTTTTGGGGCCGGGGCCGGGGCCGCGCAGCGGGAGAACGCTGTGCGCGAGGGCAGGGGAGCAACAACTCAGGATTCGCCGAGCGAGCTATCGCCCAGCTTTCGTAGAGCGCAGCTTGCTCCGCTGTTTTGACGGCGCGCGATTGGTTAGACGACAGCGCGACGCGCCGAATTACCAATCACCAACGACCAACGACCAATGACCAATGACCAATGACCAATCGCGACCACTCACCAAACCAGCGTAAAATTGATCACGTCAGGCTCAGCCTTGCCTTCGACCACGCGCGTCGTGCACTCAAAGCGCTGCTTGGCTTCGCGCGGTAGGCCCACATCAAACACCACTTCGCCAGCAATGCTGACTTCGCCGGCGGCGGCGCTTTTCGCACTTGCCTTCATCTGCGCCCGGTTGACCGAATAGGTCTTGCCTTGCGCCTTTTCTTTGAGCGCTTGTTCGCAGGCAGCGACGGAATTGTCTTCCGCGCTGCTGCCGCATGCCGTTAGCGTCGCCAGCATGGCAACGACAATCAGGTATCGCATTGGTCGGACCTCCCAGTCGTCAAACAGGGCGCCGGTTTCGCGGTCATGCGCGAGTTAAATCCATGACCGAATCAACACCCTACACAAGCAAACTAATCCAAATCCTTGCGGAAGTCACCCGCCATTCACCGGTGGCTCGGTCAACGATCGTGGGGATGCGTCAAGCCGAGCGATTCAGCCACGCTTCCATGCCGCCTTCGACGTTGTAGACGTCGCGAAAACCATGCCCGCGAAAGTGCTCGGCGGCCTGCCGGCTGGAGTTTCCGCGCGCGCAAAGGAATGCCAAAGGCGTGCTGGCTGGCAGCTTGGCCAGGCGGTCGTGGCTGTCCTCGTCCAGCACTTCATGCGGCAACGGAAACGGCAACGCCAAACGCGCTGACTCCGGGCGCACATCGATCACCGTGATGCTGCCCGCGGTAATCCGTTCGCCCAGACGGCCGACATCGAGGTCTTGCACCGCTGGCGGAGCGTTCGGATTGCGAATTGCCAAACCACTGCCGCGCACACCATCCACCCAGTCGATCTCGATGCCTTGCGCGCGCGGCGCGCTGGCGAGATCAAGATGAATGCGGATGCCCGCCGCCTCAGCCACCACTTCGCCACCTTCAATCGGCTTCAATTGGAACTGCGCGTTGAAGCGGGGATCGACGCTCATATGCAAGCCGATGCCGTCTTCCACATCGCTCAATGCGCGCTGAATCGCTGCAGCTGCTGCCGGCGTGATGGTGATGGTGGGCGGGGTGCGGTCCGGTGCAGGCAAACCGAACAATCCGTGCAACTCACCGGCATTCAGCATCGACTCGATGATGTCGCTGCCACCAACCAGTTCGCCACCGACATACAACTGCGGAACGGTTGGCCAACTGCCGTAGACCTTGATGCCTTCGCGAATTTCCGCATCGGCCAACACGTCCACCGTGTGATACCGATCCAGCATGCCTCCCAGAATACCGACCGCCTTGGCCGAGAAGCCGCAGCGCGGCGCGTCCGGTGTGCCCTTCATAAACAACACAACGGGGTGTGCGGCGAGCAGGGTTTCGATGCGTTGGTGCACGGGAGAAGAGAGCGACATTAGGTATCCACAAGATTGGGCGAATAGTTGCCTAGTGTAATTCGGCTGCGTGGTTGGTGTGTCCGACAGGCTGTTACGCCGCCAATTCAACGTTGCGCGCGCTTTTGTGGGCAAGTGGCACGATAGCAGCGCTTGTGCCGCCGGGCATCTTCTCGAGCAAACGCTGTTTGGCTTGGCGGATCACTGAGTAACACTCGCAGCTGCGCTGCTCCAGTCCCTTGCGATCAATCACCGAGATGCGACCGCGGCCGTAGCGAATCAGTCCTGCACTCTGCAATCGACCTGCGCCCGTGGTGACGCCCTCGCGACGCACGCCGAGCAGCAGTGCGATGCGCTCTTGGGTCGCCCGAACTTCAGTGCCGGCAAGCCCGTCGAGGTTAATCAGCAGCCAGCGACACAGCTGCTGCTCTATCGCGTGGTGGCGATTGCAGGCCGAGATCTGGGCGATCTGAGTGAACAGCAACTGCATATAGCCCATCACTGCTTGCATCAGCTTCTCGCATGAGCGCGCCAGCTCAACAACCGCATGAATGCCGACGCGCCAAGCGCTGCCTGCGCTGAGCACTACGCCACTGCATAGCGCCTCGCGGCCGCCCATGAAGGCGCATACCCCGGCCACGCCTTCGTTGCCGACAGCTGCGACCTGGGTGGCGGCACCGTCGCGCATCGATGCCAGCAGCGAGATCACGGCGGTTGCCGGGAAGTAGACGTGACGCAACGGCTCGCCGGCCTGGTGGAGCGTGGCGCCCGCCCTCAGCGTTACCCATTCCATGTGTGGCAGCAGGCGCTCAAAGTCGCTCAGGGAAAGCGCGGCCAGTAGATGATTGACGCTAAGCGGACGGCAGGAACTGCTCACTCTGGGCACCTCAGGGGCACTTGCACTCGACCTGTGTCGCCGGAATCAGCCGGCGGCTGCAGGGTCGTGACCGGTGCGCTCCACGACGGCTCGCAAGTTAAGCGGCAGTCGCGTCGAGGGCTGTGTACAAAGACATACGCTCGCGCACCAAGCGAGTCGGCCGTTCAGATTAGAGGGCGGTTGGGCGGGAGACCATCGCCGTACAGATCGGCAAGTCGCGCCAAGGCGCGTACATCACGCAAGTAAAGGCGACCATTAATGATGGAATGCAGGCCGCGTTTCTCGAGCTTGCGCAAGGTCTTGTTGGTGTGCACCAGCGACAGGCCAAGACCATCGGCGATGTGCTGCTGGGTGAGTGGAAATGCCACGCCATCAGCACCATGATCTGCCTGCAGAGCGGCGGCCCGCTTGTACAAAAGAATCAGCAAGGTGGCAATGCGCTCTTCAGCGCTTCGCCTTCCCACCGAAAGCAGGGTGTCGTCGACCAGTGATTCCTCGATAGCGGTAAGCCAGGTGATGTTGAAACCCATACTCGGCGAGCGTCGATGCAGTTCCCACAATGCGTCGCGCTGAAACACACAGAACACCGCATCGGTAAGCGTATCGATGCCGTGCGCCGCTGCGTCGCCCATCTTCTGCTGCACGCCGATGAAGTCACCTGCGAGCAGAAAGCTCAAGATCTGCCGGCGGCCATCACGCAGCGTCTTGTAGCGAAACGCCCAGCCGCGTAACAGTGTGTACAACGGTGCGTCGTTCTGTCCTTCGTGAATCAGAGTCTGATCGGCACCGAGCCGCACATTGCCGCGCTTGAGTGTCTGTAACAGATGCAACTCTTCAGCCGAGTGATCCAGAAACAGCGGGAGTGCGCGCAGTGGGCATTCTGCACACGTGCTGGCGATGATCGGGATGGGCCGTGAAGGCGGATCAAGCTCGGCGTCTGCGGGGCTGCTCATTGGCCCCCGTAGAGGAAGTTGCGGTAAGCCACGAGTCTAGCAGCTGGTAGCACTTAGGTCGGCCGGGCTGCAAATCCGCCTGCGCGGTTCCAGTGGCCCATCAGAACATGCGGCCGATTCTTGGCCAATCGGGGAGCTATTGGCCTACACATCGTGCAAAAACTGCAAGCGACAGATTCTGCCGAACTGGGCGCCGAATCAGCCGCCGAAACAGCCGCCGAAACAGCCGCCCCCGCTACCGAAGCCTCGCGAGCGCTCTACTGGCAGGGTCATGAAGCCTTGGGCACGCGCGACTGGAACGCCGCACTCGGCCACTTCAAGGCGCTGGAGCAGCAGCCGTCGACAAGCAAGACCGAGCCTGCCGATGCAGCCATCTATTGGCACGCCTACGCGCTCAGCCAAGCCCGCCGTGGCCGCGAAGCCGCGAGCCAAGTCGCGCGCCTGCGTCAGGCTCACCCCAACAGCGCTTGGCTGGATGACAGCGCAGCGCTTGCGCAGGCCAAGCCGGGAGAACCCGGTCCCGCGAACACAGGCAAAGACGCGGTAGAAGAGCGTGACGCCGATGCCTTGATGGCGCTGGACGCCTTGTTGGTGGGCGGCAGCGAGCGCAGCGTGCCGTTGCTGCAGAAAGTGATGGCAGGCCAGCACAGCGACCACGTCAAGAGCCGTGCCATGTTCGTGCTCAGCCAGCTGGATGCCGGCGCCGCTGATGCCGCGCTGGATGGCGTTCTGGCCGGCAACGGGTCGCCGCAGCTCAAGCAGGAAGCGGTGCGGATGATCGCCCTCGGCGGTCGCAAAGAATCGCTGGACCGGCTGCTGCCGTTGTATCGGAGCCGTCAGGACGCCGCAGTCAAGCGTGCGGTGATCGAGGCGTTTCTGATCGGCGGTCGCGGTGATCTCGTGCAGGCGTCGTTCGAATCCGAAACCGACCCCGAACTGCGGATAACCGCCTTGAACAACCTCGCTGCGATGGGCGAGGGCACCCGTCTGAAAGCTCTCTACGGCCCGCAGCTCCCGCGCGAATAGCGCCGCCAATTACTCCACGCCTACGGCATCGCTGGCGAGCATCAGGCGCTGATCGATGCGGCGCGCAGCGAGGCCGATCCCGAGCTGCAGGTCGAGGCGATTCGCAGCATCGGCATCGGCGGTAGCAAGCAAGCCGGGGCCGCGCTGGTCGAGATGTACCGGCCGGATGCCAGTGAACAGGTACGGCGCGCGGTAATCGAGGGTTTGATGATCGCCAATGCCAATGCCAATGCCATCGACGCGATGCTGCAGCTGTACCGCAAAGAGACCAACCCCGAGCTGCGTCGACAGCTGCTGCACAGCATCACGGTGGCCGATCCGGATGCCGCCATCGAATTGATCGACGCCGCGCTGCAGCGCTGAACGTCCCACCGAATCCTGAAGGAGATCTCCCCCATGTGCCGCTCGTTCGTGCGTCTGGTTTTGCCACGTTGTCTGACTCTGTTCGCAGCCTCCACGCTGGGTGCCCCATCGCTGCGGAATCAGCGCGACACCTTGCCTCAGGGCGACTGGCTGGAGTATCGCGTTTCCTTGCAGGCCGGCCAGCGCCCGCCTTGTTGCTTCCAATGGCAGGGCGGGCAGATCGGCAAACACGGCTGCCGCCTGCAGGACAAACCGGGCGGTTTTGGCACATCGGATGATCAGCCTGCGGCTGCTGTCGGCTCGGCGTTGCGGATACTGCTGCAGCGCAGCGAGCAGGGCTTCGCCCGCATACTGGCGGTGGCCGAACAGTGCCCGGTCGATGCCGGGTCGGCGCAACTGCGTGATATCGGTGAGATCGAAGCGGCAGCGAGCGTCGAGCTGCTCGCCCAACGCATCGAGGGTGATGGGCGTCGCGAGCGCAGCGAAGGCTTGCATGCCTTGGCACTGCACGCCGGCCCGCAAGCCGACGAGGCGCTGGAGCGGATGGCCGTCAGCGGCAGCAAAGGCGTGCGCGATGACGCCGTATTCTGGCTGGCGCAGGCGCGCGTTGAGAGCGGCTTCCAGCAAGTACGCCGCCTTCTCGATAGCGCCAGCAAGGACCTAACCGGCCGCCTGGTGTTCGCTCTCAGCGTCAGCCCGGTGCCCGCAGCAAAGCCGGCTTTGCGCGCGATCGCGACCGACCATTTGCACGCCGGTACCCGCAGCGAGGCACTGTTCTGGCTGGCGCAGACGTCCGATCCGCAGGCCGAAGCGATATTGCAGCAAGCGCTGCGCAACGATCCAGATCAAGCCGTACGACGCAAGGCGGTGTTCGCGATTTCGCAGCTCCCCGCCGAGCACACCGTGCCCATTCTGCGCGGCCTGGTCGAGCAGAAGAGCGAGTCCCGCGAACTGCGCAAGGAAGCCTTGTTCTGGCTGGCACAGATCGACGATGCCGCCGTGGTTCCGGTATTTGACGATCTGCTTGGAATCGGGAAGCACTGGCCTCCGACATCGCGCCCTGAACGGGTCGCAAGTCCATACGCCCAAATCGGCCTGCGAATTCCCAAGCGGACAGCCGCATTCCAATTGGTCGTAATCTGATCCGATGCCCTGCACCGTATCGCCGTCGATGGTCCTTGCTGCGCATCGTCGCGAAGCGTTGTTGTTACTGGGGCTCAAAGCCGTTACGGAAGATCAACGTGGCGTTGCCCAGTGGCGGCAGGCCAACATCGGCCATTAGGGCGAGGTCGAGTGCAGAGATGTTGTAGCGGTGGCCGCGATAGAAAACGATGCCATTCATCAATTCCGAGAGCAGGCCTGGCGGCGGCGTGCCTTTGCTGGATGCAGGTGCATTGCTTGATCGAGGTGATTTGGGTGCATCGGCCGAGATCGGCCCGTGGCAACGGATCAGTGGCACTGGCACCCCGTTTTCCCAAACGACCGCAGTAAATTGATCGTGAGCGAGCCGAGGTGAAATGGGCGGCGGAATTGGCTGATTGCTCCAATGATTGATGTTGTTGGTGGTCAAGTCGGGCGGGCTGCCCCACACCTGCAACACCACGGGACCGTTGAACAAGGTGGGCGAGCCGGGCTGCATCCAACGATCAAAGGTTGACCAGAAAGTCGTTGGTGGCACACCCGCACCATTGGCAAACCCGTTGTAGCCCAGCGCGTGTCCGAGTTCGTGCAATGCGACGCTCATCGCATCGGTGAGGTTTTCTGGCACCGGAGCGGTGCGCGCGACGGGATTGGGATCGAACCACAGCTCGCCGCGCAGGTAGGGCTCACTGACGATGATGCGTACGTCCGGCGTGTTGCTGTTGGGATCAGTGCCAGTTCGCAGTTCGGCGGCAGCGCCTTGCTCGAACGTGTTGCGCGCTTGCTCGACGCCCACGAATACCGACGTAAAGCTGGCGCCCCCGAAGGTCGAAATGGCGTTGTTGACCTCGATTTGGATCTCGATACTGCGAGCGGCGCTGATTCCCAACAGGCCAACCCAGCGCTGACCCGCTGCCTGGAAGTGCGAAGTCAGTTGCGCGCGCTCATTCACGGTAAGCCCAGCCGCCGATGGCGCAAACGTCACTGGGAAAACCACTTGCGACGAGGCATCAGCGGCGAGTGCAAGCAGCCCGACGCCGACCAGCCCAACCATTCCCTTCCGACTGCGATGCGACGTCACCGGCCACCTCCGTCCTCTGCATTCACGAAGAGGCTAAGCCAAGACCTTTTCGATTGCCACCACGGCCATGGATTCGGCGGATTGCGCCGTGACCATCTTGTTTACTCGAGGTGACAGTGGGTGGTTGCCGAGAGTCGCGTTTGCAGAGCGCGTTTGCGTACTCAAGCTGCCGGCCGGAGTGCGCTGAGATCAACAGGCAGCAGCGAAGCAAACGCCAGTGCGTTCACCGACGAGGGCAACAGCAACTCGCAGGAGGCGCGGGCAAGGCGAGTGCTGTGTTCGCACCAGTGCAGCAGTTCCATCGCGCCGCAGGCGTCTTCGGTAAGTGCAGTGCAATGCTCGACCCAGTCGCCGTCGTTCAAGTACAGCACACCGCCAATCTGGCGCACCCCACCAAAATGAATATGGCCGCAGATGTGGCCATCAAAGCCGCCCTCTCGGGCCGCAGCGGCGACCGCTGCCTCGTAGCCACGGATGTAGTGCAAGGCACCGCTGAGCCGCGACTTGGTGATGATCGACAGCGGCAGGTAAGGCAGCTGCAAACGCCGGCGCAGCCCATTCAAATTGCGATTGAGCATCAGCAGCAAGCGATGGCCGCGCTCGCCGACCCATGTCAGCCAGCGCTTGCCGACATGGGCGGCGTCAAACTCATCGCCGTGGCTGACTCGATAACGGCGACCGTCGGCGCCGACATGTTCGGCGTACAAGCGCACTTCAATGCCGGCCAAGCTTTGCCCGACCAGCCCGCGCAGCGGCGCATCGTGATTGCCGGGGATGTAAACGACACGGGTGCCGCGGGCGGCAATCGCGATCAGCTCAGCCAACACGGCGGTGTGGCTGGGCGGCCAATAGCTGCGTTTGGCCAGCGCTTCCAGATCGATGATGTCGCCGACCAGATATAGCGTTTCGCAACGCGTGCGCTGGAGGAAATCGAGCAGATAGTCGGCGCGGCAATCGGGCGTGCCGAGATGGACGTCCGAAATAAAAACCGTGCGAAATCCAAATGTGTTGCGGCCGCTGGTGCTCATACGTGTGCTCCCCGGTGGACACCCGGGAACGTAGATTGCAGGCCTTCAGTCGCGCTGGTATGTCAGTGATGTGAAGGTTTGTTGACGGCGGGTGATTGCAGACCTGTGGGAGCGGCGGAAGCCACGAACGCATTGCCTTTGCGCAGGGCTCTCTCGCGGCTTCCGCCGCTC
>Ga0163147_10003815_pt1 | contig 19739 bp, 27 predicted proteins | sample OliLakLV19MP6G1_FD_148597 | JGI IMG/M metagenome (GOLD analysis project Ga0163147, IMG submission 148597) | Freshwater microbial mat bacterial communities from Lake Vanda, McMurdo Dry Valleys, Antarctica- Oligotrophic Lake LV.19.MP6.G1 | ecosystem: Environmental > Aquatic > Freshwater > Lake >...
CAGCAGCTTCAACGACAGTGGGTTTATTTCTCGAATGAAAAGCATCTAAGACCTCATTCACTACACAACTTTATGGTCTTATTGATTATAATGTCTATTTGTGTAATTAATTCTGATTGAGTACTTAACAGTGCATAAATCATCTCAACCCCAACATCGGTGAGCAGGCTGACCAACCCCAAGATCCAAACATTACGGGGAATGGATCGGAACAATCGCATCGGCAAAACCTCCCTAGATCAATGGACAAACCATCATGGTCTGATTCTCTGGTTCTGAGAATGGAAGGATGACAGGACAATGAGTGGATAACCGTAAAGATCGGTTTCTTTTCACCTTAACCCCTGCTATATTGCTATATAGGCATACAATGAATCAATCATAACAGTTAAAAATCCAGCACTCGCACCATGTTCCTCTTTCCTTCTGCCCTTGCTCAAGTTGCTGATTGCTTCAAAGTGCTATCTGAACTCAGCCGCTTGCAGGTGTTGTGTGCGCTTAAATCAGGCTCGAAGAATGTTACTGAACATATGGAAGCAACAGGCTTGGGGCAAGCAAATGTCTCAAAGCATCTGAAGATTCTAGCTCAGGCGGGGATTGTCTCCCGCACATCTCATGGTGTCAGCGTTTATTACGAGATTGCGGAACCGTTCATTTTTGAGCTTTGTGAACTAGTGGGCGATCGCCTCACCAGTCGATTGGAAGAACAGTCTCAGCAGTTAAAGCAGTTGGAAGGATTGCGGCGAACTGCAGCTTTCGGTCTAGGCAGCAGAAGTTCTACAGGGAAAGGAGGAAAGTAAAAGTCATTATTGTCTCTCGCCTTACTGATAGATGTTCAGATCTGGAAAAGGCCGTGGAGCGGGATAGCGAGAACAATACACGTATCATTTGCACCGAATCCTGCTTTTTGAACGAACTAATCCAAAGGAATCTATGACACCACTCCCCTCGCTCCAAATCGGTCAATACATGGCTCGCTATCCCATTATTCAGGGCGGTATGGGCATTCGGATTTCTGGGGCACAACTTGCCGCTGCCGTTGCCAATGCAGGTGGCATTGGGATCATCTCTGCTGTTGCTCTAGGGCTAAACTCAACCTACTTTGATAGCACTCAGACCAATGGTCGCAAGCGCCGAGAACAGTTCTTTGAAGCCAACCGGTTGGCGCTGGTTGATGAAATTCGAGCCGCCCGCACCTTAAGTCCCAAGGGAATTCTGGGCATCAATGCGATGGTTGTTGCTCAAGATTACGAAACCCTGGTGCGGACAGCGGCAGAAGAAGGCGTGAATCTAATTATTTCAGGTGCAGGATTACCGCTGCAATTGCCGTCCTATACCGCAGCCTTTCCAGAGGTAGCACTGGTACCGATCGTCTCCAGTACTCGTGCGGCTCGCGTTATGTGCCGGAAGTGGGAACGTCAATACGGGCGGCTACCCGATGCGTTTGTCGTGGAAAATCCCAATACAGCAGGCGGACATCTCGGTGCGAAATTAGAGGAGTTAGGCGATCGCGCCCTAAACGCCGAACAGGTCATCCCAGCATTAGTGGCTTATTTGCACGAGGAAGTGGGTCAATCGATTCCAGTGATTGCCGCAGGGGGAGTGTGGGATCGAGCTGATATTGACCGAATGTTGGCATTAGGAGCCAGTGGTGTACAAATTGGGACTCGCTTTATCACCACTGATGAATGTGATGCCAATATTCGTTACAAAGAATTTCACCTTCATGCTCAACCAGACGATGTGGTGATCATTTCTAGTCCAGTGGGCATGCCGGGACGGGCACTGCGAAATGCCTTTGTGGAAAAGGCGATCGCAGGTTCCCCAGACTTGGAAAAACGATGTTTGTTTAATTGTCTCCATGCCTGCAAATGCCGGGATGAACAGCAATCCTTCTGCATTGTTCAGGCTTTAGATAAAGCGGCACGAGGAGATATTGAAAATGGACTGGTGTTTTCGGGGAGCAATGCCGGACGTGCTCAGCGCCTGATGCCTGTTGCCGAACTGATGGCAGAGTTAGTCGCTTAATGATGACAATACCCCACATGATTTCCGAATGATAAAACGAGCTAGCATAGACAGAGGAGGCTAGGACATGAACCGACTTAAAGCATTAGGATTCTCAGCCCAATGGTGGCAGGGTGCGAGAGGTGAATATTGGGTTCTTGCTCAAATAATCCTCTTTGTTGGTTTTATCCTATTGCCCGTATATCCAGTGATCAGGCTGGATCGGTTGTCTCACATTTGGACATACACGACTTGGGGATTAGCGAGTCTTTTCAGCCTAATTGCCGCGTTATTGCTATTTTGGGGAGGACTAGGGTTAGGTGCAAATCTTACTCCCTTACCCCATCCTAAAGACGCCGGAAAATTAGTCACCAGTGGAGCTTACGGCGTAGTCAGGCATCCTATTTATAGTGGCGTGATTTTCCTGGCGATCGCCTATGGTATTTGGCAATGGAGTTTAACGCATCTGATTGGTGCAGTGATTTTGCTGCTATTTTTTGACATCAAAGCCAGAAAAGAAGAGTCATGGCTAAAAGATAAGTTCTCTGACTATAGTTCGTATCAATTGCAGGTCAAAAAGCTAATCCCCTGGTTTTATTGAAAGAGCTTCAGTGATTGAACACAAGTAGACGTACCTACACACACATAATAAGACGGTATAAATAAGAAGCAGGCTTTGAATCTGTTCATTATCAATCATTTTGGCTATCTATTCCGATTATCAGCCCTCATATTGCCGAAGTTGCAGCCCGATAACAGAGGCGCTGGGTCATGATGAGAAATACCCATTTCGGGAGAAATCTATGTTATTCAAGAAGTCAATTCAGACTATAGTGCTGGGATTCGCCCTGTGGCTTTGCCTTTTGTTTGGTGCTGGGCAAAACCCGATCATGGCGGCAAATCTTACTTCGTCAGCTGTAATAACTGACCCCAAGGTTCTGTCAGATCCACAAGGTTTTCCCAAGTTGGAATCAGCCGTGGATCAGTATCTCATGTCGATGCCATCGGGATATTACACGATCGGCAACGTCGAAGCGTTGAAAAGTCTGATGGCAGACCGTCAGCCGTTATTAGTTGATGTGCGATCGCCCTCTGAGTATCGGTCGGGTCATATCCCTGGTGCAACCAATATTCCGCTCCAGCAGATGGCTCGCAATTTAAATAAAATTCCAACCGATCGCCCTGTGGTGCTGTATTGTTCCACTGGCTATCGCTCAGCGATGGGAGTAATGACGCTGCATCTGTTGAATTATGACAATGTACGGGGATTTCCGCCGAGCTTTGCGGGCTGGAAAGCAGCAGGGGAGGCGATCGTCAAGTAACTACTTCCTTAGCTTTCTTGTTAAGCGATCACTAACTGAGTCCCTGTCCGGCAATCGACACAGCGATCGCCCAGTTCATGCCATAGCTGACCCATGGCTTTCAATCAGAAATGATGCGATCGGTACGCTCTAAAACCCGATGGTTACAACCCATAAGCTGTACCCAATCTAGAATGTACCAACATTTGTGTCCCGATCGGTTGGTTAACGAGACTGGCAATCACCAGACATTTGACCTTGAATAGGAAAAAAATATTGCCGGGTTCGCCACAGAGAGTCTCAAAATTCCCCTGCCTCTTAGCAATAATTAGGTCGGCGGTCGCAAATCGATCGCGAAGATCCTGATTACAGTCGGTTAAGATGGTTCCTGGAGCGTCTGAGCCATTGTCGATCACCTTGACAACTTGATCCAGCCCTACCGTTCGCGCATCGACAAGTGTGGCATCATTAAGGACTGGCGCACCGCGCACGACAAAGGTAATCCGCACTGGTAAAAGTTGTTCAACCAGAAGTCGATCAAAGGCGATTTCTCCGGCATTGTCAGCTAAATACAAAATTGATTTTGCTTGGGCGATCGCCTCACGAAACTCGTTCTGTTCTCCGAAAAATGGCTCTGTCAGGGCTTGGTTCAAAGCCTGTCGCACATCTGCCTCTGTCAGATTGCCATTACTACCCATATCAATCACATTTCCGGCGATCGCCAGACGAGCGGCCATCAACAATGGATCTCTGGCAGATTCAACCTCAGCCCGGAGCGCTGGGATCAACTCCATCGCGACGCGATTTTGCCAGTCTTTCGTCTCACGGTAAGGGTCATCCACCCCGGTGATCTCGCGCAACCGTCGGTGAATACGTTGCGCCATGGCAGGAGGTGATTGATTTAAGTCCATCTCGACCGCCCAACTCAGCGCATCCCGGATAATGTGCTCATGAACCGATGGATTTGTTGATACCAACCTGGCCGCTTCTAAAGATTGGCGCAAGAGACAGGGAATACAGTCTAACGAGGTCTTCATCAGGGTTTTAACGAATTTTGCAACTGAGATCCGTCGCATTTCACCTAGTCAAAAATTATTGCCAACCGTTCTTAGCTTGGTCGAGTACGTAGGCGGCAACGTCTTCGATTTGGGCGTCGGTTAGCTTTTCCTTAAAGGCTGGCATGGCATTCATTCCAGCCTTGATCTGAGCCGTAATGGCTACTACCGAATTCTTACCGTACTTATCAAGGGCAGCTTGGTTTAAGGCTTTATCTGGCATTACGACGTTTTTACCCCCAACGTGGCACATGGCGCAGTTGTTCTTAAACACTTTTGCTCCACTTAGAGAATCGGTGGCCATTGCAGGCGAACTAGGAAATGGCAACGTAAACACAAGTGCTTGAAAGAGAGCAATACTGAGCAACAATGCAAAAACGGTTCGTAATTTTTTCATTTCAAGTGCCTCCAAAATCGCAGTTTAAAAAATTTGCGCCAGCAAAGGAAGGCTAGAAAGAACATTGGAGAAATGACATTAGCCAGCTCTATCAATCTTCCAATGGACTATGACCGATTAGCTAATCGGCTCTACTCCGCCAGTAAGCTCCTCAATTGAAGAGAGCTTGGCAAATTCTTTATAGGTGCCTAGAGCCGGAAACCCCAGCGCTCGGATGCGTTCAGCTATTAGATCCACCGCCAAAGCCAGTTCGGTATATTGCTCTTCAAACATAAGATGCAATGTCCGAAACATTGGTCTTGTGACGTTCCAGTGGAAGTTATGGGTCTTCAAGTACAGGGTGTAAGTATCCGCCAGTAGGTTGGAAAGCCCTTGAGCAATCTCGCGACGATCCTTTTCCTCAATTCCGATGTTGATTGGCATGGTCTGCATAACGTTGGTCTCCAAATTAATCAGGTAATTGAAATTAAGTAGGTTAGGAATGAGAATTAAATAACTCCGCGATTCTTCGGTAGGGGCGAACGGCCGTTCGCCCCTACCAGCAATCAAATTCCAGATCTTATTAAATCCATAATTCTTAGCTGTACATTCAGACACTATCAAAGCGTTGATATTAATGCGCGATCCAGCAGAAGCTTTGTGACCATAGTTACGCAGGAGACTGCATCATCTGGCTGACAATCTTTTGCACAATTTGTACCCCGGTTACGGCTTGCCAACCAAACAATCCCAGCAGAATCAGGTTCAGCGAAACGTGGATGCTGCGCACCCAGTCATGCTTTTGCATAAAGGGAACCAGTGCCGCAGACGTGGAAACCAGCCCCACCATCCCTAAACCCGCAAACAGGTGGGGTCCAATCACAATTTTGCCACTGTTCAGGTAGGTCACGGTGATGCCGCCGATCGCCCCCATTACCATTAGCGCTAGAAGGATGGAGCCAATTTGGTGGTGGCGAATGGCGAATCGACCCTTCACCAGTTCTTTCTTAGACTCTCCTTCTGCCAACCGCGTTCGCCTCACCTGCACACCCAAATACATGGCATAGAGCGCCACGGCCAGCAAGATCCACATCGTAATCGGGTGGAAAAAGCTGAGATAGGGCTTGAGAGCGGCTAGACTGTCTAAACTCATGATGGTTATCTCCAAAGTATTTGCATGTCTTAAAATCTTTTCCTCACCTTATAGCTATTTAGTTATAAGGTGATCATTTTTGGTCAGTCAGCGATCGCCACTCTTCAACCACGGTAGGAGAAACATTGAGGCTAATCTTTTCCTGGTCAAGGGTGGGAAGTGTTAGTTGCAACGGCATCGCTGGCTCTAGCTGCATCAAGATCGGTTGTAAATCATACTGCCCCATATCGGTTTTTATCTGGGTTTTATCAGTAAACATATCTGAGGATATATCTGCTGCGGTCAATGTTTTGCCCAGTGAGTTGGTGAGCGTTAGCGGTTGCGAATGATCCAGGTCTGCTGTTCCTGGAAACCCAACTAAACGCAAATAGATATGGGCTGAGCCATCGGGACGAACGCGCTTGAAGGCGATCGCTTGCCAACTACCGCCATGCTCGTCTTTGAGCGTCTGTCGAGACTGCCACACCAGTTGCCCTGGGGCTTCTTCTAATTGTCGGATGGCTGCCTGAACTGGGGCGATCGCCAGATTAGCCGTCAACGTCCAAACTAGCGTTGCGAGGATGAGTGATGCTCCGATGAAACGTAAAATGGAATTTATCTTCATGCTGTTTGCATTTATTAGGGTTATTGTTGATCGACTGAATTTTGCATTGCTTTTTGAATCGCATCTGGAATGAAAACGGCATACATACCGCGCAAATCGCCAACGTGAAAGTTATAGGCTAAATCTTGAGGATAACCATCTTTAACAAACTGGGGACGGCGATCTTTCAAACCATGACAGGCGAGACAACTGGCTTCCACATTGATGCGGCGGTAATAGCGTGTTCCTGTCTGTTGATTCAGAGTTTCTCGATCCCAAAAACCGATTAGCTCCGGTTCCTGTTCAAATTTTGCTAACGCGATCTGAGCATGTAAGTTGTCTGGAGCATGGTCTGGATTGCGATATTTCTTAGCAATCTGTTTGACCTGCCAGCCATTCTCTTGGCTGAGTTGGATGGCGCGCATTCCGACCGGACGGCAGACTTCTTTCATGGTTTGCATGGTGGGTACTTCGGTACTCCCTTCCAGGGAAGAAGCCAGCCCAGAACGCATGGTATCCAAAGCTTCAATCTCTTGGACTGCTTGCGCCAACTCGTTGGGATGGGGAATAGCTGGAGCGGCTGAGGCATTCGCGGTACTCCAACTGAGCAGCAGCAGACTGACACTGATCATCAGTACAAGGTTCAGAACAGGCTGAGATAACTTGTGCATCGGTTCTTGCTCCTGAAATAAGTTGATTGAATGGCATATGTTATGTCAGGTCTAGTTCGGGATCTCTCGTGGCATCCGGTTAGTTAAACCCCTACTCCAGTAAGGGTAATATCTGGCGAATCAGCCCGATCGTCACCGCAGGTTGCTCTAGCTGCGGCGTAAATCCCACATTATCCAGATAGTAAAAGCGACGAATGGCTTGAGGATTCATTTCAGCCAGTTTACGACCGATATCGGGGCTGGTAAACTCACTGCCCTTGCCCCAAATCATGGCGGTAGGTACCGTCAATTTGGTGATGTATTGGGACAAATCAAAGCACAAATCTCCCCGCACAAATGAAAGTGCCGCATACTCCGCATTGGGGCGTTGAGCCGATTGTCGATACGCCTCAACAATTTCAGGATAAATTTGCGCTGCATCAGCAAACTGGCGTTGCTCTAAAAAGCTACGAATGCCAAAACTGTTTGCCACGCCTGCACCGTAAAGTAGTTGATTGAGGAATGGGATATTCACAGACTGAGCAAACTGGGCAAAACCGCTGCGGCGATAGTCTTGCCCAAACTCAGCTAAACCAGCGGCGGTCGTGACAATTAATGACTTGAATAAGTCAGAGCGTTCGATCGCAGCACGAATTGTAAATGCCGCCGTCAAGGCCGAGGCAATGACAGTCGTCGGAACAAGACAGGTCTGCTCCATAAATTCTATGACGATCGCGATGTAATCTTCGGCTTGGTAGCTACGGGCAGGATGATCCGATCGCCCCCAGCCAATCAAATCGGGTGCCAAGATTTGATACTCTGCGGCAAAAGCGGGATAAACTTTTGACCATTCGTAAGCCGAGGAACCACCACCAAAGCCGTGCAGGAAAACTAATGTTTCTTTTGATCTACATTCATCCCACGGTTCTCCTTGAGCCGTATAGTAGACCATCCTGCCCAGTTTAGTTGTGATCGAGCATTCGCCAAAACCACGAGGTATAAACATCAGTTCTCTATCCTGGTTGGATTTCTTGCGTGCGCTAAATCAAGCCTGGTCCTTTATGCCGCCAATCGTGTTCTGTTGTCAGCTTACCGTCCTCATCCTCAGATAACTCCTGCATCTCATGGGCATGTTCTGCTGCTTCCTGGGCTGCTTGCTCTCGCATATCTCCGGGAACATCAACGTACATTTCTGGCTCGATCGCGTAGTTATTGAGCAACCCCTCTTGATCGACCGTGTAACCTTCTGTGGCGTGGCTCGATTCGCCATCCGGTTCCTCATGAGAGGTGTGTCCAAAGTACTTGCCTTCCCGATGCTGCCGTGCGATAGATTCAGCAGGGGTGATGTGCGCGTCATATTGAGGGACAGAAGCTTGGGAATCATTTTCGTTATTCATCATCGTCTTCCTTTATGAATTTTCTTCAATATTCTTATCAGTTGCCTTAACCTCATATTTACGAGTGCCTAATGCACTCCTGATTGAATATGAGGACTGCTTGCCTGAACACAAAATCAACGTAGAATGCGATAGGCGTTACTATATCTAGCTAGAATTCAGCCCATTACGCTGCTGTTTGCCTTTAAAACACTCTACGCTTTTTCGCTGATGCTCTTTATCCATCCTCCTTATTGGAAGGCATCACGAACCTCATCTTCTATGGCTTTTCTTGCATCACGGCTTTGTTCTTCTGCTTGCTTGCTTGTTCCCCCAGGCTGGTAGTTGGGGTTCTCAATGCTTCTATTGGTTCCCTTTCGGGTCTTAGCTTCAAGCTGCTTGGCTTTTCCAGTAGCCTGGGTTTTCAGATCACCTGTCATGCTGCCAATCTCTTCTTGAGCTTTGCCTTCAATATTCTTAGTCATCGCTTTAGCTTGATTCATGGTTGCGATTGGAACAGGCAGTTGTCTAATGCCTGGTGAGGATAAAGTGACAGCCCAACTTTCTCCAGATGCAAAGCCAAAGGTTGAAGCAGTTGAAATAAATACTGCTAATCCTATGATCAGTAAAATCTTGCGAACTTGGCGAAGTAAAATCATGTGAACCTCCAGAAATTTTCTTACGTCTAATCAATAGTTGAGTTCTTACTACCTAGTCAATCTGTCAAAAGGAGGACGGCTTGATTTGAATTAACGGCTCTGCTATCCGCTTCTACCTTGACAGGCTGATGGGTTATTCCCCGATTGATTTGATTGACTTCGATACAAATCGCAAGAAAAACAAGTTATTAATAAAACGCTAGTTAAAGTTTCAAGTCAATCCTCTAGCGACTCGCTAGAGGATCGCCCATCTTGTTCTGATAATGGTTATCTTGCAAGTGTTGGCTTGCCTGTGCGGAGTACGTATCATCCACTAAAAATTACTTTACTATTCTATAACCAATTAGTTATAATATGAAGGTAAAGTTACAAAAAAATTGCAATCACCTTGAGAGTCGCTTCATGCAGCTATGCAGCAAGGTTTTTGTAATCCGCTCAATATTGGAGATTTCAGCCATGAAAACGAATGTTGGTTCACTCGATCGCCTGATCCGCCTATTTTTGGCTTCTGCCTTGTTCTATCTGGGGTTGTTTTCCTACAGCGGCTCTGCGTTAGGTATTGGGCTAGTCGTTGCTGGTGGTGTCCTGCTGGTGACAGCCCTGGTAGGCTTTTGCGGTCTTTATCGCCTCTTGGGAATTCATACCAATCAGCCAACGAGCAATTTTAGAAAAACTTAAGCGCGACTAGCTAGAAACGATGACAGGTGAGCGATCGCCTGCTTGAAACAAAGCTAAGTACTTTGCAAACTGAATACACCTTCTAAATCCAGGAGTTCTATCATGGACGCTAATCTTCCGATTGAAAGTCCATATCTTCCGATTGAAAGTCCATCCATATCGCGGCGGCAGCTTCTCAACTTCATTACCGGAGCAGTTCTTGCTGTTCCCACTGGTGCCGCGCTCTATGTTGTCGGCAAATTCTTCATTCCTCCCGCAGAAAAAACGGGAGCGGGGGGAGCCATTATTGCCAAAGATATTCTGGGAAACCCAATCCCAGCCACCCAGATCCTGGCAGAAGCACCGGGAAGCCGTGCCCTGGTTGCAGGTGTGAGCGGTGAACCCACCTATTTGATTGTCAAAGAAGATAATACCCTGGACAGCATTGGGATTCTGGATAACTGTACCCACCTAGGCTGCTCCTTCCCCTGGAATCCGATGGATCAACAGTTTCAATGTCCCTGTCACGGTTCCCGCTATGCGCCAGATGGGACGGTGGTTCGCGGTCCAGCGCCCCTCCCACTCAAGATCTTCCACGTTGCTGTCGTCGATAACAACATTTTGATTTCACCGTGGACAGAGACTGATCCCCGCACTGGGGAAACCCCCTGGTGGGTCTGACCCACCAGATGCGTATTGCCAAACACCCGAAAAACTCCCTCAATTTCAATCAATTCCCTCAATCTTAATCAATAGGAATCCTATGAAGATCGCCGTGTCTAGCCAAAACCAGACCAATGTGACAGCCCACCTCGGACATTGTCAGAAATTCTGGATCTATGACGTGGATGACACCACCATCCAGACTAAACAACTGCTCCGAATCACCAAAGACCAGAGCTTCCACGAGAGTTCTCCGAAAGATTCTCATCCCCTAGACACCGTTCAGGTGCTGATTAGCGGTGGTATAGGACGGGGATTAGCCCGTCGTCTACAGTCCAAGGGCATTCAGCCACTGATTACCGCTGAAACTGACCTGGATGCAGCCGTTATGGCCTATCTGGACGATACGCTCGTCGTGATGACCCCAGAAGAACATCATCAACGCGAACATGGTGATGCCCCTGGGCACCGCCACGGGAAACCCGAACACAGCCCAGAGTAAACGCTGGCCCTGCCCTTTCATAGCTTGAACGGACAGGGTATGACGCAATTCCACTTCGTTTGTGGTGGTCGCTAGTTGTCCGTTCGACGGTGCGATCGCCCGCTCAAACCATCCCCCAATTTTCTGGTGCCCCATGACTCAGCCCTCCTCATCCAACTCAACTGTGGTGGACCTATCCCCCACAGACCTGTCCCAAACGGCCAATGCTCCCCTGCTCATTGATGTGCGCAGCGGACTGGAATACTTTACCGGACACGCCCCAGGAGCCCGCAATTTAAGCCTGCCTCGTCTCTTACTTGGCCTGGGGATATGGCGAGGATTTTTACCCCAGTGGTTTCGAGCACTGCCGCACGATCAGCCCGTGGCGGTGGTCTGCTTAACTGCCCACCGCAGCCCTATCGCGGCCAAGCAGCTGGTGAAATCTGGTTTCACAGCGGTTTATAACATCACTGGCGGCATGGTGGAATGGCGTCGCTTAGGGTTGAGAACAGAGACGAAAGCTCAAGCAAGTTGACCTAGGCAGACATAGACCCATGAGCCTAACGAGGCACAACGAGGCACAACAAGGCACAACAAGGCACAACAATCAGCTCCCAAACCCCGACGGGGGTTAGTGCCCCAGACACCATGACTTAGTTCTCTGTCAGCTTAATTGGACGAGATTGCCTGATAGGTTTTGAATCCACCACTCAAGTTATAGGCATTCAACCCATTCAGCCGCAATGCACGAGTGGCATAGTAACCTCGTTGCCCGACCTGGCAATAGACCCAAATTTTTTGCTCGGGGTTCAGTTCAGGCAGGCGATCGCGCAATTGAGCCAGGGGAATGTTGACTGCGCCTTCGATGTGCCCTGCTTCAAGCTCATCCACATTCCAAACATCTAACAGTAAACCATCCTTCAAATCTGCGAGTTGCTGCCAGTGAACCAGCAGTACATTAGAATACAGCTTTCTGAGTTTGGGACTAGGAATTCTGACGATCATTCGATGCTTTTTGTTAACTATACTACCATATAGCAATATATTTGATATAGTATAGAATGAATTAAGACCCTTCTAAAAGCAATTTTCTGTCCCTATGTCTTTACCTCCTTCCGCCCTGGCACAAGTGGCTGATTACTTCAAAGTGCTGTCCGAACTCAGCCGCTTGCAGGTGTTATGTTCTTTGAAGACAGGCTCGAAGAATGTCACCGAAATCATGGAAGCAACTGGATTGGGGCAAGCGAACGTCTCAAAGCACCTGAAGATTCTCGCGCAGGCAGGCATTGTCTCCCGCACGCCTCAAGGCGTCAGTGTGTATTACGAGATTGCGGAACCGTTCATCTTTGAGCTGTGTGAACTGGTGGGCGATCGCCTCTCAATTCGATTGGGAGAACAGTCCCAGCAACTCAAGCAACTGGAAGGATTACGGCAGGCTAAGCCAGTCGCGACAGACAACAGAAAGTTTAAAGTCAACGCGAGAAAGTAGAGGCTCTCCCATAAAAAATTCCCCACGGCCAAACAACTGCTCAAGTACTTCCCAACACTGGAGCCTGTCCGCCTGTGCCCTTAATCGCCTCTAATTCAGCCAGGGTTTATCGCTTACATCTCCAATCCAAGATCTTTTTGTCTTGATCGTATTCTTTGCTGTTTCTGCTGCTGCAAATCATCCTGCATCTGCTGCCAAGTAGTCTGAGAAATTCCCCGCCCATCAAGATACGCTTGCGTGGCTTGGTGAATCTGGTTTAGTTTTGTAACCCCAGCGCCAAGCTTCTCAGCGGGGTAGTGCGTCAATGTCTCGACCGACGCATTGCGACCAAATGGGAATTGACCGACGAAGTGAACGCTTGGCAGCAGCCACGGAATGAGCAAAAAGCAACGGTGAATTGGTGTTTCGCAACGACCGATGCGCGAGATAAATCAGGGCGATTATATCCTACTTTTGAACCCGGTAAAGTTGATTTGGTAGACCACTAGGGTCGTGTGTAAAAGTTTTGAAATATTTCAAATAACTAATCAATTATACTACTGAATAGTTATATAATGAGTTAATCAAATTCCTTGAGAACCTTATGCTAAAGCCGATGAACAGCCGCCAGCGATCCTGGACTCAGCATCAGTGGCTACGTTTGATTGCGGGCAGCATTATACTCGTGAGCTTAACGTTAGCGTTAAGCAATCCAGCCTGGTTATGGTTAACCGCCTTTGTGGGACTGAACCTGCTGCAATCGGCGTTTACCAACTGGTGTCCGTTGATTGTATTACTGCAAAGGCTGGGAGTAAGAGGGTGAAGCCGTAGGGTGAACACGAGTTGACCCATCAGTGCTTCAGCGTATCGAAGGGTTATTTCAAAACTCAACTTTAAAACTTAATCTTTAGGAGTCGCGATTATGGCTCGTGTTGTTGTGATTGGTGCTGGACTGGGAGGATTGCCTGCCGCCTACGAACTGAGGCATGTGTTACCGCGTGAACATCAGATCACGCTCATTTCAAATCAACCGAAGTTTACGTTTGTGCCGTCGTTGCCTTGGGTCGGTTTAGGGCTAAAGTCCCTCGATCAAATCCAGTTGGATTTGGCTAAGATCGTGCCGCAGCATGGTATTGAGTTCATTCATGCTGCCGTCACGGCGATTGATCCGAAGTCTCGTCAGATGACGATGACCGATCGCACCTTGGACTATGACTATGCCGTGATCGCTACTGGACCAGAACTGGCGTTAGATGCAATCCCAGGCTTGGGACCGGAGGGAGGCTATACCCAATCGGTCTGTAATCCTCATCATGCCGTATTGGCGGGGGCAGCCTGGGAGAAATTCTTAGCCGATCCAGGACCGATTGTGGTCGGTGCGGCACCGGGAGCCAGTTGTTTTGGACCCGCCTATGAGTTTGCCTTTTTGATCCATCACCTTTTGAAGCGGAAGGGATTGCGATCGCAAGTTCCCATTACCTTCATTACCTCAGAACCCTACGCCGGACATCTGGGTATTGGTGGGATGGCTAACTCCCGCTGGCTGATGCGGAAATTCATGGCAGCGCGGGAAATTGAGCTGATGGAAAATACAGCGATTTCACATTTTGAAGCGGATGCGGTGCATCTGGCGGATGGACGGAAGATTCCATCAAAGTACACAATGGTCTTGCCGCCCTTTCGGGGCCCCCGCTTCTTGCGCGAAGCCCTAGGATTAACCGATACCAAGGGGTTTGTACCCGTCTTGCCGACCTATCGTCATCCTGATTTTGAGTCGATTTACGCCGTGGGGGTGATCACCCAACTTAAAGCCGCAGAGCAAACCTCGATTCCTACGGGTGCGCCCAAGGTGGGGCTGATGAGCGAAGAAATGGCGCTGGCGGTTGCCCATAATATTGCCCTGGAGTTAGGAGTTACGTCTGGTGATCAGCTCAGGCCAACGCTACAGGCAGTTTGCTTCGCGGATTTTGGGGATACCGGAGCGCTCTTTTTAGCTGATCCACTCCTACCGGATGAGGCAGGACATCGCCACCGTGCTCTCACCTATCACGGCATCTGGGTGGCTTGGATGAAGGCAGGGTTTGAGCGTTATTTCCTCACAAAAATGCGCCTGGGTTGGACGATTCCTTGGTTTGAGCGTTGGGCTTTTCGGGCGATCGGGCTGCCACTGGTGGAACCTTTACCCTTACCAGTAGAACAGAATCGCCCTTTGACTCCGACCGTTTGAGGTGATGGGATGGCTTCCCCTTCCCCACTCTCATCACTTCGATGGAGCCTGATTTATGGAAATGATTTTGAGTCCTGATGAACTAGAAGGACTCGCAAGCCGCTTCAAGATCCTCGCAGAACCCGCTCGATTGCAAATTCTAGCGGCACTCTGCCATCAGGAACGCAGCGTGCAAGATATTTGTGATCGCACAGGCTTACAGCAGGGCAATGTCTCCAAGCACTTACGACTGATGAAAGATGCTGGAGTCGTAGCCTGTCGTCGGGCAGGGATTTGGCGCTATTACCGGGTGATTGATACCGAATTATTAGCACTCTGTACTCATCGACAAGTTACCCGCCATAAGTAAGGTTCAATTTCATTGACCAACTCTATAAAAAGCGACCTGGAGAGAATGCAATGGCAGACTTATTTTCACCCGAATGGATGCGCGCATTTGGTGACCGGTGGAACGCAGAACCCGACTTGGCAGAGGCTCTTGCCAAGATTCATTTTAATTCAGTCATTGGTTACGGTCTTGAGAACGATCCAACCCCGCTCGGCGTACTCACCGTTGAAGCAGGACGGGTGATTTCTGCGGGGGCATATGACGGACAGAAGCTGAACTGGGATTTACGAGCCGATCGCGACCACTGGCAGCGGTGGAAGACAAAAGGACTGAACATGATGGGCTTAAGCATGGCGTATATGAGCCGGAAGTTGCAATTTCGGGTCGGAGACTACACCGCCATGATTAAAGATCCGCGCATGGCAGGACCATTTATTAAATCATTTTCGGTCATGAGCAGAGTTGGAGAAGGATAACAAGATGAAAATGAAAGCACAGAAGAAACAAGCGATGAATCCAGTTTTGCTGACTCCTGCTCAACTAAAGTCACAGGCACATCAACTGCTGATCATTGATGTGCGAGGGTGGCTGGAATACTGGATGGGGCATATTCCAACCGCGCAACGGTTCAGCCGCAACCGAATTTTGAAAGACATTCCCAAAGAGCAGGCGATCGCCATCACTTGTCTATCGGGTCATCGCAGTGAGATCGCAGCGCAATGGTTAGTGACTCAAGGTTACCGTCAAGTCTACAACCTGCAAGGTGGACTACTGGCATGGCAAGGTGCAGGCTATCCCGTGCAACGCGGTAATCGCCCTTAAAGGAGAACAGCAATGACTCATACCACCTCAGATGAACCGCTGAATGAATCGCTTGATGAAACCATAGATGGATCAGTGCAGCCCAAACGGTCTCCTCCACCAGGGCTTTCTCAAAAGGGGTGGGGACTGTTGCTGGGCGGTGCCTTGCTACTGGCAGGGGGAACCTGGGGTATTTTGCAACTCACCCGTTCGACCCACTCGCCAGAAGCTATATCAGCGCCTGCGATCGCCGTTGAAACCCTGAGCATTCGGGTTCAAGCGCTTGCCAATACACTGGAACTCTCTGGTACGATCCGTCCAGTTGACCAGGCAACCCTGTCAACTCGGGTCAGCGGACGCATCATTTATTTTCCGCTTGAGGCGGGCGATCGCTTTCGTCAAGGAGATATCCTCGCCCGCATTGATGTCCAGGACATCGCGGCTCAGACTAATCAGGCTCAAGCGGGCGTTGCCCAAGCGCAAGCCGAATTGGCGCGCTCCCAGGCATCTTTAAGCCAATTAAGATCTCAGAAGTTGTCCGCTCAGGCAGCACTCCGACAGGCACAAATTAACCAAACTCGGTCTGCTCAACTGAGAGCAGCGGGAGCCGTCTCGCAAGCAAACCTGGATGAGACCAATACGGCGCTGGATCAAGCTAGAGCACAAGTCGCCCAGGCAGAAGCAGGTATCCAGCAGTCCCAGGCGGCGATCGCTCAGTCCCAGGCGGCGATCAATCAAGCAAAATCGGGGGTCACAGCCGCTTCAATGAATGAGAGCTACGGCACTGTGATCGCTCCCTTTGATGGCATCGTGACTGAAAAGCTGGCATCTTTGGGTGAGACGACGAATCCCTACTCCATGAACGGTACGGCCTTGCTGAAGATTGAAAATCCCGATCGGCTCCAGCTAGAGATCTCTGTGCCAGAAGCGAACTTACGCTTCGTGCGGGTGGGTCAATCGGTTCAGGTACGGGTGGAGTCCGCCAGTCAAACCTTAAAAGCCACGATTCAGCAGATTGTTCCAGCCGCAGACGCTAACTCTCGGAGTTTTCTGGTCAAGATTCCCATAAATAATTCTGGTCGCTTGATCTCTGGCATGTTTGGACGGATTGCCTTACCAGTCAATGGAAAACAAGACACGATTCTCATTCCCTCGACCGCGCTAATTCAGCGGGGGCAATTACAGGGAGTGTATGTTGTGAACACAAATACATCGAATCAATCGACTGCTGTTTTGCGTTGGGTCAAAACAGGGCAACAACGTGATGGAAAAGTCGAGATTGTTTCAGGCTTGACGACAGGCGATCGCATCATTACGAATCACATCGAGCAACTGAGCGACGGACAGCCCATTACAACACAGCCTTAAATTCTTCAGGAGGTTTCCAATGCAACGCAGAATTTTAGTATGGCTTTCCATTCTGGCTTTAGTTGTGGTTTTAGCAATTCCCCAAGTTGTGAATGGTCAGATGGGAAGATCTCCAGGAATGATGGGCAATCCGGGCATGGGAGGGGGTGGCGATGCCCAAACAATTCATCAACTCTTTGCTTACCACAATCAAATTCATCGCACTGTAGAAGAAATTTCTGGTGGTATTCGTGCTGTGACTGAATCAGATAGCCCTCAAGTTGTGGCTTTGATTCAAGCCCATGCCTCTAAAATGTACGATCGCGTCAATAAAAATCAACCCATTCCCATGATTGGGATGAGTTCTACGTTGCCGACCCTGTCCCAGTCGGCAAATAAATATCAGCGGCGAATTCAGCTTACCGCTAAAGGCATTGCAGTCACAGAAACATCTGACAATCCTGAGCTGGTCGCCGTCATTCGAGAACACGCGCGGGAAGTGACCCAGTTTGCAGAGCAAGGAATGCCTGCCATGATGAACGGGAGGATGAGGTAGACATGAACAATGGCGCACATACTGACCGAGATCCTGCAAAACCTCACAGACTAGGTTTCGTCGGCAATCTAGCCAAGAAATTCATCGATTCCAAGCTGACACCGCTGATCATTCTGGTGTCGCTGCTATTGGGGATTGGCGCGACCCTGATTTTGCCACGGGAAGAGGAACCGCAAATCACCGTACCGATGGCCGATGTGTTTGTGCAAATGCCGGGAGCGTCTGCAAAAGACGTGGAACAGCGTGTTACTGCGCCAATGGAGAAGCTGATCAAAGAGCTTCCAGGAGTGGAATACGTTTATTCCACCTCGCGTCCCGGTTCCTCCCTGGTGATTGTGCGTTTTCTCGTAGGACAAAACACAGAAACCTCTATTGTTCAGCTTTACAACAAGCTCTATGCTAACTTTGACAAGATTCCACCCGGTGTTTCTCAACCCCTGATTAAATCACGGTCAATTGATGATGTTCCGATTCTCACTTTGACCTTATGGGGTGAACACAGTACGGGAGCAGAATTACGGCAAATTGCAGCGCAATTAGATGAACAAATTAAGCAAGTACCAGATGTTTCAGAAACGACACTGATTGGTGGACAGAAACGGCAACTGCGAGTCGATCTTGATCCAACCCGACTCAATGCCTTTGGCATCACGCCTTTAGAAATTTCTAAAGCGCTTCAAGCTCAGAATACTGAACTGGCTAGCGGTGCCTTAAATCAAAACAATCAATCGTTTTTAGTCAGAACCCAAAGTTTTATCCGATCGGCGGAAGATGCGAAAGGACTTGTGGTTGCGGTTGCGAACAATCAACCTGTCTACTTGCGCGATGTGGCAACCGTTATAGATGGTTCAGAAGAACCTGCCAGTTATGTGTTTTTTGGGCAGGGAGAACAACGCGAAAATAATCAGCGCCAATCAGGAACGCCTGTTGGAGAAACCGAAGCGGTGACGATCGCGATCGCCAAACGCTCTGGAGCCAATGCGATTCAAGTCTCTCATCATGTGCTGCATAAGCTCGACCAAATTAAACGGAACTACATTCCTAACAACGTCAATCTGACGGTTACACGGGACTATGGTGAAACTGCCGCCGAACGTTCCAATGAACTGCTGTTTCACATGCTGATTGCAGTCGGTTCTGTGACCCTGCTGATGTGGTTTGTGATGGGTAGAAAAGAGGCAATGGTGGTGGCGGTGTCAATTCCCGTGACCTTAGCACTCACGCTTGCCAGCTTTGTCTTTTATCACTTCACGCTAAATCGCGTCACGTTCTTTGCGCTGATTTTTTCCATTGGGATTCTGGTAGATGACGCGATCGTCGTGGTCGAAAATGTCGGTCGTCATCTGCAATTGCCAGAAAATAAAACCCGCTTGCAACTCTCGACCAATCGGCGGCGCACCTTACAGCAGATTATCTTGGAAGCAGTGGATGAGGTAGGTAATCCGACCATTCTGGCAACCTTAGCGGTAATTGCGGCAATCCTGCCCATGGCGTTTGTCGGCGGCTTGATGGGCCCCTACATGCTGCCCATCCCGCTCGGTGCTTCTGCTGCCATGATCTTTTCGGCACTGGTCGCCTTTATTGTCGTTCCCTGGACAACGATGCGAGTCTTTAGTGGTGCCAGCCACGCTGCCCATGATCACGGCGAGGATGCCCTGAGCCGCCTGTATCGTCGGTTTATGCTTCCACTCGTGCATTATCCACGTCGAGGAACCACGTTTCTGGTCGCCACGGTGTTAGCCCTGATCTTCATTGTCGGTGGATTCGCAGGCTTTAAGCTGGTGATTCTCAAAATGCTGCCGTTTGACAACAAGAGCGAGTTGCAGGTCGTCGTCAATCTGCCAGAAGGTACGACCCTGGAGCAGACGGCTAGAGCCACCCGCGAGATGGGACAATATCTGGCGACGGTTCCCGAAGTCATTAACTATCAAAGTTACATCGGCACGTCTTCTCCTTACAATTTCAACGGCTTGGTGCGGCATTACTTTTTGCGATCGGGTACTAATGTTGCCGATATTCAGGTGAACTTTTTGCCCAGGGGCGATCGTAAC
>Ga0163147_10003820_pt1 | contig 19727 bp, 15 predicted proteins | sample OliLakLV19MP6G1_FD_148597 | JGI IMG/M metagenome (GOLD analysis project Ga0163147, IMG submission 148597) | Freshwater microbial mat bacterial communities from Lake Vanda, McMurdo Dry Valleys, Antarctica- Oligotrophic Lake LV.19.MP6.G1 | ecosystem: Environmental > Aquatic > Freshwater > Lake >...
CCTCAACAGTCCCAGGATCGTGGTGCCGCCGGATCCGCCGTCACTCGTCCTTTAGGGGCCTGAGCTCCCCAGTCGAAGCGCATCCCGTGATAGGGTCGGCTCCAATGCCCAAGGATTCGATTCCCGCCGCCAACCAGGCCAGCCTACTGTTGATCCTGTGCGGAGTCATGGCGTGCAGCTCCCAGCTTCCGAGCAGCAAGCCGCTCGGTGGCATCCCTTACGATGAAGCTCTGGCGCCCGTTGAGCCCGTCGTAAAAAAGAAGGCAGAATTGACAGCGCTGGCTTCGCCAGTCGTGGCACTGAATGAGGAGAAGGTGGGCGAAGAAGTAGCGGAAACAATCGCTGTTATCGCCGTGGAGGCGCCAGAGACTCCAGCTATACCTACAGGCGTGCCCGAGTACGTGTGGAAACCGCTCCTGCCGGGTTGGGTCATGACCGAGCAATCACAGGTTCTGATCGCTATGAAGATGCCGCTCCCGGGTTCGAGCGGGCACAAGATGGAAATGTCCGTCGCTCAAAGCGCCACAAGTTCCCTGGAGGTGAAGGCCAGCAAAGAAGGACTTCCCACACAGTTCGAGATTTCGCACTCAAACAGCAAGGTTGAGGCCACGAGCCTGGGAGACTCCAAGAGTCAGCGTTTTGAGACAGATGGCAAGCGTTACTCGATCGCCGTCAAGAATGGGGTGCCGGAGGTCCGGGCGAGCAACGGATCGAAGCCTCCTGAAGTCGAAGAGCGAGCGATTGTGGGAGAAGCCGCGGGGTTCCTCGCGCTGGCGCGCGCTGCACCCCATTTGAACGGAACTAAGATCCAAAAGGGGGAGCGCGTGAGTGTCGACGGTGAGGTGTTTAAGAAGCTGATCCATGTCCATCGAGCGCTGAAGATCACACATGCCGAGGCGACCGTTGAGGAACTGGCGCCTCACGCCGGTGTGGCTGCGGTGAGAGCGAAGCTGAAGCTTGGCTTCGAGATGGGCGAGGCAGGCAGCGCCATGTTGGTGGAGCTCGAGGGCGATGTGTGGCTTGATGTGACGCGTCTACGATTGCTGGATGTCTCACTCAAAGGGTCGGGCAAGCCAGATCCCAAGGGCTTAGCGCCCGCTGAGGCGATGGCGCTCGAGGCAAACGTAGCAGTCTCTGGGCACTACACTTACCTTGAGCCTTAAGGCGGTCCGATGCTTCAAAACATCTAGCCAAGCGCGAGAAGTTTCTGTACAAGCCGCGCCCAAAAGTGCATAGGAAGCCCTTGATGAATTCAGAGGTCGAGAAACAAAAACGAAACGTGAAGTCCAAACTTCAGCAGTTGATTGAAGTGCGGGAAAGCCTGATTCATGGTCGTGGTGTTTTTGCCAAAACAACCATTCGAAAGGGTGCCCGGATTGGAACTTACGATGGAGAGGTAACCCTGCGCGACGGAACGCACGTGCTGTGGGTGCCAATGGAGAACGGGAAATATCTCGGCGTGCATGGCAGGAATGAGCTCCGCTTCATGAATCATTCATCGCAGCCCACAGCAAACGTCGACGGCATTGAGGTGTTCGCGGTCAAGACCATTCGCCCCGGAACCGAGGTCACGTTCCATTACGGCGATGAGTGGGAAGACGTGGATTGAGCCGTCGGGCTCGCTTCGTTTCATTTAGGGCGCTGAAGAGCGCCCTAGTGTGGTCATTGCTGGTGGCACTCTCCTGCGCCGGCAGAGCCGCACCGGCTGGTGTAGGGGAGCCCCACAGGCCGAAGCCTCGCCCAACGCTGAAACTTGAGCCCAACCTCGCCCGGGTTCACGGACTCTTGTGGCGCGTGCAGGGGCCTACCGGTGTGTGGCATGTGCTTGGATCGATCCCGGTTGTCGGCACAGATTGGTATCCTCTGGATCCGCAGATCGAGCATGCGTTTGAGGCCTCGACCCGCTTGGTTGTGGAGGTCAACGTGGAGGAGCAAGAGCGCGAAGCTGCTGCCGAGGCTTTGGTGGCTGCGGCAAGATATATTGAACCTGATACCCTCGAGAAGCACGTTGGGGAGGGGACGTGGGTGCGCCTTGCCGAGGTGCTGGGCTCGGCGGCTGAGCGCGATGCGCTTCAGGGATTTCGGCCCTGGTTCGTTGCGTTGAACATGAATCTCGGTCAGCTCGATCAACTGGGGGCTCTGCCTGAGCAGAGCCTCGATGCGCACTTTTTGGCGAAAGCAAACCAAAAAAAAGTCAGTGCTCTGAACGGTGTTCAAGACCAAGTCGCGCTCTTTCAGTCGCTTGATGCCGCGCTCGCTGAGCGCTTGTTAACGAGCACGCTCGCTGAGCTCCCCAAGCTCGGCGGGGAACTCAAGATGGCGACCGCGCGTTGGCGAGCCGGCGACGCCGACGGAGTCGTCGATGCGCTCACTGGTTCATTACGCCGGCATTATCCAGATGTGTTTGCTCGCCTATGGCAAACGCGTAGCCAGAGTGTTGCGCGGTCCTTATTGCGATTGATGAAAGAAGGCAGCGGGATGTTTGTTATTCTCGACACATCGCTGCTCGTTGGAGAGAACTCGGCGCTTCATGAGTTGAGCGTTCAGGGCCTGTCGGTTCATCAGCTCTAGGCTGATTGAGGTGCGGGGACGGGGGTGTCCATTCACCTGATAAATATGTCCATATCGCGGCGCTCTTTGGTGGCCAATTAGCAACCGTTGCCATGCCCGGATGCTTGCGTGCTGCTAGCATCCACGCTTCGGCGGCCAACCCAGGCCACCACCGCAAGAGAAGGGAAGTTAACCTATGAGTGATGCGACGCCCCAATTGTTGAGCCATTTGGATCGCATCTTGGTCGTGGGTTTCGCCCCGTTCCAAGGCAGGTTGCAGAACGGCTCGCAGACGCTTGCAGAGGCTCTCGAGAAGAATACGCCACGCGGCGCAGTGTTGGAGGCCTTGGTCTTGCCGGTTGCTTGGGGCAGCGTGGAGCAGCTCTTGATGCCCAAGTTAAAGGCCTTTGCTCCAAGCTTGGTGTTGGGCTTAGGTGAGGGTAAGCCTGGCCAAATCACCTTAGAGCGCGCGGCACGTAACGCACGCTCCGGTGTGGATGAGTGTGGCGCACGAGCGGAGAATGAATGGGTTGAGATGGACGGCGCCGAAGTCATCAATTCGCGGCTCAGCTATCGATTTCAGCGCCCAAAGGAGCTGGCGTTTCCTCTGGTGCTCAGCGAAGACGCCGGGGAGTTTCTGTGCAACTCAGCTCTCTATCGCTGCCTGGAGTCCCCCGTCCCAAGTGTTGGTTTCGTCCATGTCCCGCCGCAGGAGCTGGCGGACGACGCGGCCTACCTGGGTAGGCTGTTGCCCTTTGTGCTGTCGCTGATTGAGCACAACCGAGCGTCCCATCGAGGGGCAGTGGCTGTGCCCGGTTCGCGTCACTCGGGGGCCACCGGCTCCTGAGTTTTTCGAGCGCAGGGGCCGGTCTTCTAGTAGCCTCTCGCGCTTGGAGATGGCGAGAAAAGGAAGGCTCCGGCGATTCAACCCTTGGTGCTGTTGGCTTTTGGGTGCTCTCGGGTCGGCCTGCAGCGACGCGGGCGTAGTGCTTTCGGCTCTTCCTCCAGAGTCCCCACCCGCCGCGGCCACTGTGCGCTTGGTTGCAGCAGGCGACGACCACGCGTGTGCGATTCGAGACGGCAATCTATTTTGTTGGGGTCTGAACGCCAAAGGGCAGGCAGGGGGCAGTGCCGCCGCTCAGCTCACACCGAATCGGCTAGGAGTGGGCAGCCGTTGGCAAGAGGTGGCGGCTGGGAGTGGAAGCAGCTGCGCGCTCCGCGGCGACGGGCAAGTCTGGTGTTGGGGTGATAATGCTTTCGGGCAACTCGGCACTGCCGACTTAATCGCTGGCCCACTGCCACGGCAAGTGCTGCTGGCGAAAGGCGCGAAGTCGCTGAGTTTGAAGTTCAATCACGCCTGTGCGGTGCTCGATGATGGTAGCCTGTGGTGTTGGGGTGATAATTTTGAAGGGCAGCTCGGTCTCGGAGATTTTCCGCCAGGGCAGCCAGAACCTTCGCCGAAGCAGCCTTCGATAGCTGGGAGGAGTTGGGTATCCGTAGCGACTGGTCAGGGCCACACCTGTGCCATCGCGAGCGATCGGAGCCTGTGGTGCTGGGGGAGAAATACCGACTCGGAGCTTGGGATTGGGGCTGTTCCAGGGCAAATGAGGACACCCGTTCAAGTGGGAGTGGCGGCGGATTGGGTCCAAGTGGCGGCGGGGCAAAGCTCCACCTGCGGCATCCGAGGCAACGGTGAGCTGTGGTGCTGGGGGCGGAGTATCGAGGCTGGCTTGGGCACCGGTGTGAGCGAAGAAACTATTCAGTTTCCCAAGCAGATCGGCACGGCGGCGGATTTTGTCCGCGTTGCTGTCAACACGTTTCATTCTTGCGCGTTGAGAAGAAACTCAGAAGGCAACCTGTGGTGCTGGGGTAGACGGCAGGAGGGGCAGCTGGGCGAGGCCCTCCCGACACCGCGGCTTGTTCCAGAGTTGTTCGACGGCAACCTCACCTGGCAATCGGTTGCGCTGGGGCGCTTCTTTACCTGTGCCTGGAGAACGGATGGGCTGTTTTGTACCGGCGAAAACAATCAAGGCCAACTAGGCCTGGGCGACACGAGCCGCCGCCAAGCCGCGACGCTGCTATCTGTCCCGGAGCCGTGATGTTTAAGTTGCCTGCGGTGCGGATTTGAGAGCTATTCGGAAAGAATCCTTATCCACCGCTTTGGCCAGCGCTTCGTCCGGCTCAACCAGGCCTTTTTTCACCAGGTCGAGGAGTGCATCGTTCATGAGGCGCATGCCGGAAGTGCGCGCGGTCTGCATGATGGAAGGGATTTGGAAGGTTTTCCCTTCGCGGATGAGATTGGACACGGCTTTCGTCACCAACAAGATCTCAAGTGCCGCCGCCCGGCCGCCGCCGATCTTTTTGCACAAAGTCTGACTGACCACGCCTTTGAGTGATTCGCTCAACATCACACGGATCTGCTCCTGCTGGTCGGGCGGGTATTGGTCAATGATGCGGTCAATCGTCGAATAGGCGGTGGTGGTGTGCAGGGTCCCAAAGACCAAATGGCCCGTTTCCGCGGTTTCAATGGCAATGGAGATTGTTTCGAGATCCCGCATCTCGCCCACTAAAACGATGTCTGGATCTTCGCGCAAGGCCGCACGAAGTGCGCGTTTGAAGGAGTGCGTGTGGACATTCACTTCGCGCTGATTCACGAGGCACTTCTTGTTTTCGTGCACAAACTCAATCGGATCTTCGATGGTGATGATGTGGCCGGAGCGGGTCCGATTGATGAGGTCCACCATGGCGCAGAGAGTTGTTGATTTTCCGCTGCCTGTGGGCCCCGTCACCAGCACTAAGCCTTTGCTTAGGTTGCACATGTCAATGATGGCTTGCGAGAGCCCGAGCTGCTCCGTCGTTAGGATTTTGCTCGGAATGATGCGGAAAACGCCACCGATCCCCTTTCGGTCCATGAACAGATTCGCACGAAATCTTGCCTCGCCGCTGAGCGCGTAGGCGAAATCTGTGTCGTTGTCCTCCTCGAACTGCTTGCGGTTGCGTTCCGGGATAATTGGCCACACAAGCGCACGCATTTGTTCGGCGCTGATCCGCCCGTAGCGGTCGAGGCGCATGAGTTCGCCGTCTTTCCGGATCATCGGGATCTCATCGGAACTCAGATGCAGATCGGAACCACCGAGTTCAATCAGCAGCCGAAAGAGCGTGTTCATATCGAGCGAACTCTTGCTGCTCGCGGGGGGCGGGCGCACGGGCTCTTCAGCGGGAGTGACGAACGGCGCGGCGTCGAGCTCCATCAGGTCTCGCGGTTGGGCTGGCGCTCTTGGAGCTTGCAAAGGCGCGCCAAAACCCAAAACGGCTGGCATGGAGGGTTTACGTGGGGGGCCACTTTCGGCTGGGTTGACCGCGGGCGCCGAGGGCAACGTTGCCGAGCCGCCCATGCCGTTCCGGGCGCCAGCGCGCTCAGGTGCCGCGGGTTTGGAAAGTATGTCTTGCCCGTCCAACTCGAGCATGCTGGGCATCTCACGCCGTCCGTCACTCGGGCGTAGGGTGCATTCGACTCGCCCTTTCCAGTCACGAACGCTCACTTCAACGGATGCCAAGCCGGGCGCTGTGTAGATAAAGTCCGAAGCACCAGAACGCTCAAGCTCAGCCCGCGTTTCGTCGGTTGCGATCTCGGAGACGAGAAACTGTACTTGCCCAGCGGTGGGGCGTTTAGGGCCCAACTGCGTCGCCTGGCCTGCCACAATCATGATGGGATCGGAGCCGCCGATCATCTTGATTTCGCTACCTTTTCTGGAAAACATAGCGGCAAGAAACTTGTCAAATTGTGCCATCAGGACCTCGTTGTATTGGGGGCTTCGCTGGAGGTGGGCGGCACCGTAATCGAAGGATTGTGGTCGCGAACGGTTTGAATGGCGTCGCGGTGAAGGTGAAGGATGTGGGTGTCAACGAGCATTGGGACGAAAGTGCTTTGGGCGTTGAGCCAGTCCAGCGTGCGGGATCGGCCTTGTGGGAGCGCCAAGTAGATCGTTCCCGAAAGGGGGGGCTGTCCTGCAATCTCGATGGTTACGTTCACTTCGCTCGCAGCGGAACGCGCCGAACGTGAGCGGTCATCGGTTGGCTTGGGCGCCCTAACATAGGCGATGGCAGATTTGCTGACGAGAATCGCGTCGCGCAGTGCTCCTGTTTCATTCAGCAATGGGAAAAACGTGTGCGACTCATTCAGTCGGTCATCGAGGGTCTCGGCGCCGAGGTGTTTGCCAACCGCCGGGCGCAGAAACACAGAGCCAAGCAGAGTGCGCTTGTCGCGAAGCACCACTTCGACCTCTACACTGTGGGTCTCTAGTTGAAAGTCGCTGTCTGTCATTGCCTTGGCTCGAAATGAGAAAACGCCCAAACAGGTAGGCGGCAGCTGCTCCGAGGAGATTAAGGCCTCGCGCACTCCACGTGGAAAAATCTAGCGATTCCCGCAGCTATATAGCCGTCTTTGCCTACAGAGAAGGAGTCGTTCGCACAGTGTAATCCTGGGACTAGCCGCGATCGAAACGGATTGGGGCGCAGCTCCCGCGCTCAGCTGCCGTTAGGTGAGAGGGGGTACTTGAGCATGGCATCCAGCGACTTTAGGATCACCCAGGGGGCAGGCCCAGCAGCGGCGCGCATCGTGATGGTGGAAGGACCACACATTGGGGAGCGCTTCAACTTGTCGTTGAGCACCGTGATAGGGCGCTCCACTCAGGCAGATGTGTGCGTCGAAGATGTGGGGGTTTCGCGGAAGCACGCTCAGATCCAAAAGTCCGAAGAAGGTAACTATGTGCTTTCTGATCTTGGGAGCAAGAACGGCGTCTTCGTCAACGATAGCAAGATCGACCAACACAGCTTGAGGCCGGGGGATCGAATCCAGCTCGGGCCGCGCGCGACGTTTGTCTTCGGTTACATGGATCCGGTTGAAGAGCAGTTGCGGCAGAAACAACGCCTGGAGACTCTTGGGCGCGCGGTTGCTGGTATCGCGCATGACTTGAACAATGTGGTCGGTGCGTTGTCGGCCAATGCCGATTTTCTGGCGAGGCTGAACCCTGACGCCACGTTCAAGACGGCAGATGTTGCCGCAGCTCTCGAAGACATGAAACTTGCAGCGTTGCAGGCTCGCAACTTGACTCGCAGCGTCGTGAACTTCGCTCGCGGCCGACCTACGAGCTTTGGCTTGGTGGATATGTCCGAGCTATGTTCCGAGACCCTCCGCTTGGCTCGACACGCCTTAGGCCGCAGCGTGGAAGTCGAACTCGATTTGACCCCCAAGCTTGTGGTCCGAGGCTCCCAGTCCGAGCTCCAACAGACGCTCATGAATCTTCTGGTCAATGCCCGAGATGCCATGCCAAACGGCGGGAAATTGAAAGTTTCCACCGCCTCGCGCCAAGGCAAAGATTGCGAGAAGACACTCGACCTGGTGGCTACAGAAATATACGTCGTGGTCGAGGTCACAGACGGTGGTGCGGGGATCGCCCGGGAGATCTTACCTCACATCTTTGAGCCCTTCTTCACGACGAAGGGGCATGGCAGTGGTTCGGGCATTGGCCTGGCCACCGTTAAGGAAGTCGTGGGCCTGCACAAGGGTCGCGTGGCCGTGCAAAGCAAAGTCGGAGAAGGCACCGTCTTCCGTATCTATTTGCCGCGTCTCGAGCTCGAGGCCACAGCCAACCCGAGCGCAGGGAACCCGGAAGCCATCAAGCTTTTATCCGAGCATCCCAATCGCGGCAGCCTTATCCTGATTGTGGATGATGATCCGCTGGTGCGCCGCAGCGTCGCACGTCTCCTTTTGCGCGAGAGCTACCAGGTTGCGGAGGCGGAGAACGCCCAGAAGGCCTTGGAGCGCTACCAGCAATTTCCTCAGCCTGACTTGGTGTTGATGGACCTCGATATGCCTGGCATGGGCGGCGAAGAGGCTTACCGTGAGCTGCAAAAGATAGACCCGGGAGTCGTGGTGGTGTTGTGCACCGGCCGAGCGGATTTGGACCCAACGGCTCGGGGATTGGTGAGCGGTGCCGCGGCCACGCTACAAAAGCCCTTCAGCGGCGACACACTGCGCGCCACGCTCGCGACGCTCTTGCTTCAGGCGGCAGCACTTGAGGACGAGGTCACGGTCATGCACCAGGATCTCAGCAAGTATCGCCGCACGCCCTAAGCCGCGCTCCGGCTCGGCCCGGTGTTGCCCCTATTTCGCGGGCTGTTCCTTGACTTTGGTGAATGCGATTTTGTCGACGCCATTCCTCTTAAGGGTATCCAACACCCGGATCACCAGGCCGTGCCTAGCCTTGGTCTCACCGTTGATAATGGCCTTAACATCCGGATCCTTGCGCTTGGATTCGCGCGCCCGCTGGACCAGCGCCTGAACATCGGGGAGCTCTTCGCCGTTCAGAACGATCTTTTGCTGGTCGGTGATCTTGATGCTCAGAACTTCCATCACCGCGCCCGCTTGTGTCGTTGGCGACTTCGGTAACTCCATCGTGAGCCCCTGAGAGATCACGATCTTGGCAGTCACCATCATGATAATAAGCAACACCAGGGTTACGTCCACGAGGGGCGTCACGTTGATGCCGGAAATCATCTCGTCACTCTCTGATCTTGCGCGGCGCGCCATGGGGTGTCCTCTATCCTTCAACTAGCGGGACCTGGGGCCAGCCAGTTCCCGGCACCGAGGAGGGCGGACTCTAGGGGAAAAGCTTCCGGCGGGCGAGAGCTTCGTTCACGAGATCCGCCAAATCTTGTTGGCTTCTTTCGGGGGCAGTGCTCTGTGTTCGGGTGATCCCGGAAGGCAGGCGGGTCAGAGCTAGGCGGCGCTGGGGGACAGAAAACTGCAAGGAAAGGTCGCGGTTCCGACATTGGCCGCTCGGATCCCCGCTCGGGTCGTTCCAGTAAGTATTCATCAGCCGGCCCGCACAGGGCTCTGAAACGATGCCATGTGCGACATTCTGAAAGTTCAAAAGTAGGCTGTGCGGGAGAGTCGTCGCCGCGAGGTTGGCCCACTCAGGTGGCGTGACGGGATCGTGGAACCCACTTAAGACCAACGTGGGGACATCGCTCGCTGCCGCCAGGTGCTCCTCGGGAGCTGCAGGAGACACATTCCAAGTTTTGCACTGTGTTAAGATGCTCGTGGCCCCCAAGACTGCGACCACGGAAGGCGGGAGATTCTTCTCGGCCTGCAGCGTTGCTTCGAGCGACGCAAACGGAGCGTAATCGCTGCACACGACTGACAGATACATCCCAATGGAAAAGGTGCTTTCCGCTTCAGGATCCGGCTCACCAAAAGCAAAGCCCTCGAAGAGGCTAAAATCCCCCTCAGAAAACTGGAATATGATTTCGGGCGCCGCCGCGACCGCTGCGGCGCTGTAGCTCAAACGAAAGATCAGGGACATGACATCGCTCCCTGTCAGCAGATGGGACATGCCTGCACGGTTGACGACGGCTTTCGGTTGAGCGTTCAGGCGGTCAATCAGATCATACAAAACGCGCTCAAGATTCGGGTACCCAGCTGCGCAGTCGAGCTGCGCCGTGCAGGCTTGGAACAGGGCGTCCAAGGCGCGTTTGAAGTTCACGGCACCCGTTGCGGCGAAGTCCACCTGGGCCGGGAGTACGGAATCCAAGATCAAACTGCTCACGCCCTCTGCGTGATAGCGCGCGACATCGAGCGCCAGGCGTGTCCCGTACGAAACTCCGAGCAGGTGCCATTTGCCGTAGCCGAGAGCGGCGCGGAGATCGTCCACATCCGCTGCATTCTCGCGGGAATCATAGTCGTCGAGGTGTGCGATGCCGGAGAGTCGAGTGCGGCAGCTTTGCAGCTGCGTCAGTGCCTGAGCGGTTGCCGCTGCACCCATCAAACTGTCATTCGTCCCAGGCCCTCCCAGCTCAGGGCAGGTGAGGGCCAGACCGTAACCTGTGCCGCGCTGATCGAAAACGACGAGATCACGCTCTTTGATCAACGGCTGAAAGGCGATGCTGAAGCCGTTCGTAACATTTTGAATGGCGTTGCCACCCGGGCCACCCTCCAAATACACGACGGGCTCGAGTGTTTTGGCCAGCGGCGAGGAACTCCTTATAACGATAACCGGAAGCCGCAATATTCGAGTGCTTGCACCGGTGCGCGATTCGGGCACCGTCAGCTCCCCACAGTCGACATTGGCAGATGGGAGTGTCAGTGGGCAGGGGGTGCCTGTGAGGCGGCCGTCAGCGCTGGTAACTAGTGGTCGCCACGCCCAGCGTTCAAGCGGGGGAGGCTTGTCCTCGCTGCTGCAGCCCAGCAGCGCCAGTGCCAAGCCAAGTCCACACCACTTCCGAATTTCACGCATTCGTTTCATTGAGTCACCTCCCGGTGCGCAGCCTCGCTCCCCGAGTGCTCTGGCTTAACACATGGCAGCAGGCGCCGCCCACCCTTGGCCGTGGGGGTAGGCAGCAGCTAGTAGGCGGGGGGTAGACAGGGGCTAGGCGGATTCTTGGCCTTTGCTAGGCTGGGACTGGGCCAATGACCCAGGCCAATTCAAAGGCGCCGAGCAGCATTCTTGCATTGCTCGGCCCGACCAACACCGGAAAAACGCACCGCGCTATCGAGCGGATGTTGGAACACGCTTCTGGTATGTTGGGGTTGCCGCTCCGCCTGCTGGCGCGCGAGGTGTACGATCGGATCACTGAACGAATCGGCGAACAGGCCGTCGCGCTGATAACTGGTGAGGAGAAACGCATTCCTCGCGAACCTCGCTATTGGGTGTGCACCGTTGAGGCCATGCCGATGAGTCAGCAGGTCGATTTTCTTGGGGTCGACGAAATCCAGCTCTGTGCACATCCTCAGCGCGGCCATATTTTTACCGAACGGCTTCTCTATGCGCGGGGGCAGCTGGAAACCTGGTTCATGGGTGCCGATACCATGCGGCCGCTCATGCGAGAGCTCGTACCTCAGGCTCGAATCCACAGGCATCCGCGCTTGAGCCAACTCCGCGCAATGGGTCGTGTGAAGCTCGGCGCTTTGCCGCCACAGAGCGCAGTGGTGGCCTTCTCGAGCCCGCGCGTTTATGAGCTTGGAGAGCGGATTAAGGCTCGGCGCGGAGGCACCGCGATTGTGATGGGGGCGCTTTCGCCGCGCGCCCGAAACGCCCAAGTGGCACTCTATCAATCGGGTGAAGTGAAGTACATGGTGGCAACGGATGCGATCGGTATGGGTCTCAATATGAGTCTCGATCACGTGAGCTTTGCGGATATCTCAAAGTTCGATGGCGTTTCGCAACGCGAGCTAGAGGTGCCGGAACTCGCTCAGATTGCTGGGCGAGCCGGGCGCCATTTGAACGACGGGACCTTCGGCACACTCTTTCCCGGGCGGGCGCTTGCTGAGCCGGTGAATCGCGCCATTGAGCTTCACAGATTTTACCCGCTTCGGCAGGTTTATTGGCGAAATTCTAGCCTGGATCTGGGGAGTTTGGACGGGCTCATCCGCTCGCTGTGCGAGCTGCCGCGACAGCCTGCGTTTCGCCTTTCCGAGCAGGCGATCGATCTTCGCGTTCTAAGGCGTCTGGCTGATACCGAAATCGTGAGGAAGCTTGCCACGACCGAGCAAACGGTGGCCCTCTTATGGCAGGTTTGTCAGGTGCCTGATTTTAGGCAGCTCACGCCCGAGGTTCACGGTAAATTAGTGCTCGAAATATTTTCGGAGCTCATCGAGCGTGGGCAGTTGAGTTCAGAATGGATGCGGGCACGCGTGCGCGCTATCGAACGGCCCGACGGCGATCTTGACTTGTTGTTAACCCGGATGGCACAGATCCGAACCTGGACCTATGTGGCCAATCAAAGCGACTGGGTCGAGCACGCCGCCGCCTGGCAGGCCGCCACGCGCGAAGTTGAAGACCGCTTGAGTGACGCGCTGCACGCGCGCCTGGTGGAGCGTTTCGTCGAACGGGGTCGACAACTGGTGACGATCGAAGGGGAGCCGCCCATCTCGGGCAAAGGGCTGTTTTTAAGCCCTTTTGAGAGCCTGCGCACCCGTTATGGCGAACTCCTGGCGGGGAGCGAGTCGCCCGGAAAAAACGGCGGATTCGTCGAACGTCTGATAGATGCCCCCTTTGAAAGGCTGCATTTGGATGCTCAAGGGCGAATGACCTTCGAAGGGCGAGAGGTGGGTAAGTTAATGGCAGGCCAGAGCTTGCTTTTGCCCGAAGTCACGGTGCTGCTTCCCGAGTTGAACGCTGGGGAACGTCGTCGCGTGGAACGGCGCCTGCGTGCTTGGTCAAAAGATTTGCCCGAAGAGCTTTTCGGGAAGTTGCGACACGGGGAGTTGCAAGAACTCTCAGGTGCAGCGCGCGGTATCAGGTACCAGCTCGAACAACATCTGGGCAGCATCCTGGTCCGTGAGGCGCGTGAGCAGATGGCGGCGCTCACCGAGCCGGACCGCCAAGGGCTCCGTGGGCGTGGTGTTCGAATTGGACGCCACGTGGTTTACGTTGAGTCGAGCGTCACCGAGTTTGCACTCACGGTCCGTTTGGCGTTGTGTTCGGCGTACACACGCCGGGCTGCGCCCGTCCTCAAAGGTGAAGAGTGCGTGGACTTGGCGCCCGGCTGGGATGCAGCGTCCTACGCCGCTTTTGGGTACTGGGCGGTTGGGTCACGGGCGCTCCGCGCGGACACCGTGGAACGTCTCTCAAGCCAGATTTATCGGCTCGCTCTGAACCAGGAATGCCTCCCGGAGCCGATCTTGGGGATGCTGGGCGAAGACCCGGGAACGCGCGAGGCGTGGCTGCGCGCGCTCGGATTTCGGCTCTCCGAGGCAGGTGAAGTGCTCCTGCCCAAGTCGAAGCGTCGTCCCAGGTGGTACAGGCGTCGAACGTCGGCATAGGCCCTTTGCTAGCCGGCGGGCTCTCGTGTTACGCGGGCTCGCTATGGCTCGCATTCTTCGCTCTCTCCCTGCACCGGGCACACGGATTGGGATCGCTTTTTCTGGTGGTCTCGATACACGCTGCGCCGTCGCCTGGCTTTCGCGGCACGGTATCGCGGTTCACGCGTACACGGCTGACCTCGCTCAGCCTGATGAACGCGATACCAGCACCATTCCGCCGGCAGCCATGCAGCATGGAGCCTCCGCGGCCAAGCTCCTCGATTGCCGTGAGGCGCTGTGCCGAGAAGGCATTGTCGCCATTCAGTGCGGCGCATTTCACCTCAGCACCGGTGGACGTAAATATTTCAATACCACGCCGCTCGGCCGCGCTGTCACCACCACCGCCATCATCCGAGCCATGCGCGAGGATAACGTCCACATTTTCGGCGATGGCAGTACCCACAAGGGTAACGATATCCAGCGCTTTTACCGCTACGGTGTGCTCACCAATCCCGACCTTCAAATCTACAAGCCGTGGCTCGATCAGGCATTCGTCGATGCCTTCGGCGGCCGCAAAGAAATGAGCGAATACCTCGTCTCTGAAGGCCTGCCCTACAGCATGAGCACCGAGAAGGCTTACAGCACGGATTCGAACTTGCTCGGCGCCACGCATGAGGCAAAAGACCTTGAATACCTGGATCGCGGAGTCAATATCGTGGACCCCATTATGGGGGTTGCCTTCTGGCGATCGGATGTCCAGATCACACCCGAGAAGGTAGCGGTGCAGTTTGAGCGGGGAGTACCTGTGGCGATCAACGGGCAGCGCTTCGCTTCCAAATTCGAGCTGATGCGCGAGGCGAACACGGTTGGGGGGCGGCATGGCCTCGGCATGAGCGATCAGATCGAGAACCGTGTGATTGAGGCCAAGAGTCGCGGCATCTATGAAGCGCCCGGGATGGCGCTTCTGCATATCGCTTATGAGCGCCTGTTGAGTGCCATCCACAATGAGAATTCACTCGACCTCCACTTCACGCTCGGTCGCAGGCTCGGGCGCATGCTGTACGAGGGGCGTTGGTTCGACGCGGAGTCGATGATGATCAAAGATGGGCTGACGCGCTGGATGGCGCCGAGTGTGAGCGGAACGGTGACGCTTGAGCTGAGGCGCGGTGAGGACTATTCGCTCTTGAAGACCGAGGCCGAGTACATGGCCTATGCGCCCGAGAAGCTCAGCATGGAGCGCGTGGAGGACCCGGCGTTCACTCCGGGGGATCGAATTGGTGCACTGGAGATGCAAACATTAAGTGTCACTGATACTCGAAGTTTCTTGATGCACCATCTGGAGAGCGTCCAGCAGCTGACGGGTACAGAATCTCCGCTGCGGGAGCTGTTGGAGAAGAAGGAGTAAGACCTGGAGCGCAGTTCTTTGTCGTGGAGCGTCTCGAAACGATACCCGCCTGCGGGCAAAGCTTGCTCGATAGGCGAGGTCGGAGTAACAGGCGCGAAGCTCCCCTAGCTCATGGATTTTCGCGGGTCGTCGTTGAGATCCGCTCTGACGGCCGGCCGACGTCATGCTACCTTTGCAGACTGAGCGGCACAGCTCCTCAACGCCACCGACTCTAGCGACCTGAGCGCACCACCCACATCAAGCCGCCACGGGGTTTACCACGAATGTCCAAAGACTTTACGTCCGCAGTAACGAGCCCTCCCAATGGCCCTTCGAGCCAGAACACCAGCCAGCCGCGAGCACCGATGAAGACATCCAAGTCGAACCAAGGTGAGCCGAGAAGCCTCAGCTTCTATCTTCTGTATGCGGTCGGGATGCACGTGGCGCTGCTGGTCTTGGCAGGTTTCATGAAGCACGAAGAGCCTAAGCCACCAGAAACGGTACTCGCCTTCACGCTTGAAGATGCCAAGGAGGAGGCGCCGCCCGCCAAGGTCGAGCCTCCGCCTGTCGAAAAGCCTGTTGAGGCTGCTCCTCCCGAAAAATCGGAGCCCAGGCCGATTGAGAAGTTTGTTCCCCGAGAAGTGGTTCCGGAAAAGCAGCCCGAGGCCAGCATCGCCGATGAGCTGGAGACGATAGATGCGGCGCCTTCCGCGGAAGATAAACCTTGGGTTCCGCAAGCGAATCCAAACAAGGGGACCATCAAGGGAGAGGCTGTCACCGTTGTGAAGCCTCCTCCGAAGTTCGATCAAGTTTTTAGCAAGCAGGGAACCCGCAAAATGGGCAGTATTGGTCGCCGCGATACCGCCGCCGGAACCGGCAATGGTCCGGCGGGCGCTGGCATGGCGTGGGGCAAGAAAAACACCGGGTTGCCGATCGTCTCAGGGATGGGTGTGTTTGGCAGCGGTAAGAAGGGTGCACTCAAGGGCACGTTGTGCTTCGTCCCGACGGACACCAATAGCCTCGCGAGCGTGCGGCGCTGTGTGGCCGAAGGCATCATGTACACCAACTCGCTGAACATTTCGAAGCGTCGCTTCACCTCAGGTTTTCCAGGCGTGAATGAACACTTCGAATGGTTCGCCCTGGATTACAACGGCAGCTTTTCTGTGAAGAAGGCGGGCAAATACATTTTCCGGATCTTGTCGGATGATGGTTCTTTGGTGTGGGTGGATGGAAAGTTCTTGATTAACAACGACGGCCTCCATTCAGTGGCCAGCAAGACTGCCGCCATTGAGTTAGCCGAAGGCAAACACAAGATTCGCGTTTTCTACTTTCAGGGTCCACGCGTTGATATCGCGCTGCAGCTGTTCGTCACGGTCCCCGGTGAAGCCGAGAAGCTCTGGGGTCCAGAGCTCTAAGCCGCGCCTAGAGTTGGTGTCGGAGCGCGGCCCAGCGCAGCTTCCACACCACGAGCACCGCTTCGGCAAAAATTCGGCGATTCATCTTGGAGCGCCCCAGCTCACGGTCCACGAAGACGATGGGCACTTCAACCACCTTTAGACCCTTCATCAGGGCCCGAAAGGTCATTTCAATCTGGAAGGAGTAGCCGTTCGAGCCTACGAGGCTGAGATCAATTTCTTCAAGCGCTCGCCGCGTGAAGGCTTTGTAGCCAGTCGTTAGGTCGCGGACGTCCACTCCCAGGATCGTGCGCGAATAGAACGAACCGCCTTTGGAAAGTAAGTGGCGGTCTAAACCCCATCCTTCAATCCCACCACCGGGCACATTGCGCGAGCCGACAATCACATCCGCACCTTGCGCGAAGGCTTGAAAGAAATCGGGAAGGTGGCGCGGATCATGGGAGTGGTCGGCATCCATCTCAAAGAAGAAGTCGTAATCTTGGCGCAATGCCTGCAAAAAAGCGCTGACGTACGCGGTGCCAAGTCCAAGCTTTTCGGGTCGGTGCATGACGCGCACCCGTGGATCTTTGCGCGCGAGGGCGTCGGCAAGATCGCCGGTGCCGTCTGGAGAATTATCATCAACGATCAACACGTGAGCCGAGGGTGCCCACAAGAACACGCTGTTCACGAAGGACTCGATATTGTCGCGTTCGTTGTAGGTGGGAGTCACAACGAGCGTGCGCGTGCCGGGCGTGGCTGCGTGGGGTGCCAAGGTTGAGCTTTCTGGGGCAGACATAAGCCGGGTTCCGGGTGAGGCGGCGGGCCCTTTTAGCGAGAGATGCGTGTGGCTTGGAAGTCAAACTCGACGAGAGCTTCAGAGCCCATCGTTTTTCCGAATTCTCGCATCTTTTCACTGACGACCACGCCGCTCTCTGTGCGCGGAAGAATGTCGTGCGCTAGAAGTGAGAGCGGGAAGGGGGAACGGCTCGTGACCTGCAGGCTCTCCGGATAGCGATCGCCGCTTGGCGCGCCGTAAGTGAAATCTAACGTGATCGGTACGGCCTGGCGGACTCGGAAGCCGTGCAGCAGAAGCTCGCCTTCAGCGACCGCTCGCACTCGATGTTTTTCGCGCTCGGTTCCTGTCTGGGAGCGGCCGAGGCGCGCTCCATCGCGGGGCGCTGTGGCGCTCAATTGAGTGAGCGCGGTGAGTCGAAAGCTTGCGGTGCGTAGCGCCTCTCCGTTCGAGGCTGGTGTTTTTGCATCACCAAGTCCAAACCATGCGCGAGCCTCTTTGGAATATTGATCGGGGCTTCCACCTTCGCCGGTAGAGCCAACGCGGAGTGTGGAAAGATCGAGGCTGAGAGTGGCTTTGGAACGTGAGAGATCCCCAGCATCAACTGTGAGTTGTCCACGAACACCACCCACGCTGCCCCGCAACAGCATGCCCTTCGTCTTCAGCTGAAACGTCGCGAGGCCGTCGGCTTTCCAGGCGTAGGTAGCAAGGCCTGGTGCCGGAGGCGCTGGGGCGGGAGCTTCTCTGTTGAGGTCTTCGCTATCCGCACCCATCTTTTTGGAGCACGCAGGAAGTCCAGGCGTCGTTGTCGCCAGAAAAAGTAAAACTGCGCACCCCCGCGCCGATTTACTGAGTGCCAAAATTCAATCCCTGCGCTTCCACGTCGTCGACGAGCTCAGGCCGCAACGTACCGTGTGTCCAACTTGGCGGTGAGTATTTTTTGCCAGTCGCCTGGGCGAGCTGTGTGGGCCTCGAAGTCGCGCGTGGGGCCGCCCCGGGATGGGAGGCTCTCGACGGCGTCGTTCTGCGCGATATAGTCGACGCCGTGCAATACTCTGCTGAGTTCCGATGTTTTTCTGGCTGTGCGGGTGCTTGGCCCGTAACGCAAGCCATCTATCGCTGCCCGACTTGTGGTGGCCTTTTGGAAGTGGCGCATGACCTCGAGGCCCTGCGTGATCGATCCGGGCCGGCTTGGGTGAAGCTCTTCGAAGAGCGCTGGCGCAAGAACGACTGGCCGTACGGCTCGGGAGTCTGGGGCAAGCGTGAGTGGGTGATGCCGCAGATCCCTGATTCCGACATCGTGTCGATGTACGAAGGAGGGACGAATCTGTTCTGGGCTGAGCGTTACGGCCAACAGCTCGGGCTCTCGGACCTTTGGATCAAGCTGTGCGGAAATAGCCACAGCGGTTCCTTCAAGGATCTTGGGATGACGGTGCTGGTGAGTGTGGTTCGGATGGCAATCCGACAGCAGGGGCTGAAGGTGAAAGCCATTGCGTGCGCTTCCACGGGAGATACGAGCGCGGCGTTAGCAGCCTACGGCGCCGCAGCAGGCTTGCCTGTTGTGGTGCTACTTCCGACAGGGAAAATATCCACCGCGCAGCTCGTGCAACCGCTCGCCCATGGGGCGCTTGTTTTAGGCCTCGACACGGATTTTGACGGCTGCATGGAGATTGTTAAGCAGTTAGCCGAGGAAGGTCATATCTATCTCGCCAATTCCATGAATCCGCTGCGAATTGAGGGCCAAAAGACAGTCGCTATTGAGATCCTCCAGCAGTTCGATTGGCAGCTGCCAGATTGGTTGATTTTACCAAGTGGCAACTTAGGGAATGCAGCGGCGCTCTATGCCGGCTTTCGCCTGATGAAAGAGCTCGGTGTGATCACTCGCTACCCGCGTCTTGTGGTAGCTCAAGCCGAAAATGCCAACCCGCTCTATCGCGCTTGGCACGCCGGCAAGAAGACGGTGGAGTCGATGGTCGCCAAGCCTACCCAAGCCACGGCGATCCAAATCGGCAATCCCGTGAGCGCACCGCGAGCCATCAAAGCTCTGGAGGCGATGAATGGAATCGTCGAACAAGCCAGCGAACAAGAGCTCGCGGACGCTGCTGCTCGCGCAGACCGTACCGGCCTCTATGCCTGCCCGCACACGGCGGTCGGCCTCGCTGTGCTTGAAAAGCTCGTCGCCAATGGAACCATCGGAAAATCTGATCGTGTGGTGTGTATTTCAACCGCGAACGGTTTGAAATTTACGGAATTCAAGGTCAATTATCACGATCCCAACCAAACCATTCCAGGAGTGGTCGCTGGGCTTGCGAATCCCCCGGTCATGCTCAAGGCGGATTACGGCCAAGTGGTGGACGTTCTGAGAAAGCGCCTCGCGGGTTGAATCACGAGGCCCTGGCTAGGATGGGCTAGGAAAGAGTTCAGAATGTGAGTTGTGCTTGGGCGCCGCCACCCTGGGTGCTGACGTAGGGCGTGAATTGAAAGCTGGTGCTGGCGGCCTCGGGAGCACCCGCTTCGTCGCCTTCCGGGCTCGTCAGAAGCACGACACCGGTAAGCCCAAGTGTGATGGCAACGCCAAACGCCATGTCCGAGATGAGCGCGTTGCGCTCGACTTTGTCCGCATTCTTGGCAGTCGGGTTGTCATTGAAATCACTCTTGGCGCCCAGCGCTTCGACACCAAAAATCCCGCCGACCACTAGGCCTGCGCCTGCAAGGCCAAGCGTGACATAGGCCGGGACCAAGCTTCGCTTCGGGAGCGTTGTCGGGGGTGACGAAACGGGGAATGGGGCTGGGGTTGCAGGT
>Ga0163147_10003825_pt1 | contig 19696 bp, 25 predicted proteins | sample OliLakLV19MP6G1_FD_148597 | JGI IMG/M metagenome (GOLD analysis project Ga0163147, IMG submission 148597) | Freshwater microbial mat bacterial communities from Lake Vanda, McMurdo Dry Valleys, Antarctica- Oligotrophic Lake LV.19.MP6.G1 | ecosystem: Environmental > Aquatic > Freshwater > Lake >...
AGCCGGTGCCCGTCCCGGCGAAGGGCGGCAAGAAGACGGTCCCGGTCAAGCCCGCCGCGAAGAAGCCGGCCAAGGAAGCCGCCGCCCCCAAGAAGCCGCGGAAGTCGGGGGTCATCTATCAGATCGTGAACTACCTGTCGAAGGCGTCCGCCGCTAAGCCGGTCACGAAGGCGACGATCATCGTCGCCCTGGGCAAGAAGTTCGGCGCGGAGCGGACCGTCGAGGGAATGACGGTGACGGTCAACTCTCAAATCAACGGTCAGTTGAAGGCCAACTGGGGCGTCCAGTTGGGCAAGAAGGAGATGAAGTCGGGCGAGCGGGGCTTCTGGATCGACGACCTGGGGAACTACACGCTCGAAGACTGACGCACGACGCGACCTCGACTACCCGCCGCCCGCCGGACCTTTCCCGGCGGGCGGCTGCCGTTCACGCCCCACTCCCCCACGGAAAACCTATGGTTAGCAGCCACGCGATCACCCGCCGGTTGGAGTTCGACGCCGGCCACCGGGTCTACGGGCACGAAGGGAAGTGCAATCACTTACACGGTCACCGGTACGTCGCCGAGATCACCGTTCAGTCGCGGACGCTCGACGGCATCGGCCGCGTGGTGGACTTCGGGGTCGTGAAGAAAAAGGTCGGCACCTGGATCGACCGCGAGTGGGATCACAACGTACTGCTCAACGTCGGCGATCCGCTGATGCAGGACCGGGAATTCTGGGCCAAGAACGGCCGCTTCCCGTTCGTCCTTGCGGAGAACCCGACGGCCGAAGTCATGGCGGCGTACCTGTTCGGAGTGGCACAAAGCCTCCTTCCCGAACTGATCGTGTCGAAGGTGCGCATCTACGAGACGCCGAACTGCTGGGCCGATTACCCCACCAACTCCTAACAGGAGGCTGTCGTGACGACTCCCTTAGTGGTGCTGAACGAACAACCCGTCAGTCCCGTCGTCCCCCTGACCGACCCGCCGACCCTCTCCGTGGTCGGCTCTCCCTGGCTGACCATCCAGGGAGAAGGGCCGCTCGCCGGCACCCGCGCCGTGTTCGTGCGACTGGCCGGATGTACACTTAGGTGCTTGACCTGCGACACCGACTATACGACGGACGCCAGAGACGTGGCGGTCGAATCCCTGGCCGCCACGGTTAACCTGCTCATGATCGGGGCCGACAGGTGGGGCGACGTTGCCGGCGGCGACCGCTGGAAAATCCTGGCCAACCGCTCGGTCGTCGTCATCACGGGCGGCGAGCCGATGCGACAGGAAGCCCTGGTGCCGTTCGTCCGCCACCTCACCCTCGACTACGGTCTGGCCGTGCAGATCGAGACGAACGGCACCCTGGGGCTGGAAGACCTGCCGTGGCTGAGCGACAAGTTGTCGGTCGTCGTGTCGCCGAAGGCGTCGTACATCCACCCGCTCATCCGGGAGTACGCGACGGCGTACAAGTTCGTGGTCACCGCCGACAAGATCGACACGGCTCGCGGTCTGCCCACGGTCGTACTGGGGCGGCCGGTGAAGTTCACGTTCGACATGCTGGGAGACACCAGTCGTCGGCAGATTTACGTCCAGCCCGAAGACGCGCAGGACGACGAGCAGAACGCCAAGAACCTGAAAGCGGCCCTGTGGGTGGTCGAGACGTTCGGCCACCGCTTGTCGGTGCAGACGCACAAAATGATCGGTGTCCCCTGAGAATTCAGTAAAACTGACGCCGCCCGCGACGACTTTAAGTTCGTCGCGGGCGGCGTCATTTCCGTCCGCCCTAACCCACCGAGGACGACCAATGTCGAAGGTCAGAGCGGTCATAGCCCTGAGCGGCGGTCTCGATTCGACCGTGGCCCTGGCCATGACCATGGAAACCCAGAAACTCAAGCCGGACGAGATGATCGCCGTCACCTTCTACTACGGCTCCAAGCACGGCGTGTGGGAGACCAGGGCGGCCGAGAAGGTGCGCCAGTTCTACGGCATCCCGGCGGTGACGAATCACCTCAAGATAGACCTGTCGGCGTCGCTGGCGGCGGCGGCTAAGGTGTCGTCCCTGGGGGCGACGAACCCGGCCGCGATCCCGGAGGGCCACTACAACGACGAGACCATGAGGAGTACGGTCGTCCCCGGCCGCAACCTGATGTTCCTGTCGGTCTTGTCGTCGGTGGCCGAAGCGTCACTGGGCGGGATGCGGCAGGAAGGCACTGTGATGGTCGTCCTCGGCGTTCACCAGGGAGACCATCACATCTACCCGGACTGCCGGCCGGAGTTCGTCCGCGCGGCCGGCGAAGCCGTGTGCGAATCGACGGATTATTCCGTCGGCCTGTACACCCCCCTGTTGAACATGGACAAGGCGGACATCGTGCGGGCGGGCATCGCCTTGAAGGTGCCCTTCCAGCATACTCGCACCTGCTACAAGAATCAGGAACGGTCGTGCGGCAAGTGCGGCTCCTGCGTCGAGCGGCTGGAAGCCTTCGCCGCCAACGGCGTCACCGATCCCATCCTGTACGAGGTGCAGTAAATGACCAGCGGTAACCTCGTAGCTGGCATCGAAGAGTTCATGCGATACCGCATTCCCGACTTCGACGACCGGAAGGACTTGAAGGCTACGCCGGAGCGCGTGTACGAAGCCCTCCTACAGATGACTTCGGGGCACGACGACCGCGAGTGGGATGTCGAGCAACTACTCCGACTGTTCCCGATCCAGTGCGACGAGATGGTTCTCGTCCGCGGCATCCAGTTCGCCAGTCTGTGCGAACACCATCTGATGCCGTTCTTCGGCGAAGCCCACGTTGCCTACCTGCCCGACCCGGCGCGTGGTGTGGTGGGACTGAGCAAGCTGTCCCGTCTGGTCAGCGTGTACGCCAAACGGCTTCAAGTCCAGGAGAGACTGACCGTAAACATCACCGGGGCACTCGACCGGTACGTCACGACCAGAGGATCGGCGTGCGTCATCCGGGCCACGCACGGGTGCATGTCTTGTCGAGGAGTGAACCAGCCGATGGCCGACACCATCACGTCGTCGCTAACCGGTCATTTCCGGGTTTCGGAAGTGCGTGCCGAACTGCTGTCGCTGATCGGTGATCTTCGGCACGCCTGATAGCCGTTCTTTCGGGCGCGGGAAAGGGCGTCTCACGGCCGATTTAAGACACGATCTTTCCCGCCCCACTAAACCCCAAAACGGCCGCAAAAGCCGAAGGATAGGCCGCTGTGCCTCTGAGAATCGTACCCGCAGGGGGCGAATCCCGTTCCCCCCGCCCGTCGGCCCCCGTCGCCGCCCTCCCGGTGATTCAATTCGAGGTCAAGGGCCGGTCGGCCCTGTTCGGCGGTTCCCTCCGAAAGTGTCGGGTGTCCGGCGAAGTCGTGCCGGCGGGCGAAGTGGCGACGACGTACCTGCTCCGCCTGTCGGAGCGGGTCGCCTCCTTGCTGGAGTCGTGGGCCGACGAAGAGATTACCCTGGAGGCCGCCGCCCAGCAGGTTCTAGTGTCGATTCAGAGTGCGATGGAGTACCACGAGGCGACCGTGTGCGTCCGCCTCAAAGTGTCTGACGCCGTCTACCTGTCGGCGGTCATCGACAGTACCGATTTCTTCGCCGGAGGGGGACAATGTCCGGCCGCCTGATGATGCTCGATTCGGGGGCGTACACGGTCATGTCGGCCAACAAGGTGATCGACATTCACGATTACATCCGGTTTTGCCGGGAACACCCGGACTGCTCGTACTACGTCAACCTCGACGTGATTCCGACCTCGTCGTCCCCGACGGTCATCGAGGCGGCGTCGAACGCCTCCTGGGACAACTACTTGCAAATGATCCAGGAACTGCCGCGAGACAAGGTGCTGCCCGTGTACCACTACGGGGCGTCGCTGAGCCACCTGCGGAAAATCCTGGCGTTCGGCTGCCCCTACGTCGGCCTGGGCGGCAGCGCCCACAAGTCCACCGGCTTGCGGACGAAGTGGCTGAGGACTCTGAGAAAGGAGGTGTTCGACGGGGCCGGCAGGCCGGTCGTTATGACGCACGGGTTCGCCGTGACGAGTTACGACCTGATGAAGGTGTGGGAGTGGCACTCGGTCGATTCGGCCAGTTGGAAGGACTTCGCCAACTACGGGGCGATCTACCTGCCCATCGAGCGGGCGGGCAGGTTCGACTACGACACCAAGCCGATGGTCGTGTTCACCACGCCGCAATCGACGAAGCGCGACCGGCAACAGCACTACGACACCCTCAGCCCGCTACTCCAGGAGCGGATGGGCAGGTGGTTGGCCAGTTGCGGGGTGTGCATGGGGACCAGCCAATACATACCCGTTCCCGCCGGCCAGAAGTACAAGCTGGACGTTCCCGCCGGGGAAATCTGGCAGACGAAGGGAACCCTGGTTCTACGCCCGGCACCGCCCGAAGGTAAAGGAGTGACGAACAGTTTCGAGATGCGGGCCAAGGTGAACTCGAAGTTCGTAGCCCGGTCTAACGCCGTCTTGCCGGTGAAGCACATCTATTTTGCGGGCCAAACCATGCCCTACCCGCTTGAGTTTCAGATTAAGAGACGCTTACTTTCTTACTACTACACGAATGAGTCGCCGTCCAATGTCCGATACCTAGAAGAACACCTACGAAGAATCCGGGAGGGCATCTGACGTGGTACTTACTAAAGAGAGGTGGCGGTGGGTGGTTGGATACGCGGACTACGCCGTGAGTTCTCGCGGGCGGGTTCTGTCTTTCCGCCGTAAGGTACCTCTTCTTCTTACGGCGTGCCCCACATTCAAAGGCTACCTGGGACTCCGGCTGTTCTCGTACTACGGCAAAGGTCGGTGGTTCTCGGTTCATCGGCTGGTCGCTCTCGCCTTCGTGCCCAACCCGGACGATCTGCCGGAAGTGAATCACAAGGACGGCGACAAGGCGAACAACGTGGCGGCGAACTTGGAGTGGGTTACTCACGGATAACGCACTACACGCTTCCCGCACCGGACTGTTACGTCCGGTGCGGGGGGTTCTCCACCATAACGCCAAGCTGAACGAAGTGAAGGTGGCTAAAATCCGGAGGCTGTACGCGACCGGGAGGTACACGCAGGCCGTTCTCGGAGAGAAGTTCGGAGTCGATCAGACCATCATCAGCGACATCGTCCGTTACAAAATCTGGAAAGACATAAAGGAGGGCGTGTGAAGATCAAACGATCCGTGTTGATAGCTCAGTTGGAAGCGGTGCGGGCCGGTCTGTCGCCCAAGGACATCGTAGACCAGGCGAGTTGCTTCGCCTTCGCCGACGGGAAGGTGATGACCTTCAACGACGAGGTGGCCTGCTGGGGGCCGTCGGCGTTCACGCCGGAGTCGGGCATCGCCGTCCCGTCCGGCCCGCTGCTCACCCTCCTGCCCAAGCTGCTGGACGAGGACCTCGACTTGTCGTCGAGCGGCACGTCCCTGGTCATCAAGGGGAAGAACAAGCGGACGACAATCCGCGTCGAAGCCGAGGTGAGACTGCCGATCAACACCGTCGCGCCACCGGCCGATGCCGACTACTTCCCCATCCCCGACGGGTTCGCCGACGGACTGGCCCTGGTGGAGAAGTGCGCCGGGGCGGACGAAGCCGACTTCAAGTACACCTGCATTCACATCACGCCCAAGTGGATGGAGGCGTGCGACAACAATCAGGTGAGCCGCTACCGGCTAAAGATTCCCGGCCTCAAGCGGAACCTGCTCATCCGGAAGGAGGCCGTCAAGGCCGTCCTGGCGGTCGAACTGCGGCGGATGGCCGTCGCCGGAAGCTGGCTGTTCTTCGAGGGCGGCCAGGGCATGGTGATCGCCTGCCGAAAGCACGACGAGGAGTACGTCGATCTGACTTCGGTGCTGGAAGACGAGGAGGGGCGAGTGGACGCCGAGTTGCCTAAAGGTCTGGGAGAGTCGGCGGAGAACGCCGGCGTGTTCTCCGCCGACAACGCCGACGACGACAAGGTGCTGGTGTGCCTCGCCAACGGGCAGGCCCGGATCACCGGCGAAGGGGCGATGGGGAACCACGTCGAGGTGAAGCGGGTGAAGTACGACGGCCCGCCGATCACCTTCCACATCCCGCCCAAACTCCTCCAGACGATCACGACGAATCACCCGGAGTGTTCCCTGAACCAGCGGTCGCTGAAAGTCGTCGTCGGGCGGCTGACGTACCTGGTCAGCCTCACCGTCGTCCCGCCCAAAACTACCGAAGCGGAGTAGCCCGTGTCTTTCTTCCCCCACGGAGTAGCCGCCAGTGACCGACAGAAGACGCCGGACAAGTTCGTCGGAGTGGCCCCCCGGTGCGGGGACTGCGGGTACTACAAAACGTGCAACTCGCCGAAGATGAAACCGGCCGGCAGCGGGGACGTACTGGTCATCGGCGACTTCCCCGACACCCACTCCGACTTAGTCGGCAAGTCGATTTCCGGGGCGGCGGCGGCGCTGCTGTCCCGGACGTTGTCGCGGGTCGGGCGGTCAACGGCCGACGTGGTGATAATGAACGCCCTGTCGTGCCGCCCGGACACGACGGGCGGCGAGAAGTCAACGGGCGTGGCCGTCCGGCACTGCCGCCCCCTGGTGCGTCAGGCCATCGACAAGTACAAGCCGAAGGTCATCATCCCGATGGGCGACCTGGCTATTCAGTCGGTCATCGCCCCGTTCCGGCCGCCGGGGGACCGCATGGCGGCCAGCAGGTGGAGCGGCTACCAGATTCCCCTGCCGCCGCTGGGGGCGTGGGTGTGTCCGACCGTCGATCCCAAAGGGGCGGCCCTGGCCGCCGACGGGGACGGGTCACTCGGCGGAAGGAGGACGGCAGTCCCGTCCATCCTGTTCGACGGGCACGTCCGGGCGGCCGTCGGCAAGGTGGACGACGACGTGACGGTGACTGATCCGGCTAAAGGTGTGTCCCTGGTGGGAGAAGTCAGAGCCGTCCGGTGGCTCGACGCGGTCGTCGAGAGGGGTGGAATCGTCGCCTTCGACTTCGAGACGACCGGACTCAAGCCGGACCTCGCCGCCCAGCGGATCGTGTGCTGTTCGGTGTGCTACAACGGGAACAACACTATCGCGTTCATGTGGACGCCGGTCGTTCAGGCGGCGATGATAAGACTCCTGCGAAGTGATACGGTGGGTAAGGTCGCGTCGAACATGATGTTCGAGACTCGCTGGTGCATGGCCAAGCTGCGGACGCGGGTCAACCGGTGGGTGTGGGACACGATGCAGGTGGCCCACGTCCTCGACGCGCGGGGCGACGACCCGGCGGACGGGATCACCTCGATCAAATTCCAGGCGTTCGCCCTGTTCGGGGTAGAGCCGTGGAACGGCGGCGTCGATAAGTACCTGGGGGCGGCGGGAGCGAACGCCCTGAACCGGGTTCACGAGATCGACCAGCGGACGCTACTCACCTACTGCGCCATAGACTCCCGCATGGAGTACCTTGTCGCCCGCCGCCAGTCTAAGATGGTCGGCGTCAACTTGGAGGACTGGAGATGACTGCGGGCCGACTTCATCCGGCCACGGCCGACGCCCTCCGGCTGTGGCACGACGGGTGCGAAGAACTGGCAGTGGTTCAGCACAACGGCATCCGGATAGACGTAGACTACTTGGAAGCCAAGCGGGTCGAACTGCGGGCCGACGAAGCCGTCCGCGTCGGTCGCCTGAAAGAGTCGGACGTGTGGCGGGCGTGGCGCAAGCGGTTCGCGCAGAAGGCCCTCATCACGTCCGAACAGCAGTTGAGTGAGGTTCTGTTCTCCATGATGAAGATCGCCCCGCCGCCGGGCACCCGCCGGAACAAGAACGGCAAGCTGGCCGTGAGCGAAGAGATCCTCGACAAGATCGACCACCCGTTCGTCCGCGACCTGATGACCCTCCGGAAGATCAGGAAGCTCTGCTCCACCTACATCGACGGCTGGCTGGCCGAACAGGTGGGGGGCTACCTGCACCCGTTCTTCAACCTTCACAAGGCGGCGTCTTTCCGGAGTTCGAGCGAGGCTCCCAACTTCCAGAACGTCCCCGTCCGACACCCGGTCAACGGGCCGCTCGTCCGGCGGGCGTTCATCCCGCGCGGTCCCGACCGGCGGATCGTCGAGATCGACTTCGCCGGGGCCGAGGTGCGTGTCGCCGGGTGCTGCACCGGCGACCCCGCCCTGATGAACTACTTAATCGGTAACGGGGACATGCACCGGGACGTGGCGAAAGACCTGTTCTTGCTAGACGACTCCCAGGTGGACAAGAAGTCAACGCGGGACTGGGCCAAGAACCGGTTCGTCTTCCCCCAGTTCTACGGGAGCGTATGGTTTCAGTGCGCGCCGAACTTGTGGGACGCCGTGGTCGCGTCGTCCGCCGAAGTCCCCGGCACGGGCTTGTCGGTGATGGCTCACCTGAAATCGAAGGGGGTGAAGGGACTGGGCAGTTGCGACCCCAAAGACCCGCCCCAGGAGGGGACGTTCGCCGCCCTGGTGTTGAAGGCCGAACGGGTCATGTGGGACAAGCGGTTCAAGGTGTTCACCAAGTGGAAGCGGGACTTGTGGGATTCGTACCAGCGAACGGGGTACATTCACATGGCCACCGGGTTCACGTCGGCCAGCGTGCCGATGCGGAGAAATCAGGTACTCAACTTCCCGGTGCAAGGCCCGGCCTTTCACTGCCTCCTGTGGTGCCTCGTCCGGGTTCAGCGGGAACTCCGGAAGTACAAGATGAAGGGGAGGGTGATCGGCCAGGTCCACGACTCGATTCTGGGCGACGTGCCCGACCGGGAGATTCAAAACTTCCTGGAGATTTCTTACCGGGTGATGACGAAGGACATCATGGCGGCGTGGGCGTGGCTCACGGTCCCCCTGGAGGCCGAAGCCGAGGTGTCCCCCGTCGGCGGGGCGTGGGCGGACAAGGCCCAGTGGCTTCCGAAGAACGGCGTCTGGAGTCCCGTCATCAAATGAGAATCCTCCCATGCCCAAGAGATTCCTGAACGGCGTGGTCAAGCCGAGGGCGTATCCGCTCGGTCTGATCGGGCCGGCGAACATGGACCCGACCGAACACAACAAGTTCGTGCGCGACGTTCTGGATAACGAAACGTGGTGGCTGTCGAACGTAGAAGTCCTGGTACTAGGGATCCGGAGTCGTCTGTCGTACTCGCTGTACGGCGGCATCGAAGAGGTCGCCAAGTGGTACGCCGGCCGCCACTGGTACGACGTGCGGGTGTTCCGGGAACTGGGTAAGAAGGACGCCTTCGATCCGGCGCTCGCCGCCGCCGCCAAGGGGTTCGTGGTGTTCGACGACCGGTCGCCGCTGGTGACGGCTCACAAAAGTCTGGTCAGGGCTACGGGAAAGCCGGTCAGAGTGATTCGCATACCTTCCGAGGACGACTGACATGCTCGACACCGAACTGTACAAGCTGATGAGGCCGACGAAACTGTCTCAGATGGTGGGTCAGCCGGAGGCCGTCAAAGTGCTGTCGTCCTTCGCCGCTAGCATCCCGCATACTGTTCTGTTCGTCGGCCCGTCCGGGTGCGGCAAAACGACGCTGGCGCGCATTGCGGCGGGGCTGACGGGGGCGCACGCCGAGGAAGTGAAAGAGATCAACTGCGCCGACAACCGGGGGATCGAACTGGCCAGGGAACTCCGGCGGTCGTGCGTCAATCATCCCCTCCAGGGGAAGAGTAAGGTGTACATCCTGGACGAGTGCGCCCACCTCACCCGCGATGCGATGACGGCCCTCCTAAAGCTCCTAGAAGACACGCCGAAGCACGTCTACTTCTTCCTGTGTACGACCGACCCGAACAAGCTGCTGCCCACGATAATCAGCCGGTGTACCGAGATCAAGCTCAAGAAGGTCGATGGCATGGACATTCGACTCCTGCTCGACCGGGCGGTGAAGAAGTACGGACTCGAAGTGGGCGACGACACCTACGCCGCCATCGTGAACGAGTCGGAGGGGTCGCCCCGGAAGGCGCTCGTCATGCTGAACCAGGTGATGAACATCGAAAACCCGGAAGAGCAGGCCGACGCGGTGGCCAAAGCGTCCTTCAAGGCCGAGGGGTTCGCGGTGGCGAAGGCCTTGATGAACTCCCGCTGTTCGTGGTCGGAAGTCGCCGCGCTGTTGAAGGCGGTCGCGGACGAGCCGGAGGCGGTCAGGTACATGGTGATGGGGTACGCCCGGTCGGTCTTGCTGGGGGGCGGGACGATGGCACCGAGGGCGGCCCTGATCATCGACCGGTTCGCCGCCAACTTCTTCGACTCCAAGGCGGCCGGTCTGGCCCTGGCGTGCTACGAGGTCGTCGTGCTTTCCGGGAAAAAATAGAAAGAAAGGCGGCGAAGTGACGGCCGCCGCGCTGACTTAAATTCGTGTGGGCGGGGGGCGATCCCCGCCGTAGAATAGCCGCTCCCGTCCGAGGACTAAGACATGAAGACCGACGCCGACGAGACAGACCTGGACGCCAGTGTCGATCCCGTGCGGATCGACTCGACGAAGCTGGATGTCGAGTGGGTGGCCCAGCCGGAGACCTTCTACGAAGCCGCCACCGAGTTGGCCACGGCCCGCTACCGGGTGGCGCAGTCGAAGGCCCGCCTGGATGTCGTGGAGGCGACGGTCAGCCGCCGCATCCGGAAGTCGCCCGACAAGTACGACCTGGGGGCCAACCCCAGCATCCCGTCGGTTCAGGCCGCGATGATCGTGTCGAAGGAGTACGCCGAAGCCCTGGATCATCTGAACAAGGCGAAGTACCGCCAGGACATGATTCAAGCCCTGGTGGACGCCCTCGACCACAAGAAGAAAGCCCTGGAGTCGCTGGCCTACCTGCACGGCCAGAACTACTACTCCACGCCGAAACTGCGGGACGCCGCCCCCGCCGCCCCTGAGCCGACGCGGTCCAAGGAGCGTAAGAGACGACCGGAGTGACCCCGTGCCGATCCGGATTCGAGGCCCGCCGGCCCGCCGCCAACTTGTCGAGCGGCTGTCGGAGGGAAGCCCCCTGCCACGAACGAACCCCATACCGAGGTCTCACATGAACGTACACTACTGCGGGCCGGACGACGACGACGACGACGACGACGAAGACGAAGACGAAGACGGCGAGTAAGTCGATTACGCAGGATGATGGAGGCGGGGTCGCACCCGACCCCGCCTCGGTTTCTCCCTCACACAACTCAGGTGATTCGATGGCGAAGGACAAGAAGAAGTCGATGGTGTACGGCGACGCGGCGGAGGCGGCGGCGAAGGCGGCGACGGCCTTCGGTGGCAAGTCGGTGAGCCTCCCCGACGGCCTGTCCTTCATGCCCATGAAGGACGAGAAGGAGTACCGCTTCCGGTTCGCCCCCTTCGTGGTGGGTCGGGGGAACCCGGAACAGTCGCCCGGCACCGTGTGGTACACCCGGAAGTATTTCGCCCACGCCCGGATCGGCATGGGCGACGACGGCAAGGGGGGCGACACCTACTGCTGCAACCGGCGAGTGTTCGGCACCCCCTGCCCGGTGTGCGAGTACAGCGCCAAGTTGCGGAGTACGCCGAACGCGGACGCGGCCGTCATCGACGCCTTGAAGGTGAAGGAGCGGCAGTTGTTCCTGGTGCGGGACGGCGACGACAAGGGGAAGGGGTGGCGGATTCTCGACCTGTCGTACCACGCTCTGGGAAAGCAGTTGGAAGCCAAGCTCAAGGCGTCCCGGAACGTCAACCGGGACGACGACGAGGTGGAGCAGTACCCGTTCAAGCACTTCTTCTACCTGCAAGGCGGTGCCGTCGTCCGGATCTTGATGGAGGATCCGAAGCTCAAGTACAAGTTCCTCCAGGCCAAGAACATCGAGATCACGCCGACGAAGGAAGTCCTGCCCGACGACTTCCTCGACACCGCCCCGTGCCTGGACGACCTGCTGATCGAGACGCCCTACGACGTGCTTAAGAAGGTGCTGTTCGAAGGGCACGCCGACCGTCACGAAGAGGAAGACGACGAACCGGTCAAGAAGCCGTCGGCCAGAGCCGGCAAGAGTCCGGACCCGGTCGAAGAGACCGACGACGACGAACTGCCGATGCCGAAGAAGAAGGCGAAGGCGGCCCCGGTCGAGGACAGCGATCAGGACGACGAAGAGGACGGGGCCGCCGGGGAAGAGGCGGCCGCGGGTACTGTCAAGGTGGGGTCGAAGGTCACCTTCGATTACAAGGGCAAGCAGGTGGTGGGTGTCGTCAAGAAGATCAACGCCGAGACCGACATGGCGTCGATCAAGTCGGAATCCCGCGACGCGCCTCACAGCGTGGACCTCGACGAACTGACGCTGGTCGAAGACGACGAAGACGAAGACGAGGAGCCGGTGCCCCCGAAGAAGAAGGGCACGGCTAAGGCGGCCCCGGTCGAAGACGACGACGAGGAGTTGGTGCTGGACGACGACGACGACGAAGAGGAAGAGGAAGAGGAAGAGGAAGAGCCGCCGAAGAAGAAGGGCAAGGAGCCGACGCGATCCACCGGCAAGCCGAGTAAGAGCCGGGCGTTCAACGAGGACGACGGCGACGACGACGACTTCGCCGTGGACGACGACGATGAGCCGGTGGCCCCGAAGAAGAAGCCGAAGAAGTGACCTAGACACCTTCGGGGACGCCGTTCGCGGCGTCCCCCTTCTTCTGGAGACTCCCTTGAAAACCAGCCGCGTCAAGAAACTGCTGACCGAATCGAAAGAACAGCCAGTGGTTAAGAAATACCTGAGAACGGGCAGCAGCGTGCTAGACGTTCACCTGTCCGGGACGAACAAGGGGGGCTACCGGAGCGGCAAATACTACGCCCTGGTGGGAGACAGTTCCAGCGGAAAGACGTGGCTCTGCTTCACCGCCTTTGCCGAAGCCAAGCTGAACCCCGCCTTCGCCGACTACCGACTCATATACGACTCGGTCGAAGACGGGGCGGACATGGACGTGGCCCACTTCTTCGGCCAGTCGGTGAGCGACGCCCTGGAGCCGCCGGCCGGCACTCCCGAAGACCCGGTGTACTCCCGGACGGCCGAAGACTTCGACTTCAACCTGAACGCGGCGATGAACGACGGCCGCCCGTTCATCTACGTCCTGGACAGTATAGACGGCCTGTCCACCGAAGCCGACGAGGAGAAGGACGCCGAATCCCGAAAGGCCCGCTCGACGGGAAAGAAGGTGACGGGCAGCTACGGCATGTCCAAGGCGAAGAAGCTGAAAGCCATCCTCCGATTGGCGACTAGCACCGACGGCCTCCGCAAGTCGGGTAGCATCCTGATCGTCCTGTGCCAGACCATCGATAACGTCGGGTTCGGCTTCGAGACTAAGGACCGGGCCGGCGGGAACGCCGTCACCTTCTTCGCCACCGCCGACGTGTGGCTGAGCGTGAAGAAGACCATCACGAAGCCGGTGAAAGGAAAAGACCGGCCCGTCGGCATCACCACCCACGTCGTCATCAAGAAGAACAGGATCACCGGTCGCCGGTACGAAAAGCTCACACTGCCCATCCTGTACTCGGTCGGCATCGACGACACGGGCGGGTGCGTGGACTACCTGGTCGAGGAGGGATACTGGAAGGGCGGGAAGGGCGGCATCCTGGCGACCGGCATCTCGGACGACCACCTGTCCCGCGACGCCCTGGTCCGCCACATCGAAGAGAACGACTTGGAGAAGACGATGAGGATCGCCGTGAGGAAGTGCTACGACGAAATCTCCGAAGCGACCAAGGTGGTTCGCAAACCGAGGTACTCGTAATGGCTCGCCCCTGGGTTCGACTGACCGAAGCCGACGTTGCGGCGGCTAAAGCCCTCCAGGCCGGGGGCATGTCGGTGTTCCAAATCGCCAGGGAGATCGGGCGGGCCGAGAGTACCATCCGTATGAGGCTGCGGGCCGACGCCATGCGGGAGGAGATCGCCGACGCCGGCGTCGGCCGACTAGTGTGGTCGAGATCGGGCATCCCCCGTATCGTGTACACTTCCGAGGAGTTGAAATGACCGGACCTGAGAGACCGATTCTGGCCGACGAGTGCCTGGAGTGCTTCGAGAACACGACGGCGTTCATCCTCCGGCGGGCGACGGTGCGGGCGACGTTCGGCACCCGCGTCCTGGTGATCGACGGTGACACCGAGCGTACCCTGCACCACATCGTCGTCACCGGCAGTGGTACGATCAAGCTGGTACTCACCCCGCCGACCCAGGAGGACACGGATGCTCGACCAGCCAGTAATCCTGATTGACGCGAACAACGCTGCCTGGAGGTCCGCCCACGCCCTCAGGAACGCGGCCCTGTCGTTTGCCGACGAATCCACCACTGTCGGTTATGGCCTGCTGTCGGAAGTGTCGCGGGCGATGGAGAGGTTCCGGTCGGCCCGCGTCCTCTTGTGCGGCGACCACCCCGCCGGCCCGACGATGCGGAAGGAACTGTTCCCGGAGTACAAGCAGAAGCGGACGCGAGACCTGTCCCCCGAAGACCTTCTGTTCCGGCAGAACGTGGGGGTCGGCCTGAAACGGCTGAGGAACCACCTGCGGGCGGCGGGGTACCAGGGCTTCGTTCAAGCGGCGGGTTTTGAAGCGGACGACCTGATCGCCGCCTTCTGCCACCACTTCTGGGACGAGGAGAAGCTCATCGTCTCGACCGATCACGACCTGTTCCAGCTACTCGACGGGAAGACGATCATTCACCGGCCTGGGACTAAGGCGGTCCTGATGACGCTCCAGGAGTTCTACAAGACGTACCGGATAACTCCCGCCGACTGGGTGAAGGTAAAGGCCCTGGCCGGCTGCACCAGTGATAACGTGCCCGGCTGTTCTGGTATTGGCGAGCAGTCCGTTTTGGCGTACCTGAACAAGACGCTGACCGGACGCCGTCTGGAAAAGATCGAAGCCCATCTCCTGACCCCTGAGTACCGGCGAGACCTCAAGCTGGTGACCGTCCCGTTCGACGACCAGATGGAAGCCGGGTGCGGGATCGTAGCCGCCCGGCCGTTCGCGTGGACAGAAGAAATCTGGGATCGCGTCTGTCTTTCTCTCGGCATCACGACCTTACCTTATCCACTCTAGAGAGACCGTAAACGTGGCAAAGGGGAGCAATTTTGAGAGGCTTATCTCGACCAGACTCTCTATCTGGTGGACCGACGGCAAGCACGACGACACCATCTGGCGGTCGTCCATGTCGGGCGGGCGGGCCACCGTTCGGGGGCGCAAGGGTAAGCGAACGGCCGGACATGCCGGCGACTTGTGCAGCACCGACCCCGCCAGTGCCGACCTGTTCCGGGTTCTCGTCTTCGAACTCAAGTGCGGCTACCAGCATGTGACGCTGAACGACCTGATCGACCGGCCGACGACTGCCGCCTTCCAGAAAGACGGGTGGGACGCCTGGGTCCACCAGGCCGAGGAGTCGAAGCGGCTGTCCGGGGCGGCGTGCTGGGTGATCGTGCATCACCGGTCGAGGGGAAAGAAGAGGACGATGGTGTACTTGGACGCTCTGGCCCTGGAGAACGACCTGCCCGAAGTGTGGGCGGCGCTCAAGCGGGACGGTCTGTCGGTGCCGTCGGTATCTGTTCTGGGGTCGGTCAAGATGCCCGACGGCACTCGCCGCAATGTCGCCGTCCTCGCCCTCCGCCTGGACGACTTGGTGCGGACGCGGCAGGCGACTCCGCCGCTGCCGTCGATCCTGGAAGCGGCTAAGCTCGCCGCCCGGCGGATCAAGAAACAGACTAAGAGGTGACGCAATGACTAAGACTGAATCTGTACTAGGTGGCGGCCGCAAGTTCTGGGTGGCTAACTCCGACGCACTGACCCACCTCAAGGCCATGCCCGACGAGTGCGTGGATTGCGTCGTCACGTCGCCCCCGTACTACGGACTGCGCGACTACGGAACCGGGACATGGGAAGGCGGCGACGTGGCGTGCGGGCACCAAGCTCCGCCGCTAGGAGGAGGTCCTAAGAAAAGCACGCTTAGTACGGGTTGGGGTGACTACATGCACGCCACCGCTACCGTGCAGTACAAAGGAGTCTGCCGCAAGTGCGGAGCCGTCCGCGTCGATAAACAAATCGGCAGCGAAGATACGCCGGAAGCATACATCGCCGGACTGGTCTCCGTGTTCGCCGAAGTGCGGCGGGTACTGAAACCGAAGGGAACGTGCTTCGTCAACCTGGGTGACAGTTACTCTGTTGGAAGTGGCGGCGATATCAAGGCGAAGGACCTGATCGGCATCCCCTGGATGTTCGCGTTCGCCCTGCGAGCGGCCGGCTGGTACCTCCGACAAGAGATAACTTGGCACAAGCCGAACCCCACACCGGAGAGCGTCCGCGACCGGTGCGTCCGGGCCACTGAATCAATCTTCCTGTTCGCCAAGAGTCCCCGGTACTTCTGGAACCACGAAGCGAATCAAGAGCCGGCGCTAGGGAGGACCATGTTCGCTTCGGCAGGTCGATACGGGGATCACCACGGGAAGCTAGACGGTCGTCTGCACTACGTTCGCACCTCTAGAAACGTGTGGTCTATAACTCCTGGGGGTAGTATCAAGTGGAAGAAAGGTGGGACGAAGCACGTCGCCGCGTTTCCCGAAGAGCTACCTCTACGGTGCCTTCGGATCGGGTGTCCGGGACTAACCACCTCGGTCGTGTACGACCCGTTCTGCGGGTCGGGGCAGACGGGCCGTGCGGCCGTGTCCTTGGGTCTGTCTTTCCTGGGAACTGAACTCAATCCTGAGTACGCCCGACTGTCCCGCGAACGGATCGAAGCTGCCGTCCGCAAACGCGGGTTCGGATTCTACGCTTGAGGAGGAGCTATGTGGGTGCGACTCAAACTGGTGAACTTCCAGAACCACGGCAAGTTGACGGTCCCCTTCGGGCCGGGGGTGACTACCCTGGTGGGCAAGACGGGGGCGGGCAAGTCGGCCGTCGTCCGCGCCCTCCGGTGGGTCTGCTTCAACCGCCCGTCGGGGAACTCGATGGTGGCCCACGGGGCCGGGGCGGCGATGGTCTCCCTGGTGACGGCGACGGCGAAGGTGGTTCGCAAGAAGGGGCCGGGGGCCAACGTGTACGCCCTGGACGGGAATAAGCTGGTGGCGTTCGGGGCCGACGTGCCCGACCTGGTGGCCGACGCCCTGTCGGTCGGGCCGGCGTCGTTCCAGCGGCAGCACGACCCGCTCTTCTGGATCGCCCTCCCGCCCGCCGAGTTGACCAAGAAGTTCAACGAACTGACCGGCATGGCCGACGCCGTCCGGGTGAAGGCCGCCCTGACCTCCAAGGACAAGAAGCTGGCCGCCGAGGGGCGGGTGCTGGAAGAGTCGGTCAAGGAGTTGCGGCGGCTGCTGGTCGCAGGTAAGAAGTTCGCGCCGCTGATCGCCGCGAATCGTCGCGCTATCGAGACGGGCGAAGTGGCCGCGAAAATGGCCCTGTCCTTCGCCCGTCTGTCGAAACTGAGTAAAGAGGCGTCGGGTACAAAAGAATCGCTTAAATCGGCCGTGGCGCTGTCCGACGGCCTGTCTGCCGTTCGGCGGGCGGGCGAATCCCTTATCGCCGTCGAGAGAACCATTGCCGGGGTCGAAAAGCTCGTCCGGGACGCCCAGGTCGTCCCGGCGTGGGTCGGCCCGTGGCTGGAGGCGTTCGCGGCGTGGGCCGCGGAGCGAGACCTGTCTGCCTTCGCCTACGCGCGGCGGGGCCTGTTGGAGTACCTTCTGGACGACACCACCAAGGAGTACAAGGCGTGGCGAACGGCGAAACGAAACCTGTCCGGCGTGGCGGACGAACTGGCCGGACTGACCCCGACGTGCCCGGCGTGCGGCTCTCCGATGCCGTCGCCGTCCTAGTGTCGGACTTGCACCTGAGTCACGACCCGCCCCGCGCCAGGGCCGGCGGGCGGGAGGCGTGGTATCTGACGATGGAGAACCACCTGGTCGAGGTCCTCGAAGCGGCCAATACGGTCACCGACTTTCCTATACCGCTGGTGATCGCCGGCGACGTGTTCCACTCGTGGGACCAGCCGGTCGAGTTGGTGTCGTGGGCGGCCGGCGTGTTCGACCGGTACCCGGACGTGCCGGTTATGGCCGTCCCCGGTCAGCACGACCTGCCGTACCATTCGACGGCCGAGTACCACCGTTCGGCCCTGTACAACCTGGAGATCGCGGCGAACGGGTCGGCGGGGCGCAGGGGCAGCAGCCTGTCCGTCGGCAGTCGTCTGTTTCGCGTCCTGCACGACAGGGCGATCCGGCTGTCCAGTCCGACCATATCGAATACGATGAACGGTATTGACAAGTGGTGTCTGGCGGCCGGCGGGTGGGGGGCCGACGTTGTGTCGGTAGTAAAGACCTTATGGACGGATTTTCCGGGGCACAAGACGCTGGTCGTGGACCACAAGTACGTCCACGACGGCGGCCCGACGGCCCACGCCGGCGCGTCCTTCGGGAGTAGCGTAGGTACCGTAGTGGAGTCGGTACTAGAGTACGCCGACGCCGTCCTGTACGGGGACAACCACCACCCGTTCATCCGGCATCTGGGACCGACGACTCCCCCGACAGCCGTGTACAACCACGGCTGCCTGATCCGCCGGACGACCAAAGAGCGGGAGGTCATCCCGGAGTACGGCATCCTTCTGAACTCCGCCGACGTACTCCGCGTCGTACTTCTGGCGGCGGCGGGCGACGTTTGGGCCGACGGGAAGACCGAGTACGCACCACCGGACAAGCCCGCCGCCGCGGACATCACCGGACTCGCCGCCGCCGTCCGCGAGTTGACCGAAGAGCGGGCCGTGGACTTTCGGGCGGCGGTCAACCTGCTGATCGGGGACGCCCGCCTGAGCGCCCGAGCCAAGCGGGAGATTCTGGACCTGCTAGACCACTAACCTGACCGGAGGGGGCCGTGATGCTGGACGAGTACGAACAGGTGAAACGCCGCCACGCGGCGATGAAGCGGGTGGTCGAAGACCGGCGGGCTGCTCACCTGGCTGCCCTGTCCCGGTTGAAAGACGAGTTCGGCGTAGACTCGGTCGAAGACGCCGACGCCTTACTGGTCAGGCTGAGGAAGAAGGAGAAGGCGGCGGCCGAGGCCGACCATCGGGCCAAGCAAGAGTTCAAAACGCTGGAGGCGACCTTGGGTGCCGCCGTCGCCGCCTTCCTGGGGGAGCCGCCGTGATCGACCTGCTGGAACAGCGGCTGGCGCAGGCGAAGAGAGACCTGGTGAGGTTGACGGCTCAACTGCTGGCCGCGGGCGAGCGGCGGGCGGCGGTGGTCGAAGCGTCCCTGTGGGTGAGTCAGGTGGTCGAGGGGATGCGGGCGGCGACCCAGGACAGGATGGCGACGGTCGTCACCCGCTGCCTGGCTCTGGTGTGGGACGACGACGCCTACCAGTTCGCCATAAAAGTGGACGACAAGGGGCGGGCCGGGTTCCAGTTGTCTCGTGCCGGTCAGGTGTACTCGCCCGACCCGGATGACGACCAGGTGGAGGGCGGGGTCCTGGACGTGGCGGCCTTCGCCCTCAGGCTGTCGGTAGTGCTGGCGAGTCGGAAAGAGAAAGTCTTGGTACTCGACGAACCGTTCCGGTTCGTCAGCAAGGAGTTTCGGCCGGCGGTTTCTCGGCTCCTGGAGGTACTGGCCGCCGAGTTCGGGGTTCAAATCATCCAGATCACGCACGCGACCGAACTCGTGTCGGGCGACGTGGTCCGAATAGGGGGAGCGACCCGTGAGTGAGAAGGTCATAGTTCTGGTGAAGTCGGAAGTCGGGGCCGAGCAGTACCAGCGGGAGATCGTCAGCTTCGACGTGGCGGGGACGACCGTAGTCGTCATGGTGGACGTGTACGACGTG
>Ga0163147_10003827_pt1 | contig 19685 bp, 21 predicted proteins | sample OliLakLV19MP6G1_FD_148597 | JGI IMG/M metagenome (GOLD analysis project Ga0163147, IMG submission 148597) | Freshwater microbial mat bacterial communities from Lake Vanda, McMurdo Dry Valleys, Antarctica- Oligotrophic Lake LV.19.MP6.G1 | ecosystem: Environmental > Aquatic > Freshwater > Lake >...
CTCCCTCTCTCTCACCCTCTCACCCTCTCCCTCTCTCTCCCTCCCTCACCCTCACCCTCTCCCCATTAACCTCCCCAATAGAACGACACCCCGACAAACGCATAGTTAATTCAAAATCGGCCAGCAGGTTTTCGATGACTTCCCGAACGCCGGCTTCTCCGTTCAGAGCCAATCCATAAACATAAGGTCGGCCCACGCAAACTGCTTTTGCGCCAAGCGCCAATGCTTTAAAAATATCCGCGCCGCTGCGGATACCGCTGTCCATCAGCACTGGAATGTGCCCGTTTACGGCAGCGACTACGTTGGGAAGCGCTTCGATGGCAGAAATGGCACCGTCTACCTGCCTGCCGCCATGGTTGGAAACGATGAGGCCGTCAATGCCGTGGTCGAGCGCAAGACGGGCGTCATCCGCATGCACGATCCCTTTGAGCAGGATGGGGAGTTTGGTTTGCTGTCGCAAAAAAGCCAGATCGTTCCAGTTGAGGGAAGGATTGGTATAAATATTAATGAATTTTCGAACGGCTTTCAGGGCGCGCCCCGACCGAAAATTATCGAACCAACCGCCCGGATAAGCACGCAGCAATTCGGATAAAGAAACCAGCGTATCCCAAGTCAGGCGGCGTTTGGGTTGTGGGCTTGCTGGATCGTCCGGTTCGTCTAAAAGGCGCTGAAAAACGGGATCCGAAGTGTATTGCGCAATGCCTTTGCCACGCAGGAAAGGCAGATACGCCAAGTCTAAGTCGCGCGTGCGCCAGCCCAGCATCGTCGTGTCTAAAGTGATCACAATGGCGCGGCAACCGCAAGCTTCGGCCCGGTGCGCAAAGCTCGCCACCAGCTCATTCGATTTGCTCCAGTATAATTGAAACCAGCGCAGCCCGTCTTCCATCGCTTCGGCTACCTTTTCCATTGGCACAGAAGCCTGGTTGGAAAAAATCATCGGAATACCCAACGCTGCTGCAGCCCGGCCAACGGCCAGATCAGCTTTGGGGTGCGCCATTTCCAGCACGCCAATCGGAGCGATCAGCAGTGGTGCCGGTATTTTCATCCCCAACAATTCCGTGCTCAGGTCGCATTGGGACACATCGCGCAGCATCCGCGGTACGATCTGCCAGCGCCCGAAGCCATCGCGGTTTTGAAGGGCGGTACGCTCTAAGCCTGCGCTGCCGGCAACATAAGCGAACGCTTCCGGCGTCATCCTTTCTTTCGCCTGGCGTTCCAGTTCATCCGGATGGATCGGAATGGCAGGTCTTTGGCCGCTGATACCGGCCAAATAAATGTCTTTTTGCCGTTCTAAGGCAGAAAATTTTCCTTTAGGAATGGACTCTTCCGGCATGCTTCACTATTTTGATGAATCAGAAGGATCGGAAACAGACAAAGATGGTAATTTTTCGGAGTGCGCGAAGGAATCACCCTGACTTGATTTTTTATGAAATGATTAAACGTTTTCCTTTTCTTGTAGTCTTCAAGGTTCTTACCAAAACACAATCTATTATGAAAAGACAAGCATTTTCCTTCCGCCCGATCCTGATCGCCGTGTTTTCCGGCGCATTGTTCTTCCTGATGCCGGCAATTTCGCAGGCACAGGTTGCCGACAAAGTTGAAGACGCCGTTGACAAAGCTGAAAACAAGCGCGACCGCAAAGAAAACAAGCGTGACCGCAAAGAAAACAAACGCGACCGCAAAGAAGATCGCCGCGACACCCGCGAAGATGTACGTGACGCCCAACACGACGGCGGCATTCGCGACAAAAAAGAAGATGTCCGCGATGCCCGTGAAGATGTCCGCGATTCAAAAGAGGACGTCCGCGACCGCAAAGAAAACAAGCGCGACCGCAAAGAGAACAAGCGTGACCGCAAAGAGAACAAGCGCGACAGAAATAACTAATTAGTGTCTGTCTTTATAGTCCGATAACTGCGTTGTATTTTGCCCCAAAACTGGTCATTTACGCGAGTAAACTCCCGTTTTTGGGGCAAAACACGCCTTGTTCTCGAACGCTAAAGAACAGACACCCGACTTTAAAGACAGTCTCCCGCCAAGTGCGCAAAGGTCTCGCCAAGTACGCAAAGGGCTGCTTGAAAATTCAAAAGCATTCGTTTTTAGCGGGGCAGGCTTTACAACTCGTTAATTGTCAAATTTATACCCATATTATGGTGCGCTACCCCTGGCAGAAAATTCGGGGAGGCCCATGCTCGTTGTTTGTTATGTCATTATCTTTTATCAATCAGAGACTTGAATTTAGGAGTATTAAGCACAAAAAATATTTTATCTTCTTTTTTATCGTCACGTAAATTCCATTAGTACATTTGCGCCATTCAATAACCAACGTAAACGATAATCGTTATGAAAAAAGTCATCTTCACTTTGGTTTTGGCATTGGGAGTCACCTTTGCCGCTTATTCCCAGGATTACACGTCTGCTATTGGCCTCCGCCTCGGCTATCCGACTTCGGTATCCTACAAGCATTTTATCAGCGAGCGGGGTGCCATTGAAGCATTTGCAGGTTTTCGCTCCTATGCTTTCTACAACTGGTTCAATGTAGGCGCTACTTACCAACACCACACGGCAATTTCAAGCATTGACGGGTTGAGCTGGTTTGCAGGCGGCGGGCTTTCTGCTTTCTTCTGGAATTACGACGACAACTTTGTCGGCGATGGCAACACAAGCATCGGGATTTTGGGAGCGATTGGCTAAGACTACAAATTTGACAGCGCGCCGGTTAACCTTTCTTTGGACTGGCTGCCTATTTTCTTCGTCAATGGCTACGACAGCGGTTTTGGTGGCGGCTATGGCGCGTTGAGCGTTCGGTACGTCATCAAATAACAAATCCGGCAATTGTACATTTTCGACGTCAAGTTGATGGAGTACGACGTTAAAAAGACTTCTTCTGAATCCAGAAGGAGTCTTTTGTTGTTTTATGCAAGATCAATTGAAAAATAACCCTGCTTGGTGCAAATGAAAATTTGCTTTATCTTGCAGGTACAAAATCAAAACCTTTTAGACTTATGAGTAACAGAAAAGGCTTTTTTGAATCCCGCAATCCTGTAATGAAAGAAAAAGCCTATATGCAGGCTTCTCAGGAAAATGCGTTGACCGGCGGCGCTACCATGACCGTTCAGGGTGCCATCAACAAATCGTTCATCCTCGGACTCATCATGCTGGCAACGGCAGCGTTCGCATTTACTGCTCCCAGCCAGCTCTTCCTTTGGGGAGGCGCTATTGGCGGTCTCGTTGTCGTCCTCATTATGTCTTTCCGCCCGGCCATGTCGCCAATCCTGGCGCCGATCTATGCAGGTCTGGAAGGCTTGTTCGTTGGTGCCGTCTCCGCGATTTACGCAAGCATGCTCGACGGCATCATTTTTCAGGCGGTGTCTTTGACAATGGGCGTATTTTTCACCATGCTGTTCATTTTCAAATCGCGCATCATCAAGGTGGATAACAAACTCCGCGTAGGCGTTATGATGGCCACAGGCGCGGTTGCTTTGGTTTATGTGGTTGCCATTGTTATGTCTATGTTTGGCGTCACGATGCCCTATCTGCACCAGGCCGGCCCGATTGGCATCGGCATCAGCTTAGTCATCATTGCCATCGCTTCGATGAACCTGCTGCTCGATTTTGACAACTTTGAAAAAGGCGAAATGTACCGCGCACCGGCTTATATGGAGTGGTTTTCAGCGGTGGGCTTGCTGGTCACCTTAGTGTGGCTGTATCTGGAAATTCTGCGCCTGCTTTCGATGCTTTCGAGGAATTAGTGGTGTTAAGAGCCAAGGAGCAAGAGGCAAGGGCAAATTGGCAAGGGAGGCACCTCTTGCCAATTTGCCCTTGTCTCTTGCTTTTTTACACAATTTGTCAATCCCCAATCGCCAATCCCCGCTTTTTCCACAACCACACCATTCCTCCTACTCCGATCACAAACAACAGCGTTGCAATGATCTCCGCCTGCGTTGCCTGCAGGAAACCGAGGTCGTATTGGCTGTTCACGCGGATTTTTTCAATCCAGAAACGCTCCAGGCCGTTGAGGGCGAGGTAGAGGAAAAAGACCATGCCGGCAATTTTAAAGCGCGTTTGTGCAAACCACAGGATGCCGCCGATTGCGAACGCCATGGTCGTTTCGTACAAAGGTGTAGGGTAAACCGCCTCGGCGAGGTGCATGCAGTAGCGGCTTTGACAACCTTCAATGGGAATGCCCTCGCGCAGGATGTTGTGCGGATAATCAAAACTCCAGAGCCAGTCGGGCAGGAACCACCAGCCAGGTTGGGCGGATGCGACGATGCCCCAGTCACCGTCGCCGGAAAAATGGCAGCCCAAGCGCCCGATGCCATAAGCGATGATGAGCGCAGGCGCTACAGCGTCGAGTACCGGAACGAGGGGGATGCGATGGCGCCGGAGATACCAGCTCACCGCAAGGAACCCGCCGATGAGGCCGCCGTAGATGGTGAGGCCGCTGCCGGAAAAAACCGTTTTAGCCGGATGCTCCAGAAAAGAAGAAAAATCCTCGAAAACGTAAAATACTTTAGCGCCGATAACGCCGAAAATGGCCGCGATGAGGGTGATTTGCCCAATGCGGTCGTGCGGGTAGATTTCGACGGTGCGCACTTCGGGTTGGGAATTTCGCAACCGGTACGCCTCCCAGCCTTTTAACCCTGCAAAAATCAGGGCACCCAGGATGCCGCCCCACCAATTACCGGAAGTTGAAAGCAAAACTTCGTCTGCGTTGCGTTGCAATTCTTCAAAGTGCTGCGCGGCATAGAGTCCTTTATATCCTAACAAAAAACCAAAGAAAGCATTGTATAGGTAGTCTTGCCTTTCCGGTTTTTGGCCTTCCGTTTTTTCAAGGGTGCTCGCCTGGAAGATTTTTTCGGTGGCTTTTCGCCGCAATTCCCAATACAATACCTGCGAAGCGGTCAGGATGGCCAACACGAGAAAAAGCCCGTAAGTCTTGAAAATGGAAGCCCAGTTGTCCGGCTGCGTGCCGAAGACGTCGTGGAGGAAGTAGGAGAGGTCGGGATACATGGTTTTACGGTTGACGGTTGACGGTAAGACGGCTCATTGCCACCGTCTACCGTCAACCGATTTATTTATTCCATTGAAACGTTTCAATCATTTTCACTAAGTCTTCCTTAACGAAGGTATAGATCGGCGCCAGCGAATCGGGGCGCGCCTGGGTATTGAAATAGAGTGCACCGCGGAAGAAATGGTGTGTGCTGTCGCTCAGATAGAACTGGAAAGGAGAAGCCGCAGGCCCCTCTATATCAAAAATAAACCCGCTGACGTTTCCGGGGAGGTTGATGGGGATTTCTTCGATGCCGTTGGCGCGTTTTTTGTGCCAGTCCATCAACTCGAACGCGTCTGCTTTCAGCTCCTCAAAACTGTTGGATTTGCCAATCGGGGAATACGTACAGTGCAACCGGCTATCGAAGGCCGGAATGTAGACATTGAACCAGCAGGGATGTGCCGGACGTTCTTCAAAAAACGTTGTATCTTGTTGAATCTGAGCGTATACCGGATATTGGAACGTAAAATTGCAATAATCGGCATCGAAAGCCTGGTAAGCCTTTTGCGGATAAACAACTTTTGGGTATCCGCGGGGCTTGGGCGTGAGCGGCGCTTCTTCGCCACAGGCCGGAAGCAGAATTGAAAGGATCAACGCGGCAAGGAAAGTTTTGCCGAAAGGCGAAAAAATGAGCTTGTGCATCAGGGAAGCTGCTTTAAGTACACCGTAAACTAAGTTTGTTGAGATTTTGGGTAAAAGATTTTTGTGTCAGGCAAGTCCATTTTTAAGTTCGATGCCTATGCATCGGGCGAAAAAATGGAGGAAGCATGGCGCAAAAAGATTCACCCAAAAGCCAATGAAACTTAGTTTACAGTGTATTAAGGAACGTGGCGTAAATAAGTTACCTGAATTCGGCGAGGCTATTTTTTTATCAGGCAAGGCGCGAGAAGGGAGCTTAGCCTAAGCTAAGTGACCTTCGATGCAACGAAGCATGGTAAAAAAAGAGACCGCCCAAACACGGAAGTTATTTATGACACGTTCCCAAATGAATTACAAAGCTAACGCTTCTGAGGCATTTTTATGGCGCATGTTAAGCAAGTTTGCAAATTGGTAAATGGCAAGGTGCCAACTTGCTTCTTGCCAACTTGCAAATTTGCCAACTTGCCAACTGCCCATCAAAACACCTCCGCCGCTTCTTCCGCCACCCTGTTGTATTTTTCAAGGAGAGCCTTTTGGTTAATCGGAATGAGGTTGACGCCGAATTTTTTCACGGTAAGCGCCATGATCGGGTCTTTTGAGATTTTTTTAATCATGCGTTCGGTTTGCTCTTCATCGTAGCCCATGACCATTTGATCGGTCAGATTCAGGTGCTTCACGCCGTAGAAAAATCCTGCATTGGCATAAGGGCCAAAAGGCGCATAAGGCAAATCGAAGCCACTGCCCGAAATGTTAAAGACCGTATTGGCGAGGTAGGCGCCATTGTTTTCAAAGCCATTCAGGTCAAAATAATATTGAGCGGCTAAAGAACGCGAGGACAACTGCGGGTCGGAAAGCGAAACCAAACCGGCTAAGGGTTTTTGCTTTTGGGATTGAAGCCCCAGATCGCCTTTTTTCTTGTCGCTGCGTTTGCGGATTTCGCGCTGCACATCGTCCCAAAACGGCGCTTTGGGAACACCGTTGTCTAACCGGATGAGGCCGTGAATGGAGTAATCCTGAATCCCTGCCGTAATTTTGATGTTCAGGCGGCTCATGGCCGGGTCTGTGCGGATGACCTGTTCCAGCACCGATTTTTGCAGGCGTGGGTGGGTGCGCAATTTGTCTATGCTCCGAATCCAGTCGCCGGCCAGATAGCCCTCGTGAGCATACACATCTTTCAGTAGGCGTTGAATGTCTTCGTCCGCATCTATCCGGAAAACGCCGCGTGGGGTTTCCACTAAGGGCCGCTCCTCCAACAGCATCTGCTCGATTTCGATGCCCACACTGGCTGCTTCCAGCATCCCGCAATTGAGCGGGGAGCCGGGCACAATGTTCATTTCGTAAATATGGCTGATGTAGTCTTTGTTGGATTGGTCGTCTAAGTGGCCATGTGTTTGAATATGAATGTAATACTCCGTTTTTTTGAAGTTGCCATAACTTTCCCGCTGGTTCATTTCGATGGTGCGCTTGATGTCGTTGATCGCTTCCCGGGATGCAAAAGAGCCGGCGATGCGGATCACCCGCATCCCGATGTGAATGCCTTTTTCTTTGTATTTTTTGATAAATTCCCGGGTGGTGTCAATTTGAACCTGGTTCAGGTCGCGTGCATCGGCGCACCCTAAAAGGATGTGGACTTCCTGCTTCATATTCCGTAGGCTTTTATTTGCTTTGCTCAATGGTAAGCATATTTGGCCGGAAAACAAAGTATTGCTATCAATAATTGTGAACTTGCTTTCGTTTTCCAAAATCTTCAAATCATTTTTGTTCGTTGATTGTTTGGGCGACCGCGAGGGTCGCACCCTACCGGCAAATCCTCAAATCTTCAAATCATTTCGGGTGTTTGGGCGACCGCGAGGGTCGCACCCTACCGGCGCTGCCCCGCACTTGCATCCTCAAATCCTAAAATCCTCCTCCACTGCGCTTTATTTCTTTATTTTTGCCGTCAGATTGAATACACAGATGAATTGGGAACCTGCCCTGAACGGTTTTAAGGCTTTTATGATGCTGGAGCGCGCACTGTCGCAGCACACCATAGGGGCTTATATTGGCGATGTGGGCAAATTGGTTGCTTATTTTTCAATTCAAGGACAGCAGGTGGCACCCGCTCAGGTGGAAACTGCGCAATTGGAAGCCTTTATTTTTTGGCTGAATGAGCTGGGCTTAGGCGCACGTTCGCAGGCCAGAATCCTGTCGGCTCTGAAAACCTTTTTCAAATACCTGCTGACGGAAGACCTGATCCTCGCCAATCCCGCGGAAACGCTGGAAGGCCCGCGTTTGGAACGGCATATTCCCGAAGTGCTTTCCTACGATGAAATTCAGCGGATGCTGGCGGCCATTGACCTCAGCGAACCGCAGGGGACGCGCAACCGGGCCATGCTGGAAACCCTTTATGCCTGCGGCCTTCGGGTGAGCGAGCTGACAGACCTGCGCCTGTCGAACCTCTTCTTAGAAGTAGGTTTTGTAAAGGTCATCGGCAAGGGCAACAAAGAGCGGATTGTGCCCATCGGAGAAGAAGCGATCAAACACATCCGCTTTTACGAAGAAGGCGTGCGGCGGGTTCAGAAACCAATCAAAAAAGGCAGCGAAAACATCCTGTTCCTCAATCGCCGGGGTGGAAAACTGACCCGGATCATGGTTTTTTTGATTGTGAAAGCCTGCGCAGAAAAAGCCGGCATCGAAAAAAACGTCAGCCCGCACACGTTCCGGCATTCGTTTGCCACGCACCTGATCGAGGGCGGTGCCGACCTCAAAGCCGTGCAGGACATGCTGGGACACGAATCTATTCTGACAACCGAAATTTATACGCATTTGGATACAGCCTATTTGCGGGATACGGTGTTGAGTTATCACCCGTTGTATCGAAGGATTTGAAGATTTGACGGTAGGGTGCGACCCTCGCGGTCGCCCAAACACCCGAAATGATTTGAGGATTTGAATAAACTATAAATATGAACTCAATGGACGGGAAACTGTTTGATGATAAATTTTTTAACGACCATAAGCAATGATCAAAGAATTTTATCCATTGACGGTGAAAGCCGTTCGCCGAGAAACTGAAGATGCCGTTTCTTTGCTGTTTGAAGTGCCTGAATCTTTAAAGGATACGTTCCAATATACACAGGGACAATACCTTACCCTGAAACTTCAAATCAATAACCAGGAGGTGCGCCGAGCCTATTCCATGTGCAGCAGCCCGATCGAAGAACACTTAGCCGTTACGGTGAAACGCGTTAAAAAAGGCTTGGCTTCCAATTACCTGAACGATAAAGTAACGGTTGGGCAAAGCATCGAAGTTTATCCCCCGGAAGGGCGCTTCTTCACTCCGCTCGACGCAGGCAACCGAAAAACCTACTACCTCATCGGTGCCGGCAGCGGCATCACTCCGCTTTATTCCATCATCAAAACGATCCTGGAAGCGGAACCAATGAGCAAAATTTACCTGCTGTATGGCAACCGCAGCGAAGACAATATCCTGTTCAAAAAGGGTTTGGCCGAACTGGAACAACGCTACGCCGAACAATTGAATGTGGTACATGTACTTAGCCAGCCAAAGCTCGAAAAAGCGAAAGGCATGCTGAGCCTGTTCAGCAAAGGCGCCTCGAATTGGGATGGCCGGTCGGGTCGTATTGACGTTGCGCACATTGCCTGGTTTCTGGAAACGCATCTGCAGCGCACGAAAGAAGCGGAGTATTACCTCTGTGGCCCCGGCGCCCTGATCGAAACGGCTGAAACCGCCCTGCTTTCTCGCGGCGTGGACAAAAAACACATCCTTTCCGAGCGCTTTTCTTCTGCCGTTCCCGGCGACAGTAAAGATGGGAATGCCTCTGGCGGTGCCGGCAATATTGTGGTTCACCTGCGTGAAAAACGCATCGAAATTACAGTTCCCGCTGGAAAAACCATTTTATCCACCCTGGTAGACGCCCGCTACGATCCGCCGTATTCCTGCACATCCGGTGCCTGCTCCACCTGCATTGCCCGCCTGCTGAACGGCAAAGTAACGATGGACGCCTGCTATGCTTTGGACGACGAAGAAGTGGCACAGGGCTATATCCTTACTTGCCAGTCGCACCCGGATGGAGAAGGCGTGGAGTTGACTTATGATGTTTAGGCGATTGGTGGTTCGTTGAGTGTTTGGGCGACCGCGAGGGTCGCACCCTGCCGGCTCTGCCCCGCGCTCAAAACTTGTCCCACCCAACCTGTCCCGTATATCGCGAGCGGGGTTCTCAAATCCTCAAATCCTCCTCCCCCCACCGATAGGAATCCAACTCCAACCCCGCCAAATCCAGCACCCGATCCACCACCGTGGCAGCGAGCGCTTCCATCGTTTGCGGATTGCTGTAGAACGAGGGGCTGGCCGGGCAGATGATGGCACCGGCTTCGGTCAGCAGTTTCATGTTGTTGATGTGGATCAGGTTGTAGGGGGTGTCGCGGATGACGAGAATGAGGCGCCGGCGTTCTTTCAGGATGACGTCGGCAGCGCGGGTAACGAGGTCGTCCGAAACGCCGGAAGCGATGCGGCCCATGAGTCCCATCGAGCAGGGACACGCGATGAAGGTATCGTATTTTGCAGAACCGGACGCAAACGGCGCCATGAAGTCTTTTTTGTCGTAAAACGTGAACGGGTAGCTTTCGTAATCGCGGTTGCCGAGCTCCAGTTCCCAGTTGTAGCGCGCATTTTCGCTCATCACCACACCCACGGCTGCGAGCTGTGCCTGCAATTGCACCAACTTGTCCATCAGGACTTTTGCGTAAATGGAACCGCTGGAACCGCCAACGGCGAGCACAATTTTTTTCATTCCCCTGAATTTGGCACGTTAAATATATCTTAATCCCCCCGTCCTTCTGCCGTTCACTTGCTACTTTTGATTTGGATTCTTTTGTAACAAAAACAAAATCTGCGATCGCATGAAAAAATTATGGATAATTCTGGCCGTGTTAGTCGGCGCTGCTGCACTCTATGCATTCGTTTTGCCCAAAAGCGAACAATCCAATCCGGAAGAAGTTGCCATCAAGTGGTATACCTGGGATGAAGCCATCACTTTGAACGCGAAAAAGCCGAAAAAAATCTTCATTGACCTGTACACCGAATGGTGCGGCTATTGCAAAAAAATGGACGCCAATACCTTCAAAGACGCAGCAGTTGCCAAATACATGAACGAACATTTCTATGCCGTGAAATTCGACGCCGAACAAAAAGGCGACGTGGTGTTCAACAACCACACCTTCAAGCACCACGCCGGCGTAGGCCGCAACGGCATCCACGAATTGGCGTACTCTCTGCTTGATGGCAAACTGAGCTACCCATCTTTTGTATACCTGGACGAAAAGATCGAACGCATCTCCATTTCTCCGGGCTACAAAGAACCGACCGGTTTATTGAAAGAAATGCGCTTTACGGCAGAAGGGCACTACAAGACGAAGAGCTGGGAGGATTATGTGAATACGGTGAAGCAGTAGTTTTATCATAGCCTCTTCACATCGGGCAAAAAAAAACGGCTCCCATAAGGAAGCCGCTGGTTAATTTTTTCGGATAAGTACATGAGACGACAAATGGAAATTATCTTAATTGAAAGCCCTGCACGTATTGGTTTTGGGTAGCGGCGTTGGAAACTAAGTCCACGTCGAGGGTGCAGTGCTCAAATTGTATCGCGTAAGTTTGTTTGATGTGGCTGGGATTGAGCATGGCTTTGTCTTTCAGACTCAACCCAAGGAAATTTCCCGCTTCTTTAAAGCCCAGCATCAGTTCCTGAATGAAACTCAGGAGGTTTTGGCGCATTCCGGAATTGAGCAGTTTTACCGTCAATTCTAATTTAATTCTTTTCGTGTTCATGGTGTCGGATGTGTTTATGGGTTGTTCAGATGAAATTTAATTCGGTTGTTGGTGTTGCTTTAAGAACTGTTTTGACTTGCCGTATGTTGCACGGCGCATATTTAAAATTGTGTTAAAGCTTTCCAGCTTTTGCATCGCAACCGGGATTGCCTGGGGGCTGCCTGTTATCAATGGTGTTTGGGTCGTTTTAAGGGGTTGGTTGGCAGCGGCAATCCCGGCTTTGATGCGTTTTGGGGTATTGTTTGACTATTTGTGTCTTAAAAGGGAAAAACGTTACCCTTTGTGACAAACTTTTTTCATTTTTTTTCAAAGCCGCAGATTTATTGAGTTTTGGGTGTTCTCCAACACCACTTTTGGCGCAGGGTTATTTGCTTTTCAGCTACAAACTTATATACGGGACAAAGGCACCGGGGGGATTCAGAAAAATAAAAGATTGTACGCTTTTTGCTCAAATTTATATGCGTAGCATTTCCAACACTTCCTTATCTTTGCCGTCCTTGATTTGGAGAGGTGCCAGAGTGGTCGAATGGACTTGATTCGAAATCAAGCGTACTCGCAAGGGTACCGTGGGTTCGAATCCCACCCTCTCCGCCAAAGCAAATGGGGGCTGTCGTTTAGACAGCCTTTTTTGTTTTGACTCCTCCCCCAAAAGCTATATTTTTACAGCAAATATCCAAGATATGAGCAAAGACGCCAAATACCTCCTCGCCTACCTTTTGCCTGCCGCCGCCTTTGCGGGATTGTATTTCCGCGGCATCTGGTCGCCGGGCAGTTTTTACCTTGCTTTTGTGCTCATTCCTTTATTGGAACTCATCATTCCGCCGGATGCAGAGAACCTGTCGCCGGAAATAGAAACAGCGATTGCCAAAAGCCGCTTTTTCGACTACCTGCTTTACCTGAATGTGCCCATTCTGTATGCTTTATTGTACTATTTTGCTACGATCCTGAAAAGCGGGGTGGCGTTGAGCGGCTTTGAACTGGTTGGACTTACGCTCAACATGGGCATCATGGCCGGTGCCATTGGCATCAATGTCGCGCACGAACTGGGGCACCGTCCTGGCCGTTTCGATCAATTTATGGCCAGAACCCTGCTGTTGCCTTCGCTATACCTGCATTTCAACATTGAGCACAACCGTGGCCACCACAAACACGTGGCGACCGACGCGGATCCGGCTTCGGCCCGCAAGGGTGAAAACATCTATGCATTTTGGTGGCGTTCGGTGAGTGGCAGTTACCTGAACGCGTGGCGCATCGAAGCGGAGCGGTTGCGCAAATTAGAATTGCCGGTCTGGAGTTGGGACAACGAAATGATGCGCTTTCAGGCCTTCCAATTGGTCTGGCTGGGCGGAATTGCTTTTATCTTTGGCTGGACCGTTTTGTTGTTTGCGGTTTTGGTAGCGGTGGGTGGCTTTTTGCTGCTGGAATCGGTGAACTACATTGAGCACTACGGGCTGCGGCGGCGTTTGCAGGCTTCCGGGCGATATGAGCCTGTCAGCCCGCGCCATTCGTGGAATTCGGACCATCAGTTGGGGCGCATTTTCCTGTACGAACTCACGCGCCACTCCGATCATCATTATAAAGCTTCGCGCAAATATCAGGTGCTTCGGCATATAGAAGAAAGTCCGCAATTGCCGGTGGGTTACCCCGCTTCAATCGTGTTGTCGCTGGCACCGCCGCTGTGGTTTCGGATGATGGACGGGCGGATGCCGGAAGGGTGAACAGGAAGCTACGCCCTGTTGATAAACGCGAAAACCTCTACTTCCCCAAGAATTCCCTATTTTCGCCCTCCGAACTGAAATGCGCATGACACCATCCTATACCTCGCTCCGACAAGTACAAGCCGATCTCCGTGCCGGGATCACCACCTGCGAAGCGATTGTTTCGCAGTATCTGACTCAGATTGAAGCCAGCCGGGGGTTGAATATTTACATCGAAGTTTTTGCTGAAGAAGCGCTGGAAAAAGCGCGGGTGCTGGATGCCCGCTTTCGCGAAAGCCCGGATGCCATCGGGCGGCTGTTCGGCATGGTGTTGTCGCTCAAAGACGTGATCTGCTACGAAGGCCACAGCGCCACAGCCGGGTCGCGCATCTTAACCGGGTTTCGTTCGCCCTATTCGGCAACAGCCGTGGAGCGCCTGCTGGCGGAAGACGTAATCATCATTGGCCGCGTCAATTGCGACGAGTTTGCGATGGGTTCCACCAATGAAACTTCCTGCTACGGCCCCACCCGCAATGCTGCTGATGAAACACGCATCCCGGGCGGCTCGTCGGGCGCTTCGGCGGTTGCGGTGCAGGCGGGGACGTGCCTGGCGTCTTTGGGTTCCGATACCGGTGGTTCCGTGCGTCAGCCGGCTGCTTTTTGTGGCGTAGTGGGCATGAAACCGACGTATGGCCGCATTTCGCGCCACGGTCTCATCGCTTATGGTTCCTCTTTCGATCAGATCGGCACGCTGACGAATAGCGTGGAAGACGCCGCGCTGTTGCTGGAGATCATGGCTGGCAAAGACGAATACGACAGCACCGTCAGCACGCAGGAAGTGCCGGCTTATTCCCAACAATTGAATTTTGGCCGGAAGGCAAAAATCGCTTATTTCAGCGCAGCCTTAGAGCATCCGAGCCTGGCACCCGATGTCAAAGCAGCCTGCGACGGCCTTATTGTGCGGTTGCGCGCCGACGGCCACGAAGTGGAAGCGGTTGATTTTGAATATTTGGATTACATCATCCCTGCCTACTATGTGCTCACAACTGCAGAAGCTTCGTCCAACCTGTCGCGTTACGACGGCGTGCGCTATGGCCATCGCAGTGCGGAGGCGCGTACGCTGGATGAGTTGTACCGAAAATCGAGGACGGAAGGCTTTGGTGCGGAGGTACAACGCCGCATCGTATTGGGCACCTTTGTACTCAGCGCAGGTTATTACGACGCGTACTACGGGAAAGCGCAGCGGGTGCGCCGGCTCATCCACGACCGCACAATGGAAATTTTGAAAACGCACGATTTTATCCTGCTGCCTGCCGCGCCGGGCGGCCCCTGGAAGTTGGGCGAAAAGATAGACGACCCTGTTGCCGTGTATCTGGCTGATATTTTTACGGTGCAGGCCAACATGGTAGGCATTCCTGCGATTTGTGTGCCCGTTGGAACGCATGCCGATGGTATGCCACTGGGCATTCAGTTTATGGCCGGGAAGTTTTGCGAAAGCGATTTGCTGGCGTTTGCGCAGACCCTTTAAAATTGGCAAAATGCAAATTGGCGAGGGACAAAAACCTTCGTTTGTGGCCTCATTTTGCCTCTTGCCCCTTGCTCTTTGCCCCTTTATCCTCTCCTAAAGAATCCACAAAGCTCCCTACCTGCCACGCATCTTCTACTTTAAATTCCCCAATCTGTGTTCGGCGCAAAGCCGACAAACAACCGCCACTCTGGAGCGCTTTGCCAAAATCGTAAGCTAAGGAACGAATGTAAGTGCCTTTGCTGCACGCCACGTAAAAATCCACTTCCGGTAGCTGGACGCGGGTAAGGTCGAAGGCATCAATGTGGATCTGGCGGGGCTGCAATTCAATGGATTCGCCTTTGCGGGCTTTTTTGTACAGCGCTTCGCCCCCCACTTTAATCGCTGAAAACATAGGCGGCAGTTGAGCGATTGTTCCCAAAAACTGTTGACGGGCAGTTTCCAGCAAGGTAGGGGTGAGGTGTTCCGTCGGAAAACGCGCGTCAATTTCCGTTTCCAAATCGTAGGAAGGCGTGGTGGCACCCAGCAGAATGGTTCCGGTATAGATTTTGGAAAAGCCCTGGTACTCGTGCAGCAATTTGGTGGATTTGCCCGTGCAGATGACGAGCAGACCCGTTGCCATCGGATCCAGCGTGCCGGCGTGGCCCACCTTGATTTTTTTATCGCCAGTATAGCGGCGCAGCGCAAAGCGGATTTTATTCACCACGTCGAAGGAGGTCCAGCCTTTGGGCTTGTCCACCAGCAGGGTGACGCCGTTGAGAAAATCTTGCGGGGAAGGAATGGTCATATCAGGCATTGAAATAGACATAAGCCATCACCGCTAATCCGGCGATGATGCAGTAAATGCCGAAGTAGCGCATTTTGCTGTTTTTGACAAGGCGAATCATCCACACACAGGCAAACAAGCCGGAGATGAAAGCTGCACTGAACCCTGCGAGTAAAACCCCGGGGCTGATGTGGGTGCTCGATAAATCGCCTTCCATAATATCTTTTGCCATTTTGCCGAGAATGAGCGGCACCACCATCAGGAAAGAAAAACGGGCAGCCTGTTCGCGGTCTATGCCCAGCAACATCGCAGTGGAAATTGTGGCGCCGGATCGGGAAATTCCAGGCGTAATGGCAATGGCCTGAGCGATGCCGATCCAAAAAGCGCTTTGATTGGTCACGGGTTGGTCGGTACGCCTGGCGCGGTCGGCAATGAACAGCAAAAGTCCTGTAATCAGCAGCATACAGGCCACCATAAAAACCCGTCCTCCGAAAAGTTGCTCAATGGCATCTTCAAAAAACAACCCCACCAAAGCGGCAGGGATCATGGAGATGATAATTTTGAGGGCGAATTTCGTTTCTTCATTCCATTGAAACTGGAACAATCCGGCGAAGATCCGGATGATGTCTTTGCGAAAAACAACAATGGTGCTCAACGCAGTAGCGGCATGCAAAACGACGGTCATGAGCAGGCTGTCTTCGGCCATACTATGGTCTCCGCTAAAATATTTGGCGATTTCCAAGTGGCCGCTGCTGCTCACCGGCAAAAATTCCGTCAGCCCCTGCACAATACCGAGCAGGATGGCGCGCACAATATCACTCATGTAACTTATTTCTTGAAGATGGCTACAATTTCAACAACCAGGCCTGCCAAGATAAAAATGGGTGCCAGCACGGTGCGACGAAAACTGTAAATAATGGATTCATCCCAGGTCTCGGGGTTCGGCATTTCACCACCGCCCATCAACAGCAATCCGATGAAAATCAGGGCCAAACCCGCGCCCATCCAGATATAGCTCGTTTTGTTGAAAACTAGTTCAACTTTGCGGGCAGACGCCACCGGCGTTGTCCGGACAGCTACCTGTGGCTTCTGAACAGGAACCACAACTTTTTTCCTTTGCGGATTATTGGTACTCATTGACTTTCTTAGATTTAAGATTATAGATTTTAGACATCAGACTTTTAGGTAGATTTTTGGCACAGATATAAGTCGGCTATCTTATATCTTTAATCTATTGTCTAATATCTTCTCAATACAAATCATCCACCCGCATTTTGAGGTATTTGCGCACGACAAAATAAGAGCTGATGGTGTTGATCAAAATGCCCAGCACAATCAGGATGGAAAACAAGAGCGCAAAGCTATAAATATCCTGTAAGCTTTTCAGTTCCGGCAGGTCTTTTTGCGCCCAGAACACCAGCAGCAACAAAGCGCCGATAGCGATGATGCCGCTAATGAGTCCATGCAGGATAGCGCGCTGGAGATAAGGTTTGCTGATGAACTCCCAGGAGGCACCCACCAATTGCATGTTTTTGATAATGAACCGGTTGGCATACAAAGCCAATCGCACTGTATTGTGAATCAGCACGATGGCAATCAGGATAAAAAAAAGGCAAACGACCAGTGCGGCATAGGCAAAGCGCCCGACATTCCCGGCGATGTTGTCCACAATATTTTCCTGATAAAAGACTTCGGCAACGCCTGGCTCCCGGAGGATGGCCTTTTGGATGCGATCGAGACTGTCCGGTGCCATATAGGCCGCTTTTACATTAAAACTCAACATGTCGCGGTAAGGGTTGGGCATGTCCAATTTGGCGTAATCTTCCCCGAAAGCCTCTGCCATGGAGCGGGCGGCGTCTTCTTTGCTGATGAGTTGAACCGTGCCGGGCTTGGCAAAAACACTTTCTATGATCCCGGTTTTTATGGTTGCCACTAGTTCCGGCGACGTTGTTTCTTCCAATTCTATCAGTATATTTACCCGTTCTTTGAACGCGTTCACTAAGCGCTGGGCGTAGATCATCACCAATCCGCAAAATCCCAATAGGAACAGAACCAACGACACACTGACAATAGCGTAGAGGTAGTTGGGCCTTGTATCCCGAAAAGAGGATTTCTGTGGGGAGGGTGTTTTTTCGGTGTAGTTCGACATGGATTGCTTATGTTGGAGCAAAATTATAATCTTCTGGGGATAAAATGCGTTTCTATGCATCAAGTTAGTTTTCAAAAACGATAGAACTATGAGAATCTTCATTCTGGCAATGCTATTCAACGTAGCTTATCACGTGCAGGCTCAACAAATCATTCACTTTCAGAACGCTTCTTTTGAGGGCGAACCACAGGACGCAACGGTACCAGTGGGTTGGTTGCCCTGCGAACCCGGCAGCACGCCCGATATTCTGCCCGGCCAATGGGGCGTTTACCAGGAAGCTTCCGACGGAACGACCTATTTAGGCTTAATTACCCGCGAAGACGGCACCTGGGAGAGCGTCGGCCAACGCCTGCCGGATGCGCTGGAAGCCAATGAATGCTATGCTTTTCAATTAAATCTGGCTTACGCCAAAACGTATGCAGGCTACAACAATCCGGTCAAACTGCGCGTCTGGGGCGGCCAAACCAAGTGCAGCAAAGACCAGTTGTTGTATCAAACCGATTTCATCAAACACATCAACTGGAAAACGTACGAAGTCCGTTTCCGCGTCAGGCAGCCCATCAACTACCTGATCATTGAAGCACATTACAGCGACAAGGAGTTTTCTCATAAAGGGAACGTGCTGATTGATAAACTGACGCCGTTGAAAAAATGCCCAAGAGTGTGAAACAGCCAACTTATCTCAAACGCGCCCTGAAATACCTGGGCTTGTTGTTGTTGCTTGTCCTGCTGTACGTTGCCGTAGTCATCATTCACGGCACTGCAACCGATTATCAGCCCGAATTGGTCATCCCTTTAGAAAGCACAAAACCGGCTGTGGTGCCCCAGATGGTGGAAGACAGTATTTTGAGCTTCATTACCTGGAATATCGGCTATGGCGGCTTGGGTGCCGAAAGTAATTTTTCATTCGACCAGGGCAGGATGTTGTTTTCCGGCGGTGCAATGGTTCGGCCATCAAAGGCATTGAGCGACAAAAACCACGAAGGTATTTTCAATTTCATGAAGACAACTGCCGCTGATTTTTTCCTGTTTCAGGAAGTAGACTTAGATGCCAAGCGCAGTTACGGCGTCAACCAGTTTCAGCAGATTTCTGAACTTCTGCCGAAGTATGCCGCGACATTCTCCACCAATTTTCAGGTCACGCGGGTGCCTTTGCCCATTTTAGAGCCTTGGAATGCCTATGGCCGCGTTCAAAGCGGATTGGGTTCGTGGAGCCGTTTTCAACCGGTAGAAGCCACGCGCTACCAGTTGCCCGGCGAATTTGCGTGGCCGACGCGCATTTTTCAATTGGATCGTTGCGCTGCGGTGTTTCGGTATAAAGTAAAAAACGGGAAAGAGCTGGTGGTGTTCAATATCCACAACTCCGCCCACGATCGCGAAGGCGAACTAAAGCGCCAGGAAATGGCTTTTTTGCGCGAACTGTTCCTGAAAGAATACGAAAAAGGCAATTATGTGATCGCGGCCGGCGACTGGAATCAGTGTCCGCCGTTTTTTAAATTCGACACTTTCATGCCCGGAAAAACGCAGGGCTACAGCCAACTCAACATCGAAGATGGTTTTCTTCCCGGTGACTGGCGCTGGGTATACGACCCGTTAACGCCTTCCAACAGAAAAACCAAATATACCTACCAGCCGGGCGAAACCTTCGTCACGATTATTGACTTTTTCCTGATTTCGCCCAACATCCAGGCCCTGGGCATCAAAACCCTGAAGCAGGATTTTAAATATTCCGACCACCAGCCAGTGTGGATGGAGGTTCGGTTAAACACCCGGTAGGGGCAATTCATCAATTGCCCCACACCCCCGGGCAATTCATCAATTGCCCCACACCCCCGGGCAATTCATCAATTGCCCCACAACCCCGGCAATTCATCAATTGCCCCACACCCCCGGCAATTCATCAATTGCCCCACAACCCCGGGGCAATTAATCAATCGCCCCCACGTCGTCCCGGTGCATCAAAAATGCCTTTAAGAACCCATCCAGGTCGCCGTCCAGCACAGCATCCGTTTGGCTGGTTTGGTGGCTGGTG
>Ga0163147_10003828_pt1 | contig 19685 bp, 21 predicted proteins | sample OliLakLV19MP6G1_FD_148597 | JGI IMG/M metagenome (GOLD analysis project Ga0163147, IMG submission 148597) | Freshwater microbial mat bacterial communities from Lake Vanda, McMurdo Dry Valleys, Antarctica- Oligotrophic Lake LV.19.MP6.G1 | ecosystem: Environmental > Aquatic > Freshwater > Lake >...
CAAATAAAGAGATTGCCTTAGAGTACTAGCCGATATCCTTTCGGATAATGGGAATTCCATTCTATACCTTTTCATAAGTAGTAATAAATTAAGTTAGTTACGACGTTGTCAAAAATCGTAGTTGAAAAATTGTAGTTGATTTAGTCATTTTAGTACTTTTTTCCTATGCCTAAAACCAATTAATGCAATTTAGCGAATTCCACTACTATACAAAAATGAATATTGCATACTCTTAATTTTGAATAACTTAATTTTAACAAAGGAAAAAAAATGAGTATCACATTTGAAAAGAAAGCAAGCTATACGTTTGCAGAAATGCAGGAGATTACAAGCAGTATCATTGCGGCTATTAAGTCGACGGCTACACCCGAAAGTTTGGATTCGATACTAAACGAAATCACAAAGCTAACTGAAAATATCACTTCATTTAGTGAAGAAGCAAAAGCCGATATTTTAGACTTTGCTGAAGGAATTATTCGATACGAACGACACCCTAAACATCAAAGAGGTTTTGCTCAAAGAATTTCGGAAATTGTAAACAAAGAAGAAATAAAGATATGGCGTAATAAAACTTCTATCAATTTTTCTGAAAAACAGAATATTCCACAGCTTCAAAAAGCAGTTATTAAATTATGTCAAAAACTTAGCAGATAAAAGGAAAAAAAAATGTTTACTACTAACTACAGCGACTTCAAAGTTTACTCAATCAGAATGCCACAACTTAGCACACTTGAACAAGTTGGCAACTTGAAAAAAAGAATAGAGCTATCTAAAGTCGTTTCTGAAGATTACAATGAAGAAATCCAAACAGCTAATGAAGAGCTACACGAACTGAAAACAGAAAACGTGCTTAATTCAAATATTGATTTGATTGAAAAAATCATAACCAAACAAAACCAGTTAAGCCTGTTGCTTCAAAAAAAAGACAGCTCTAAAGTCGAACCTCTTGAACTTGCACCTATAGAGTCGGCTATTGCAAGGCTAAAACAAGACAGCATAACAGAGGCCCTTGGATATGCTGAAACCTATTACAGCGAACTGAAAGACAAACACCGTGCTATTATAGACAAACACCTAATTAATATGATAGCGGTAAACGATAGTGCGAAAGAGCTAGCGGAACTTGAGGCAACAATAGAAGTAAGCACACGAGGTTTGTACTATGGACAAGGAGGCAGTCACAATGCCCCTACAAATTGGCTACGTCCGTTAGACGTTTTCGAGGGAGAAACACGCAAAGGACGTGACGACGATTTTGAGAAAGTTTCTTCTAGGTTTCAACTTTGGGAGTCGTTGGAAAAATTAATTACCAATATTAAAGAAAGCCCTAAATTTAGTGTAACGATTCGCGAAAGTGGTTACTTCTTTTTACCAATTAGAGATATGTTAACAGGCGAATAAATGGCAGAATTAGCAGTAGAGTTCAAACTCATCCCAAAACTTGATTTAACAGCAGTAAAGACTGCTATGTCAGGTGCGGAAAAAATCGTACTGAACACAGCAGAAACATCAAAAAAAGCATTCGAGGGAATTGGAGAAACGATTAAAAAATCGATCGGCTCTGTAGATTTGTCTCAAATTGCTAATTTCACAGGTGCTGGATTGGCTACTGGTGCTATTACGGGTGCAGTTAGTTCGATTACAGAAGCATTTAGTGATGCTATCAAGATAGGTGCTTCGTTTCAAAAAGAACTAAACGCTCTGGGTGCAATTACTGGCAATAGCGGTGCTGCACTTGATGCATTAGGTAGCTCTGCAAAAGATTTGGCTGGTAAATTTGGGGGTGATGTTAATTCACAATTAGGAGCTTTCCAAGGTTTATTGAGTAAACTAGGTCCGAACTTGGCAACTAATAAAGAAGCGTTAATACAGGTAACCGAAAATGTAAACTTATTGGCAAAAGCTGGTGGGCTTGATGCTAAAGATGCAATGGAGGCACTTACTACTGTAATGCTTCAATTCGGAATAGATGCCTCCGACCCAATTAAAGCCGCAAAAGAAAGTGCTCGTATTATGAATATTATGGCAGCTGGAGCTAAAGAAGGTGCTGCTGAAATACCACAAGTTGCAGAGGCGTTAAAACAAGCAGGTGTAGCAGCGAAAAGTGCTAATTTAGGTATAGAAGAAACTAACGCAGCAATCCAACAGCTGGCTACTGGTGGTAAAGTTGGGAGCGAAGCAGGTATTTCTTTAAGAAATGTATTAAGCAAGCTACAGATGCAATCAGGCGAAGGAGACAAAGAGCTAAAGAAACTTGGATTAACGACCCTAAAACTTGGTACAGATTTACAGAATGGTGGATTAGGCAAAGCACTTGATAGCTTAAAAGGTGGTTTAGAAAAAATCAAAGACCCTGTGGAAAAGAATCAAGTAATAATGCAATTGTTTGGAGCAGAAACCGCTGCGTCTGCTTCGATATTGTTAGATGGTTCTGCATCAATGCAGAAAATGACTAAAGCAATAACTGGAACAGACGAAGCAACTATACAGGCTCAAAAAAATATGGCGGGCTATACTGAAAAAATGAGTCAGCTCACAGCGAAATTGGATAATATTAAAATAGGTGCGTTTTTATTAATTGAACCGATTATAAGTGGAATAATTGACAAAATCCTTGCTGGTTTTGATTTTCTTTCAAGTGGCATAGCAAAAGTAACTGGTTTAATTGCAAATTCGCCATTTGCACAATTACTTAAAAGTGCGTTCGATTCTGTATATAATTCTGTTGTCTCTCTAATTCCAACTATAGACCAGTTAAAAGGTATATTTAATTCCATTGTAGGCGTTTTAGACTATATTTCGACACCACTCAAAGTAGTTGCTGCATCGTTCATTTTTTATCAAACAGCGGTTACTGCATCTACCATCGCAACAAACGCATCTACCATTGCAACAAATGCAGCTGCATTTGCAAAAGGTGTTTTTAACGGTGTTATAGAATTCGGTTCAGGTTTGATGACTAAAGTAACTGGTGCAATTAAAGCAATGGCTAGTAGCAGCACGTTACTTGCTGCTAAAATCTATTTAACCGCTGCAGCTCAAACTGTATGGAATGGAATACAAGCAGTATTTAACGGATTAATGGCACTCAATCCACTTGGAATTGCAATTATTGTATTAGCAGCTTTAACTGGTGCTATCATTTATGCCTATAAGAATTCTGAAACGTTTCGTAAAGTAATTGACGGTCTTTGGCTTAAGGTAAAGGAATTTATCGGTACTGTTGTAGATGCTGGTAAAGCAATTGCTAAATTCTTTGGTTTTGGCGACAAAAAAAAAGAAATTAAAGCTGAAGTTAAAGTAGATGGAGCAGAGGAAGCAAAACAAAAAATAGAAGATACACAAAAAGCTGAAGCTGGGGCTCAAGCGAAAACAGATAAAGCTAAAAAAGAAAAAACAAAATCTCTATTAAACGAAATCGCAAAAGCTGAAGCTGAAAACATTAAACTAATAAATGGCATAAAAAACGCTGCAATTGAAGATGAAAGAGATAGGACTTTACAAATAGTAAAAGACAAAACTGGAGACGATATTTCTATCGTTCAGGACGAAATTAAGAAAATCAAACTTGAAAAAAATTTAGTAGCAAGCGAAAAAATCAAACTTATCAAAATACTAAATGAAAAAATTAAACTTGTAGCTTTAGAAGGGAACGACAAACTTATAGAAGCCGATTCCAAATTTGCACTAAAGAAATTAGAAGAGCAAAAAAAGACCAGTGAGCTGACTCTAAAAAATAGTTTAGAAATCAAGAAAAAAGAAATTGAATTACTTGCTATTCAGGGCGGTAACGAATCCACTTTCGACGGTTTGAAGCAAAATGCAGAAATACAAAAACAGTTAAAACTGGAGTTGTTGCGTGCTGAAAACGAAATCCAAATTAACGAATATGTAAATTCAAACTCTAAATTCTTAGAAGTTGACAAAACAACTTGCTACTATCCCAAATTGCTGACAAAGTGAATATTGACACTATCAACAGAACTAAACAGCAGATTGAAGAACAAACAAAGTTAATGGAATCATTGCAAACAAACTTATCTAATATTGAAAACAACTTGCGTAAAGACCCAATTGTTAAAGTACTAACTTTAAAACTTGATGAACAAAACAAAAAAGTTATAGATGACTTTGAAAACCAACAAAGAGAAACCGACATTAAGTCAATAAAAGACAGTAATGAACGTGAGGGTGCAACTAAAATCTATGAAGCTGAAAAGACATATAAAAAAGACTTAGAGTTAGCTAAGGACAATGAAGATGCCAAATTCGATGCTTATATGAAATTCATTGCAGCAAAAAACAATGCTGAAGACGAAGCATCTAAAAAATCCACAAAATTAAAAGACATTGCAAAAAATGGATTTTTGGATATTGCAGATGCTTTTAAAAATAGTATGATTACAGCAACTACGATTGTAGCAGACAGCATTTCAAGTTTACAAGCGAAACTTGATTCACTTACTAAACCAAAAGAGAATAATGATGCTTTAAAATCACTCGAAGTAGAAGCAAAGAATGTTTTTGAATCCTACAAAAAACGTGAAATTACTATTTCAGAATACTATCAGAAAAGCAGCGACTTAGAACAAAAAAGGCTTGTTGAGGCTCAAAAGTCAAATTCAACAGCAAGTATATTTGAAATAAAAGCAAGACTTGCAATTGCTAAAAGTTTTGAAAATATTGCTAAGAAATCAAACGATGCACTTATGAAATCTAGTCAAGCGTACATTTCAGTTCTATCCGATGCAAACGTTACAGATGAACAGCGTGGAAAACTATTAAATACAACTTATGCAGCAGCAGCAGTTTCTGTTGGTGCTTCATTAGGTGCAATTTTGGCAAGTGGCGAAAACGCAGCTAAAGGCTTTCTGCTTTTAGCATTAGACACTTTGCAAAGTTTAGTGCCTATCATTATAGCACAGTTATTTGGCGTTTCAGTAGCATCGCAGAGTTTGGCGGGTGTTGCTACAGCGGCAGGTTTAACGTTGGTGTTTACGGCTTTAGTTCAAACAGCAAAAGCAGCGGCAAGTGGATTCAAAACTGGTGTTGTCGATTTGGCTGGCCCCGGTACTGAAACTTCCGATTCAATACCCGCTTATCTTTCGAGGCGTGAGTCAGTTGTTACAGCGGCGGGAACGAAAGCCAACGGCAATGCAGATGCTTTGAGATGGGTTAACAAAACTGGTGGTTCTTTAGTTGACTATTTTGTAAAAATCAAACCTGAATTAATTCTACCAAAATCGGCAATTACAAGTCAGTTAGAACAAAAAAGAATCAACTTAAGTGAACAACAAATTAGTTTTAGTATTGCACAACAACTCTACAAAAAAAACAGTAGTGTGGATAACTCAAAAGAGTTGAATTTGATTGTCGAAAAAATACTTAAAGAAAATCAATCAATACTTAAAGAAAATCAATCAATAAAAGTAGAAATCAAAAAATTACATAGCACTTTTTCGAGTAAACACTCGGTGGAAGTTACTGGGAATATGGAAATGAATAGTAGCAAAGTAATTGCTGAAATTAAAAAATCAAAAATTAGAAGTTTAAGTTTATGATGCTGACACGGAACGAGCTGAAAGAGTTGAAAGAGTTGTTTTTGAACGGCAAAATAACTAGAAATGAATATGCAATTCAGATAAAATTTTCTTTTGACGAAAGCCAAAGAATCGGTGGCTTTCTTTTAGACGAAATGGAAATGCTAAACGGTTTAGATACACCCAAACATTCTTTATCAACTATTAATCTGAATTAATTATGCTGACACGTAAAGAGCTGAACGAACGAAAAGAGTTGTTTTTGAACGGCAAAATAACTAAGAAGGAATATGCAATTCAGATCACATTTGCTTTTGAGGAAAGTCAAAGAATCGGTGGCTATCTTTTAGACGAAATGAAAATGCTAAACGATTTAGATACACCCAAACATTCTAAATCAACTGAACGGAATTATTGATTATGTTTACGACTGAAGAAATGAACGAAACTAGGCTTCTTTTTGAAAACGGTTTGATAGAACAAGCCGACTGGTTACAAATGCAAGCACATAACAAACTTTGTGAGCTTTTTGAAGACGGTTTGATGGAACAGTTCCAAATGCAAGCAAATAACATACTTTGTGAGCCTTTTGAAGACGGTTTGATAGAACAAGCCGACTGGTTACAAATGTAAGCACATAATATGCCCCGCTGGTTGTTCACAGTTAAAATTTAGCATCTTTTTTCCTCCGTAGAAAGGTGCTAAATTGGGGTTTTTAGTTCAATCCGAATGGTTACAAATGTAAGCACATAATATGCCCCCGCTGGTTGTTCACAGTTAAAATTTAGCATCTTTTTTCCTCCTTAGAAAGGTGCTAAATTGGGGTTTTTAGTCTTCTTCATAATCTTCATAATCATTTAACTGCTCTATTCGATGAGCCTCTTCAGTTGCCTTTTCTAAAAAGTAGTGTGGATTTACATCATCATCATTCTCTCCAACTTTCAAATATGATTCATATACTTCTTCAGGATACTTGAAGTAACCAAATTCAATTTTTTGCGGTATCTCTATTTCTAAGACATTAATGAATTTGTCTAATTGAGCTTTCAAAGTTAATTTATATTGACACACTTTATATTCGGCTTCATTCATTAACTTAATTTCTTCAAACGTAGGTTCTTCAAACTGCAGAATGTGAGATAATTCACTTTTCATTGCATTTAGTATTTCAGTTCTAGTGTAGTCTATTGCACGACCCAATCTTTTGCTTGTGCTGAACTTATCACTTTCAGGCTTTCCTTTACCAGTTATTAACCACTCAAGATTTATACCCGCTTTTAAGTGTAACAAGATAAATATTTTTTGAATATCATATTTGTAGGTCAAATAGTTTGACAAATTGGCAAATGACAAACCAAGTATTTTTGTAAAATCTCTATATGTTAACTTCTCATCTTTCAAATACTTACGAAGTCTATCTATTATTTCATTGTTGTTTGTGTTCATAACTTACTTTGCTTTGTTTTAAATAAATAGTAATTTTTCTTGTTTTGTATTTGTTTTATTTGCTAAGTTTGTAAAGTTGTTCTTAGGACATAAGTATTTTGTCTTATCGTTTCTTTACGTAAACAACTAATACAAATTTACACAAATTTACACAATTTCACAACAAAGGAGACTTTATGTCAGATATATTTAGCGAAGCATTTCGCACGGAGTTACAAGACATAGTAACAACTTCAGTTAAATCAGCAATTGCTCAAGCTGGAAACCCACAAACGGCTAGTTTGGATAGGCTATTAGACACTAATGCAGTTAGTGAGTATTTGGGGTTGACTAAGCCCACTATTGAAAAATTAGTACAGGAAGGTAAGTTAAGCCCTATTGAAATCGGAGAGCGTTCTAAACGCTTTAGATTGTCTGAAATCAATACTTACTTAGAAACCACTAGGAGAGTAGTATAATGAAACCTTTTAAAAGCAAAGCCCCCAACAGTTTACCAACACTTGGGGGCCTTATGGATAGCAAAGTTATCAGCCACAAAGAAAAACTTGTTTACTTTGTTAGTGGTGCGTTTGCTTGTATGAATTTTACTATGGACTTCAATCCCGACACACAGACTTCAAATCGTGCCGATAGTCTTGAAGAAATTTTAATCAGCGGAATCAACTTCATAACAAGTACAAAGATAGGTAATTTAGTTGAATTAGAAAGATGGCTACCAGTTTCAGATGAATCAGGAACAGCAATTTATTTGACGATGTCGGTTAACGAAATGGCTAACACTATTCTTAAAGCCTCCTATGAGTTAATTGCAGATATGTCTTTAAAAATTGAAGCTTTCGGAGGTTCAAAATGTTAGAAACGATTGAACAACTTATAGTTAAAGCAACGTCCACACTTAAAGAAGAACAAGAAGCACGTAAGCAAAGGCAGGGCGGAGACACCACATACTACCTTTATCAATTAAGAGCCGACTTGCAATCAGCACTAAATTATGTTGACGCTCTTATTCTTAGGAGTAAGTAATAATGTTAGATTTACCAATAGAAGATAATGAAGTAATGACAGATTTTCAATTTGATAAGTTTTGGACTGTTTCAGGAAGAAGAACAACTAGTATTGATGTAATTAAGTTGTGGTACATTGTTAAACATTTAGGTTTCAGGAAAATAAAAGTCAACAACGCTTCAGTAATTGCTAAAATTGATTTCGATTCTTATCAAATTGAAACCTTTGATGATAAGGATTCGGAAATGTGTAGTATAATTTCTGAAACTCTAAAGTTCATAGAAAACAATCAATCAAAGTATGTTGAAAAACATTCTTTGGTTGGTGTTGAATTTCACAATATGCTAGCAACATTAACCAAAGACGTTGACACACTATTTAAACTCAAATTTTTTGAGGCAAGGAACCTGAAAGAAGATTCCTTGCCAATGTACAAAGACGATGAACATAGTGCTTTTTTCTTCTTTATTAATGGAATATTAGAAGTTACAGCATTAAAAGTGAAGTTCACTTCTTATCATTCTTTAAACAAATTTGCTAGCACAAACACAATCAATCCGAAATTTATTCCTAAATATATTTGGAAAAACGATATAATTCAACATCATTACAATTATTTCATAGACCTAGAAAAAGCAAAAGAAAAATCGGACTTTTATAAGTTCTTAGAAAAACTTGCTTACAGTATTGACGACCCCACTAATGAGACCAAAATGAATAATCTTAAGCGAACTATTGGTTATTTAATGCACGCTTACAAGAAGCCAAGTCTGCCTAAGATGATTGTCATTACTGAAAATAATCTATCAGACGAAGCAAAAGGCGGAACTGGAAAAGGTATCTTAGTAGAAGCTATAAGTAAGCTAAGAACGGTAGTATCTATTAGTGGAAAAAATTTCGACCCGTCCAATAAATTTGTTTTTCAAAATGTCGAAGTTAATGTTAACGTTATTCACATAGATGATGGAAAAAAAGGTTTACAACTTGAGCCTTTTTTTGTAATGCTTACTGGTACTTTAGATGTGGAAATGAAGAATAAAAAAAATATGAAAATTCCATTTGCTAACAGTCCAAAGTTTGTAATCAGTACTAATCACGATGTTTTAGGCTATTCAGATTCAGATAATAGAAGGAAACACTACATCGAAGTTGAACCTTATTTTAGTAAGAGCTACACCCCTATAATGGAATTCAAAAAAGAACTTTTCACAAACTGGAGTAACAAAGAGTGGGGGGAGTTTTTTCCTATTATGGTTGATTGTGTTCAGCTATACCTAAAAGAAGGTTTGATAGAATACAATTCTGACACTCTAACTAAAAAGAAAGTAATTAAAGCAGTAGGAGGTCTTCAATTTTATAACTGGTTTGAAGAGCTTCAAAAAGATACTTACTATAATTTTGACTACTACGAAAAATCTTTCATTGAAGCACACGGAACGAGCCAAAAATATGCAAACAAAACAGCTATAGGTACCAAGGTTAGAAAATATTGTGAACTGATGGGCTATGAATGGGTGGAGAAACGAGAAAGTTACGGTTCAAGAGAAAGAAAATACCAAATCAGCACAAAGAGAAAAGCATCATAACTACACAAAGTTGTCCGGCGTTGTCCGGCGTTGTCCGGCGTTGCTAAAAGCGTTAAACCTATGATTTTTCGAGAGTTCCCACAGTACCCACAGTTATATATATATATTAATAAATTAAATTAAAATATATATATATATAGTAGTAATAGAAAAGAAAGTGCTGGTAAACGGCGGGTACTGTGGGAACTCTTTTAAAATCAAATAGATATTCAATTAACAAACTTTGTCCAACTTTGTCCAACTTTGTCCAAACCAAAAAGGAAAGAAAATGAAAATACATAGTAGATTACTAACACAAACCCAACTGGTGGCGTTGTTAGACAATTTAAAACAAGTAGGTATACTTGATATAGCAGATGCCGATATAAAGGAACACGTAGAAACGTGGAGCGAACTGGACAGGAAGTATAAACCTATTAAGTCAAGTATTCCAGTTTTAAGAGCAAGAGCAAAAGCAGAGCTAAGCAAAGATGTAATAGTAATAGAGGATTTAATCAGGAGTAAATACGAAACAAACACAAAACTGCATCATATAATTAATGCAGAACTTCAAACAGTTTTGAATGAACTAAAGAAGTTCAAAAGTAGAGATTGAAAAGTTTTCCACACGACAAACACTAAGCCAAGAAATAGCAAAAAGTAAGCAAAATAAAAGAAAGAGATTCAATCTATTAGAAGTTTTATAGCATTGAATGAATCAGTATCTGTAAGAGCTACATACTTATTAAATGATTCCAAGGTGCGATGTCCTGAAATTTTCATTATATCGTATGGATTCGCACCTTTTTTGAGCAAGTTAGTTATGAACGAACGCCTTTGAGTATGGCACGAAAGAAGTGAGTATTTAGGTTTTGAGAGGCGAACCACTTTAGATTTGTTAATGATTACTTCAATTTCGTTATCAATACCAGCCAATTTTCCAAGGTGCTTAAACATATCATTCATATAGTGAAAATTCATTCCTTTGAACTGTCCATTAATTGCGAGCTTCAAAGATTCCACTATCTTATTTGAAATACTGACTTTGATTTTTCTTCTAGTCTTAATCACTTCTTTAGTTATAATCATATTGTCAAAGTCCACGTGTTGTTTACCAAGTGTTATGGTATCGGAGACCCTAAGCCCTGTGTAGAACATTATATTAAGCAAATGCCTAGTATTCTCATATAGTGGCGAAAGGTTATCTAGTGCAAGGACACTACACCATTCGGACTCGGTAAGATAGATTTGATAGCTTTTATCTGTTCTTTTAATCTTGAATAATTCATAGTTCTTATTAATGATAATCGTAGAGTCTTGATATTGTACGAACTTAAGAAAAGTTTTTAGTATGTCGTTATAGTTCTTAGCGGTGTTAAAAGACAAACCTTTTACATTCATAAGATAGTTATGAAAATCACTCACATAGATTTGATTGATTGATTCAAAATCGGTTACTGGATTAAATTCAAATAACATAACTTTCATTCTTTTCATTGTTAAAAGAACATTTGGATTTACATTTTGCTTGTAGTTAATAAACAAATCGTACATTGTGGAAAAATTTTTAATCTCAATTTCTTTGAACTTCTTTTTATTTGGATTGACAAAATAAACGAAGTCATTCATAACAAGTGTGTGAAAATTAGGTTCTGATTTATAGACTTCACAAAAACCCAACAGCTTATTATAAGCAATATCAAGTTTATCATTTATAATTTTAGCACGTTGGTTGTCTTCAATTGAAGCAGTCCTAGTGTTAGAACGTTGGTTATCACTAATCCAAAGACTAGGCAACACTTTTGTTCTAGTTGATAACTGTTTAACTTTACCACCAGCTGACACCTTGGCAATTATTAAAGTTGGTTTGATTGAATTCTTATTTTTCAAATAGAATTTAATTGAGTATTTTAAGCTGAAAATCGTAGTCATAAATTGTAGTTGAAAATGGTAAATAACTGACTACAATTTACGAAAAGTAGTTGAAATTAAATAACGTTATTTTTAAAGCTAATAGTATTTAAGTAGATATACAGCGAGTTAAAGAGGTTTGTTTCTTTTTAATCTAAGTCAAATAAACAAGTGTATAATGGGAATTCCATTTGGGAAATGTCACTTTTAAAATTTTCCATAAGTCAAATATAAATTGATTAAAACCATACTTTACAAAGTTAGTTAATTTTTGTGGGATTATGTGAGATTGAATGGAATCAAAAGTGAATTATTTTATTATCATAACTTTTCTTATAGTGCTATAGTTACCACTCTTTAACTTAAGTAAGTACTCGCCGCTATAAAGAGTTCTTGTATCGAAATATGCAATTGTAGTGCCTTGATAAATCAAAGTACTTTGGATAAATGTTCCATTTGCATCATAAAGTTCAAGTTCTACATTTTCTTGGCTAATGCCATTTAGTTGCACAGCTACCAATTCACTTGTAGGATTAGGATAAACATTAATACTTCCGAAGTTTGCTTCGCTAACTACAGAAGAAATCTTTGCACCCAATTGAGTAATGTTAACATTAATTGAAGGTAATTGATTTGCAAATATTGTTATTGTTGCATTTCTAACAGTTGTGTCTTTATTCTCAGTTGCAGTAAGCATTATTTTAGCATTTCCACTTCCATTCTCTTTGCTTAAGCTAATCCAGCTTGAATTCTTAGTTGCAGTCCAGCTAGTGTTCGAATTTAAATCAATAAATTTTGTACCATCGTCCATTGCTAGGATAGTAATTTTATCCTGAGCAATAGAAATCATTGATTCTATACCAGATTGAGAAACATTAATTATTTTAGAAGCAACACCAACTCCACTTATAGTAATTTTACCAGATCGTGAGTTTGTTAAAGTATTTTCTTCTACTATTATTTTAACATCGGCATTGCCACTTCCACTATATTTATCTAATGTTATCCATTGCTGGTCGCTAGTGGCAGTCCAACTTGTATTACTAGTTACAGTAACTATAGTTGAATTACTAGCTTTTTCAGTCAATTTAATAACATCTAAACTTACATTAAGCACTAATCCAATTGCAGTTGCTTCTTGTATTACATTAATTACTTGAGAATTCACCCCATTTCCAGAAATACTAATAGTTGCATTTCTTGTGCTTGTACTTGTATTTTCGTCAGCTGTGATTATAATATTTGTATTGCCATTACCAGAAGTTTTATTCAATTTCAACCAAGTTTGGCTACTTACTGCAGTCCAATCAATATTTGAAGTAATATCGAAATTGCCAGTACTACTAGCACTAGCTTGTAAATTAATACTATTTTTTGATACTATTAAATTAGATGTTGTTTTCACGTATTCAGTAACTGATTCAGTAATTGATGTTACTTTTACTGCTGTTTTAACTCCATAGAATGTTGGCCCTACAACATAGGGATAAGCAGAATTCCAATTCTCATCTACTGTAGCATAGTAACAATATATACCATTTGGATATTCTGGAGTCACACAAAATCGTCCATTGTGATCATCTAAATAATCTGGAGAATTTGCCGAAGTAGTATTATATTGATAATCCTCTCTAAAATAACCCAATGGATACGTTGTATTTACTGCAGGCCCAGCAGTTACATTAACGCCATTTGCATATTGAGTTCTCGTAGTAATACTACGTAAAGTATAACTAGACTTCATTCTAACTACGCCGCCAGTTCCATCAACATTTTTAAAGGCATAAGCACCATATATTGGAAAACCATCGTATGTAAAACCAATTAAAGGTGAATGTTTAGTAGAATCAATAGCATAAAGTCCATCGGCAGCATATAAATCACAAACATTAGAAATTACTTTCAAGTCCAAACTAAATGCACTTGGATTTTGATGATGGTGGTAATTCCCCATAGCTGGGTGAGCTTTAGCACAATCGAAACCTAATCTTTCCCCAACAATTGCATCACGATTCCAAACTGCATCGCCTTGTCCTTGGAGTGGTCCACCTTTCAATGAATTAGTAGAATTTTGCCAAGAAACACCATCTCTATAATCGAATAATGCAACACCGTTTATAAAAATACCAATATTCCCATTAGTTGTATTTGTTGGAGTTCCGTTATTTTTAACTGGGTTCAATGGAAACTTAAATATTGCATTTTGGCTAGTAGCCAAAGAAGGATTACCATCTAAAAATGGACCAGTGGTAAATGCAGGGATACCATTTGTTGTGATATAAACCGAAGTGGAAGAATATTGCACTTTCTGCACATTCGCTAATACATTATCTACAATTGGAGTAGAATTACCTTTTACGTAATGTTTACCCTTGATATTGGTAGAATTTATCAGCCAATTATTTATAGCTGGATTAGTTTGTGCATTTAGATTTATTATTCCAAACAGCAAAACAATAATTTTTACAATACTATTCATTTAAAATACCTTTTGATTTTTAATTTCATTATTTATAGACTTAGACGACAATTTACTGTCATTCCTTCGCCTTATAATCCAATAAATATTTTGGATAACCATAATCTGGGTTGAATAAATATTTTCTATCACTCAATGTTAGTAAGAATGCCGTCAAATCTACTTTCTCATTTGAAGACAATACAATTGGCTTTTTCAATTGCGGTGGCAAATCAATCATATAATTGATCCCATTTGTATAATGCTCCAATACTTCTTTTATTCTCTTAAATCTACCATCGTGCATATAAGGATAAGAATATTCAATATTTCTTAAAGTCGGGATTTTAAATTTAGCATAATCATTTACATAATCAGTTACTTTAAGTCTGCCGAAATCTTGCAAAGTAAAGTCAATTGGCAAACCATTTCGTTCAAACTTCCCATTAGTAAATAGCGGTTCAGTATGGCAACTATTGCAATTTTGTTTAAATATTTTATATCCATTTGATTCTTGTAATGTATATATTGTTAGACCTCTAACAATACTATCATATTTTGAGTCAGCACTAACCAAAGTTAAAAGAAATTGCGAGATTGCTTTCAAAGTTCTTTCACCAGTTATTGCAGAATCATTAAAAGCGTAAGTAAATAATTTTGTGTAAATTTTCGAGTTTTGCAATTTTTTAACAACATTTTCAATTGTTTCGCCCATTTCTTCAGGATTACTAATGGGTGCTAAAGCTTGCATATCCAAATGATTAATAGCACCATCCCACATGAAGGAAGTTTGCCAAGCCATATTTATAAGAGCAGGTGCATTTCGTGTGCCAATTTTGTCTCCAATTCCATGGCTTAAAGGATGGTCAGTATGAGTAAATGAATTAAATGGAGAATGACAACTTGCACAAGAAATTGAGTTGTCAGCCGAGAGAATTGGATCATAGAATAAAGCTCGGCCCAATTCAATAGTTTCTACTTTTAAACTATTTTTTGCAAAATCATATTTATGTGCTGGGAAGTGGCTAGGCTTTAGCAAATAGGTTGAGTCTATGCTTGAGAAAGCAAATAATGATATGACTGCAAACAATGATATAATAAAGTATTTAGTCATTAAGTTGCACTTTTAGCATTTTAGAAATCATCAATGAAATATTTTTAGCAGTTTTACTCGGCGACATAATATGCGAAATTTCAGCAATTTGTATTTTTTCTAGTAGCTCTTTTATATCTAATTCTATTATTATATCTTTATCTTGCTTTGCGGGGAATTGAGTTTCGAGGTATGTGTAATTTGGGAATTGATATCCTCCCAAATGCAATTGAAATTCATTGTTCCGATTCTTAATTAGATTACAATTTCCCTCAATTTTAATATTTATGTAGCCACTTTGCCAAGTCCAATACATTCCTTTCGTAGGATCTAAATCTCCACCTAATGCACCAGAAACGTTTGTTGTACTGTCTATTCCAAGTCCAATACTAATTTTATCATAATCAATTGGGGGTAATTCTTTTATAATTGTTAGTGTTGCAACATTATCCATATCTACCAAATGATAACTTCTGCTTTTTCGCCAAACTTCTTTGTCATTTTTTAATAAAGAAACGTTGGAAATAAATATTTTCAACTTAGTAATTCTAACACTATCTTTTGTATTGAATTGATAGTACTTATCAAGTCCCAATTTCTCAATGCCATAAGTGAGACTAACACTAACTTCCGTAGAATAGATTTGAATAGCTGATAGAATAAATATTAAACAATATCTCATCTAGGCGGCTCTCTATCTGGTCTATCGTGCGTTGGTCTATGAGGTTTTCCGTCATACATTTTGCTTTCTATATCGTGTCTTGGCTTTAGAGGTGGACCAAAAAGATTGAATAGTTCTTTTGATAATTCATCAAATAATATTTTCTGGTCAGCTCGACAAAGCTTGCGAATATCTTGGAAATGTTTATAATGAATATGCTCAATATTATCTTGCAAGCCACGCAGTGCTATATATATCAGATAGTTATCATCCTCATTTTCATTATTTAGAGTGCTATAAAGACTAATTTTTAAATCTCGAATATCCCTTTCACATTCAGTAATACTTGTTCTATGCCATTGTATTAATTTTTCATATTCGGTAATTTGATTATCGTCAAATTTCAATCTCTTGATTATAACTTCTTTATTTTGTTTTCGAGGCAGTTTATTATCCCCATAGAAATAAAAGACAATAAAACTTATATTAATTAAAAATAAGACGATTGATACAATTGTTAGTAGTTTAACTTTATTCATTGTAAATACCATTATAAGTGATTATATTCATACTTTGAGCAAATTCGCTTTCTTTATTTTGTGGTATAGAATAATTTTGCATTATTACAATATTCAACACAATTACTACTAACAATGCAAATATCAAGGACATACTTGTTTTGTTAGAAAATTTAATTATTGTTACTTCCGAAATTCTTTGCTGAATTCTGGTGAATAAAAATGGTGATACTTCCACTTTCTTAATTTGTGTCAAAACTTCTAATTCCATATTTTCCTTTTCCATTACTAATTTAACCTCAATTACTTAGACGATTATTTTATCCAATTCCTTCGCTTCTGTAATTCTTTTCGATAAATTTTTCTTTGCTCTCTGGATCAGTGATTCCACAGCTTTTATATTCAGTTGCATTGTTTGAGCTATTTCTTGTACACTTCGCTGCTCAATTTTATTCAATATAAGAGCAGTTTTTTGAGAATTGGGTAACAAATTGATTTTTCTGAACAATGATGAAAGTGCTTCTCGATTTTCCAACTCAACGCCTGGATGATTGTAATTTGGCAAATCGTGTTCTATTTCATTGCTACCTAAAAGGAATATTGAAGTTATGAAAGCAAATCTCTTCTTACGTTTCTTAGCTTTAATGAAATCGAGTGCCTTATTGATTGCAATACGATAAATCCAAGTGGCTAGATTGGAGTGCTCTTGGAAATCACCTAAATTGTTATGAATGGCAAGAAATACATCTTGAGTAATTTCCTCAGCATCTTCAATATTCTGAACATATTGAAGAGCTAAGTTGTAAACTAAGTTCTTATGTTGATTATATATTTGTTCTAATGTCAATTTTTATAAATAATTGTATATTAACTTCTTACAAATTAAGAAATTAAATTGTAATTTATAACAACAAAATGCACTGTATTTGAACAAATTAATTTAAATAAGAATAGTTTTGGAACTTTTTTGGAAGAAACATGTAAGTTTTTTTTAATATTTGCTAAACTAAGGAATGATTATCAGTTAGAAAACATAATGTAGAATTCTCATAATTTGGGCATAATGAAATCTTTAGTAAACCTGAAGCATAAGTAAATAGCTATTGGAATATTTTTAAAATAATTAATAGTTACTTCACTATCACAAACTTTTCGATAATTTCATTTAAACCATTGGTAACTTTAATAAAGTACTTATTTGAAGGAAAACTGCTCAAATCAATTTTAACAATTAACATCTCTTCATTGTAACTCTGCTTAAACACTTCTTTCCCATTTATATCGAATATTCCCACATTTACATTGGATAACAAGCAATCTTTACAAGAGATATAAATATTGTTATCATAATCAGTTGGTGGAATTATTTTATAATTATAATTGTCTTTAACATTGTCATTTATATTAGTTCTTGAACCACTTTGCACAACGTAATGCTCTTTACTTATATCATTTGTAGTTATATTAATTTTGGCAATTCTTTGGTTTTTGTCAATGTTCTCATCAGTTAAATACTTAATGGATTTATTTCCAGCACCATATTGTTTGTCTAACTTCAGCCAATCCTCTTTAGTTTGCAATGTCCAAGACGTATTTGATTGAATATTGATATAATGAACACTATCTTTTTCAGATTCTATAAAAGTAGTATCTGTATCAATTTCAAGCTCTTCTTTTTTATAAGAATTATTTATAATCCATTGTTGAGCAAATAAGTTGTTTTCGTGTTCAAATATTAGACTATTATTTAAAGTATCTATTGCGAGATACTTACTATTTACAATATTCTTCAGCTTATATAATTGATTATCAATTGGAATTAACTCCCACTCTTGGCTTAATGTATCTTTTATGTTTGTCTGAACTAATTTGTTGTTTTCAACCGAAAGAGCAAGTTTACTATGATTTGAAAGAATACGCATATTCCCATTGTCTAATTTATGAAACTCCCAATCTTGTTTGTTTGCTATAACAATCATATTAGCACTTATCACACTTGAGCTAAAATATGATTCTAAATTGTCAATTACAAGTTGATTACTTCTATTCACGACTTTATTTATAGAACCAGACATAACAGGCACAAGTGCCGAAATCAAACTTTGAGCATACCACCGAGCCATATAATCATTGGGGTGTACAGGATCAGTCCTCAAATCTTTTGGTTTTTTCCATTTATGCAATAAGTCACTTAATGAATATAAATCTATATTTGCAATTCCAATTTTTTCAAGACTTAGTAGTTCTTTTTGATACCCTTTTAAATTGGAGAAACATAATCTAATATAAGTATCATTAGTATCTTGCAGGAATTCAGGGTCAAACATCATACTAGAAACAAGTATAAATTCAGAATTTACATTATTTGCTCTCACAGAATCAACAATTCGAACAATTGCTTTTTTAAAGTCTGCAGGATTAGTCCCCCAAAAATCAGCCATACCAAAATCTAAGACTATCAAATCAGGATTTACTGGTTTAATATAATTAGTATAACATTCAACACCATATTTACTAACTATTGCAGCTGGCATAGATAAATCATAATATTCTATTTGCGTGTATTGATAATAGCGAGTCAAATATTTACCAAACATTGTAAAATAAGACTCCATATATGGCTTGAATTTTGCAAGCCCAGAAACATACATACCTCTTGAAATGCTATTACCAACAATAGCAATTTTTAATTTTTCTTTATTTAGCAATTTAGTGTATGTTTTATTTAGCAGGGCTACTTTGTCAAATATTCTTGGCCCATTCCAATCTCTTTTGCTTTTATAAGTAACATTCATCCACTGTGGGAAATAATTTTTCTTATTTGTAAACAAACTATACCAAAATACATCATTTGTAAATGAAGTATCATAATAAAATGGCAAATCATTCTTAATATTAAATTTAATTGTTTTGTTATTATTAGTATAATCTATATTGGGTAGATAATTTTTATCAAGATAACTATTATTAATCTGAAATATTTCCAAAGGACTAAATAACAATTTCCCTTGTGGCTCATTCATATTCTCGGAAACAAGAAGAATTGCTTCATCATAAACTGTGTCGCAAGCCCAAAAGGGTCTCAAATATTTATCGTAGTTATATTGCTTTACATTTGGAATAGGCAGTGAATTTGAACTCCAGTAGCTCTCGTCAAAGTTAACTTCTGTATTTGTAGAATCATAATAATAATTAAATCCAATTAAAGCATACTCTGCCAATGGAGGAGATATCATTGATATTTCATATTTTATCCATGTTGTATCATTACAATATGATTGAAATTCATTAATTAATTTCGAATTAGCATCATAATACTGTAAAGAAATGAAAACGTTGTTTTTTTTAACTTGTGATTTGTTCTTAACATACGTATTGAATTGCAAAATGGCAAGTGGTTCTACCAATATTTTCCTTATTAGTGAAATATTATTATTCTTTAGTTTTATTTAGTATTTACCTTTGTAAACATTTATAGAGTCTAAGAC
>Ga0163147_10003829_pt1 | contig 19684 bp, 18 predicted proteins | sample OliLakLV19MP6G1_FD_148597 | JGI IMG/M metagenome (GOLD analysis project Ga0163147, IMG submission 148597) | Freshwater microbial mat bacterial communities from Lake Vanda, McMurdo Dry Valleys, Antarctica- Oligotrophic Lake LV.19.MP6.G1 | ecosystem: Environmental > Aquatic > Freshwater > Lake >...
CGCTAATTGATGCCAGGATGCTAGAAAGCCATTGTTCGCGTTTTTGCAGTGCTTGATCCAGGCGAAAACGTTGTAGTGCCGTCTCGATCGCCACATACAGCTCTTGTTCTTCCACTGGCTTGAGGCCATACCCAAAGGGTTCGGTGGCAAAAGCGCTTTTGGGAAAGCACAATCGGTTGATATGTTGCAGAATATGAAGAGAGACTCTCGATCGTGTGTCGCTTTGCCGACTGCACCGAGCTTAATCAACTGCTACGCTTTCCTCTAATCTTTTAAAGCCAGAGCCGTCTATGTTAGAACAGTCCCAACCCAGCGTGAGCAAGAGCACTGAGATGACTGGCACCGAGTTCAAACAGCGAGACAGGTCTGCACCCTCCCCCACTCCCTACTCCCCACTCCCTACTCTCCACTCTCCTCTGGCATATACCGATTCCTTCGCCGATCGCCACATTGGTCCGCGTGACAGTGATATTGATCAGATGCTAACGGCGATCGGGTTTGACAGCCTTGAGGCATTAATGGATGCCGCCATTCCGCGCGGAATTAGGCTACGGAAACCGCTACGGCTGGAATCTGGCAAAACCGAATATGAGCTGCTGGCAGAACTGAAGGAAATGGCGCAGGAGAATCACGTCTTCCGCTCCTTCATTGGGATGGGCTACTCTAACTGCATCACGCCGCCTGTCATTCAGCGCAATATCCTCGAAAATCCCGGTTGGTACACCCAGTACACGCCCTACCAACCTGAAATCGCCCAGGGACGACTGGAAGCACTGCTCAACTTCCAGACAATGGTGACAGACCTGACGGGCTTGGAAATTGCCAATGCGTCTTTGCTGGACGAAGCAACCGCTGCTGCCGAAGCAATGGCGATGAGCTACGGCGTGAGCAAGACGAAAGCCAATGCCTTTTGGGTTTCAGACGCGTGCCATCCTCAGACGATCGCCGTTGTTCAAACTCGTGCCAGACCCTTAGGCATTGAGATTATCGTGGGTGATCACCGCACGTTTGCCTTTGATCAACCCGTGTTTGGCGTACTGCTGCAATATCCAGCCACCGATGGAGCAATTTACGACTATCGGGAGTTCTGCGATCGTGCCCATGCTGCTGGAGCGTTAGTGACGGTTGCTGCTGATCTGCTCAGCCTGACGCTTTTAGTACCACCGGGAGCATTTGGCGCTGATATTGCGATCGGCAACACGCAACGGTTTGGTGTGCCGCTGGGCTATGGCGGACCTCATGCCGCTTACTTTGCCACAAAAGATGCCTTCAAGCGCCAGTTACCTGGTCGGTTGGTGGGGGTGTCCAAAGACGTACATGGCAACCCTGCCCTGCGGCTGGCATTGCAAACCCGCGAACAGCATATCCGACGCGACAAAGCGACCAGCAATATTTGTACGGCACAGGTGCTATTGGCGATCGTTGCCAGTATGTATGCCGTCTATCACGGTGCTGAAGGCTTGCGACGCATTGGCGATCGGGTGCATCACCTGACAGTCATCCTGGCAGAAGGCTTGCGACGATTAGGCTATGCGCCCAGTCCAGAGCCATTCTTCGACACGCTGCGAGTCACGGTTCCAGACGGCAAAGCGTCTGAAGTGATTCGACGGGCACATTCCCATCAGATTAACCTGCGGCAGCTCGATACCCATACCTTTACCATCTCTCTGGACGAAACCGTTTCTTCAGATGATTTGCTTGCGCTCTTTCAGGTCTTTGCGGGTGCAGAAGTCACCCACTTCACTCCCGAAGACCTGCTCACAGCGTCTCCTCATCCCCTCATCCCCTCATCGCTCCTCCGCTCCACACCTTACCTGACGCATCCCGTCTTCAACGCCTATCATTCCGAGACAGAATTGTTGCGCTACCTGCATCGGTTGGAGTCCAAAGATCTGTCGCTAACGACGGCGATGATTCCCCTTGGCTCCTGCACCATGAAGCTCAATGCCACTGCCGAAATGGTGCCGATTACCTGGGCAGAGTTCGGGCAAATCCATCCCTTTGCGCCGCTGGATCAAACTCACGGCTACCAAACTCTCTTTAATCAGCTAGAGCATTGGCTGGCAGAAATCACGGGCTTTGCAGGTATTTCGCTTCAGCCAAATGCAGGCTCTCAGGGCGAATACACAGGACTGCTGGTGATTCGTCAGTATCACGAACAGCGGGGCGACGGGCACCGCAACATCTGCTTGATTCCACAGTCAGCTCATGGCACTAACCCCGCGAGTGCAGTCATGGCTGGGTTGAAGGTTGTAGCTGTAGCGTGCGATCGCGACGGCAATATCGATGCCGCTGATTTGAAGGCGAAGGCTGAGCAGCATCGGGACAACCTCGCCGCGCTGATGGTAACGTATCCCTCTACGCATGGCGTCTTCGAGGAAGGCATTCAGACAATCTGCGAGACGGTTCATGCCAACGGTGGTCAGGTGTATATGGACGGTGCCAACCTGAACGCGCAAGTCGGGTTGTGTCGTCCTGGTGATTTTGGCGCGGATGTTTGCCATCTCAACTTGCACAAAACCTTCTGCATTCCTCACGGCGGTGGCGGCCCTGGGATGGGACCAATCGGTGTAGCAGCGCATTTAACGCCCTTTTTGCCCAAACACCCAATCGTCTCCGTGGGCGGTAAGCAGGGCATCGGTGCTGTGTCAGCGGCTCCGTGGGGCAGCCCCAGCATTCTGCCGATTTCCTGGATGTACATCGCGCTCATGGGTGCCGAAGGGTTGACCAAAGCCACACAGGTCGCCATTCTCAACGCCAACTACATCGCCAAACGGCTAGAGGGACACTACTCCGTACTTTACAAGGGCAAAAATGGTCTGGTTGCCCACGAATGCATTTTGGACTTACGGCAGTTCAAAAAGACGGCTGAAATTGAAGTGGATGATATTGCCAAGCGACTCATTGACTACGGTTTTCATCCGCCTACCGTGTCATGGCCCGTTGCAGGCACGATTATGGTCGAGCCAACCGAGAGCGAATCGAAGCAGGAACTCGATCGCTTCTGTGATGCCATGATTGCCATTCGGGACGAGATCCGCGCGATCGAAGATGGCAAGGTCGATCGCCAGAACAATCTCCTTAAGCACGCGCCTCACACAGCCGCCGTACTGCTCACCGAAAGCTGGAATCGCCCCTACACACGTGAACAAGCCGCCTATCCAACCACTTGGGCGCGCGACCATAAGTTCTGGGCAACCGTGGGACGGATTGACCAAGCATATGGCGATCGCAACCTCGTCTGCACCTGCCCACCCATGGACGCTTACGAAGGCTAACGTTGTCTCAGGTTACTGTCGCCGCTCAACCTGGCTGATCAACTGGGAGTGTAAATCACCTTAGATGGCTCTATCGTCCCGGATTGCTTTCACTGTTGGGATTGCCTTTACAGCAATGGGTTTGGTAATCGGTTGCTTCGCTGCTCGCGTCTCCACGTTCACATGCATTCGTGATCAAACAGAGCAGCGGGGAACTTGTCGCTTAGAGCAATCAACCTTATTTTTGCCCTGGAACAAAAAAGTTGTCAGTTTTCCATTAGACGACATCCAAAAAGCTGAATCTGTCGAGCTTGGAGTTGATCGTTATGCCGTTGTGCTTCGATCGCGCAGCAATGCACCCAACCCTTCACCTTACACATCCGAATATGCGGAAAATTCTCACCAGTTAGCAAGTCAGATCAATTCTTTTCTAGACGACCCTAAAACTAACGTGTTGAAGATGCAAGAAGGTGGTGGGTTTCAAGACGCAGTGATCCTACTCGGCTTCTGTAGCTTTGGCTTGCTGCTTATCTGGAAAAGCATAGAATTTTGGCATCATCCAGATTCAAACATCAATCTAGACTCAAAGTAGTGATCATGCAACGCTGCCCTGCAACGCGCATCTGCACCGATCGACTAATCGCTCATTGTTGAGACCGATCGGTAAGTTGTAGCAGGTGATGGGCAACGGTAGTCGCCTTTAATCTAAACGAGGCGTTAGAAGCCTGGAAATCGATCAAGGCTAACGTCTGAGCGGCTTCAATCTGTCCAATTTTCTTGACACGCTAACTCATCTGCGTCATGTTGCCCCATGCAGGAGGGGGTGGTGTGATTTGCGTGGGTGGCATAGGCACTCGCTGCGGTGCTGGTTGCACTCCAGTGGGATAGCTGCTGATCTGCACGAAGCTGGGCGTAAACAGGAAGATGTGTTCACCGATGCGCTCTTGATGTCCATCGATCGCAAACGCGGCACCCGCAACAAAGTCAACGCAGCGCTGAGCGGCATCGGCATCCATCAAGCTCAGGTTGAGGATGATCGATCGCCGTTCGCGTAGTGCCGTTACCGCTTGGGGCATTTCCTCAAACGAGCGTGGCTCCATGAGGCACATTTCGGTCTGCGCCATCTTGCGGTTGGGCATACCAACTACATTGCTGGTTGAAGCAAGGGGTGGCTGAGTCGCATCCATCGTATCGGAGGCATAATAGGCAGGAGCGCCTTCTTCCTCGTACTCATACTCGTAGTCGTTTTCGTCGTAGCGATCCTCAAATCCAAAGGAGTCCCATACGCGCCGCAAGATGTTCATGACGACCAACCTTTAGATTAGTTCATGCGTTCCATCTTAACCGAGGAAAGCGCTCTTCACCAGAGGCAATTCGGGGTGAGAATGAATCTCCTGTCTGCATCCCCTTACTCCTCACCCCATTAAAAGCCGATACGTCTCACTGTCTAGCAGAATAAAAAGACCTAAGCCAATGAGCACAAAGGGGACGATCGCGCTACCGCGACGGGTGAGCACCTGAGCGACCATTGGATGTTGGGTGAGCTGGTACGCAATGAAACACCAGGCACTTACCATGACAAAGAAAACAGCAAGAATAATGCTTAAACCGGGTAAGCTGCTGCTGGCAAACAAAGGAACATAGATACCGACGTTATCGCCTCCGTTGGCAATGGTGATAGTAGCGACTTGAACTGTGGGTGGCGCAAACAGGCTGGCACCGAAGCGGTTGGATTGAGCCGCTTCTGGGTAGTGCAGTGCCTCAGTTACTGTTTGGCTTTCGGTGCCGTTGGTCTGGTGGTCTAGTAATTGCTTAATGCCGATCGCGATGGGAATTAAACCCAACAGCCCAATCCACTCTCTGGGCACCACCAAACCACCGAAGAACCCTGGCAGACTCAATGCCACCAAGACCGTGAAGCCAAGGTACTGACCGATAAAAATATGCTTTGGGCGAAATGTAGCGTTGACCTGAGCAAAAAAGAGCATCAGGATAACAATGTCATCAATGTTGGTAGCGATAAATGATGTCGCTCCGGCGATCGCGGCTTGGACAAACCAGGGCATAGCACTGTGATGAAACTCCCTTTATTCTTCTCCATTGCGGCTGCAACGGTGAAGGTTGAGCCTTCATAGCTCCCTATTTTCTGCTAGCGCTCAAGCCGATCGAAACACGCAATTAGCAACCAGGGCGATCGGAGCGCACCTCGATCAGGTTAATTGTCTGCATAAAAAGCGTCCTGCATTCCATCCTTCAAGCTGGCAAGCAGATGGTTCTTGATTGTACGCAGACGTTATTTAGTTTTGAGAGGACGTAACTTAGTTTCGAGAGGACGTAACTTAGTTTCGAGAGGACGTAACTTAGTTTCGAGAGGACGTAACTTAGTTTCGGGAGGACGTAACTTAGTTTCGGGAGGACGTAACTTAGTTTCGAGAGGACGTAACTTAGGATTGTGGATTAAGTAAAACCGACAAATTGTTCGTAGGTAGGGGCGCACGGCTGTGCGCCCCTACGGAAAACGCCGAGGTGATTAAATTCTTGTTCCTTAGTTTTGACGGGGTGTAACTTACCTCCCATGCTGTAGGAACCTTACAGATCATCCCCCTACAGCATCCGCAGCACGTCTAATCGCAAACCAAGGGGATGATCAAGCAATCAGGATCAAGCAACTAACCCAGTGCGTAAGGCTCTTACAGCCGCCTGAGTCCGATCGCTCACACACAGCTTGCTGAGAATATTGCGGGCGTGGGTTTTCACAGTGCCCACTGTGGACATAACACGCAAACGCCCAAATCCTTTGTATACAACCGTATAGACTTTAATTTATTTGGGAAATAAGTTTATTATCACTCTGTGGTGAAGACGGAGAGCCAAGCGCAGTTTGGCTAGAAAACGCATCTTTTGACATTCAGGATCGGAGTTCACACTCTTCGCCTTTGTGCCGCCAGTTGTTTTTGCTCAACCGAAGTACGTTAAGGAGACTGTTCATGTCCGCCTCTCAAGCCTCACCGGGAAATCGCCTGCTGGCAGCCTTGCCTGCCGCAGACTACCAGCGTCTTCAGCCTCACTTAGAGTTCGTGACGCTTCCGCTACGGCAATCAATTTATGAAGCGGGTGACCCCATTACCACGGTTTACTTTCCGCGAAGTGCCATGGTTTCGTTGGTTGCCACCTTAGAAGATGGCTCAACCATGAAAGCGGGCTTAGTGGGGCAAGAAGGCATGACAGGTATAGCAGCGCTGCTGGGTGGCAGGTTAATGACACCAATCGCCAACTCTAGTCAGCAACTCATCGACATCAATGGGTTTACAAATGACATCATTGGCTCCCGCTGCTAACGCCCGTTCGAGATCAACGCTTTGATCGGCGGTAATCAGCACGATCGGCAGCAGCGAAAGATGCTCCACTTGGCGAAGATGCTGCGTCACTTGGCGAAGATGCTGCGTCACTTCAAAGCCAGTCATTCCAGGCATCATCACATCCAGCAGCAACAGATCGGGTGGCGAAGCTTGGATTTTAGCCAGTGCCGTTCTGCCACTGGTAGCCAGTTCAACGTGATAGCCTTCAATTTCTAAAACGAGTTGCAGCAAGGTCAGGTTGTCGGCAATATCGTCAACAACCATTACGCAGTAATTCTGAGTAGGGTTCATTAAAAAAGAATTGAAAGAAAGGATTGGATTAAAGCTACTGCCTTTATCACTATGCTCATTCCCCTTTCAGCACACTACATCACCTTTTAGGTAGATTCCTTGCGCCTAACGCTGTGTGGTTCTTCTTTCGATCGGGTCTGGGTTCAATCACGTCCGAGTCATCAAACGCGCTTTGCGAAGAGGTTTTGAGTTGCAGCCTAAGCCAGTCGATGATAGAGAAGGTGAAGCACCGATCGATTTCCCCATACTGAATGGGTTACGGGTGCTGGTAGTGGATGACGACCCCGATACCAGAGAGTTGTTTACCTTTGTGCTGAAGGAGAAAGGGGCAGCAGTCAGCGTAACGGCTTCGGCTCAGGCGGCGTTGGTCGCGCTGCAAGCAACGCCCTTCGATCTACTCGTGAGTGATATTGGTCTGCCGAACGTGGATGGCTTCACGCTCCTTCGCCAAGTGAGAGCTTTAGCGGTGGAGGCAACCGCACAAATCCCCGCGATGGCGATTACAGGCTTTGCGGATGAGCAGTCGCGTCTATAGATTTTGGCGGCAGGATTTCAACGCACCCTTACAAAGCCAACCGATCTTGAGCAATTTGTGGCGATCGTGGCTGAGCTAGCAGAACAAAAGCAGCCAGATGCCTAACATCTGGCTGCTTTTGTAACTTAGGATCGTGGATTAAATAAAACCGACAAATTGTTCGTAGGTAGGGGCGCACAGCCGTACGCCCCTACGGAAAACGCCGAGGTGATTAAATTCTTGTTCCTTAGTCGCGTTTCCGGATCAGAGATGAACCGTCGTTACTGGTGCTCCACCCGATTAGAAGACGTTCGTCAACGTTGAAACAGAGGCAGCGTCTGTGCTGATGGAATCGACAGCTTGCCTTTCTGCTGGCAGCGTAGACTCTGGTGCGCCAAAAAACAGCGTGTTAGAAATTGACTGTGCAAGCAGGCGACGGTAAAGGTCACTTAGGTGCACTGCCACACCCGACCAACTAAAGTTTTGCTGCACTCGAATTGGTGCCTGTTGTCTCAGTTTGTTTGCCCATAATTCATCCGTTAGCACACGATCGATTGCCTGCGCAAAGGCATCGACATTTTGCGGCGGCACCAGCAAACCCGTTTCGTCAGGCACCACTGTAAATTTAAGACCACCCACATCGGAGGCGACGACTGGAGTGCCACACGCCATTGCTTCAATTGCCACCAGCCCAAACGGTTCGTAATGGCTGGGAATGACACAAACATCGGCTGCTGTATAGTAAAGCGGCAGCAAGGTATGCCCAATTTGTCCCGCGAAGATCGTCTGATCTGCCAGCCCTGTTTCTCGCACCAGTTGCTCAATGCGTGCTCGTTCAACCGCATCGGTACTGCCTGGGTCGCTGCCACCGACAATGACGAGCCGCAGGTTTGCAGGTTTGCAGGCAGCTCGTCCTAAGGTCTTCTCGTCTGCTGTCTGCGCGTTCAACTGAGCACAGGCTTGCACCAGTGTCTCAATGCCTTTACGGGGATCAAAGTATCGATGCCTTTACGGGGATCAAAGCGTCCGACGTAAAGCACGATCGCGTCGTGACAACCAAACCCCAGAGCGGTTCTAGCGTCTGCCTTAGGCATGGTGTGGAAGGTGCTGACATCGGTGCCACAGGGGATCACTTCAATATATCCCTGCTCTGAGACCAGCGTGCGGAGAGCGTCCTGCTCTTGCGGGCTGGTCGCGACAATGCAGTCTGCCTGTTCAAGCACTTGGCGCTCGATCGCCAGACGCGTGTCTGCGATCGCGGGACGATTGGGCACGGTTTGATATTTAATCGCACCTAATGAATGATAGGTATGAATCAGTTGAATATTGCTCTGCTGCTTGAGCTGTAGCCCCACCCAGGCAGACATCCAATAATTGGTGTGTACGAGCGGATAGTTAGTGCCCTCTTTGCCCTGAAAGGTTTGAAAGGCAGCAACAAACTCTGGCATATGGGTGAACAGTTCATCGCGGGGGATAAACTGTTCGGGTCCAGCAACCAGCCGGATTGTACGGCAATGGGGAGAATGCTGGACGATCGCGGCATCGTCAGCGCTGGTTTTACGGGTAAACATGTCCACCTGCCAGCCCAGCTTTGCCAGAGCCTCACCCACCTGTCGCACATAAACGTTCTGCCCACCGGCTGCATCTTTGCCAATCTCCGCAGCGGGATCACCATGCTCCGAAATCAGCGCGATCGCCTGTCGCGTTGGCAACGTTTTGCGAGAAGACACATACGGTTGATTGGCTGCGATCGCCTTTGATAAAACGGGTTTTACGTGATTGAAACTGACCATACCTTCACCTCACAAAAAAGTGGAGGCTCATGCCTCCACCTGATGACTAACTATGTTTCTTGCCAGCAGTCGCAAGACTGCTTGGCTGCCCATTTTTAGTAAAACGGGCATCAATAAGCTGTTGATAAACGGCTTCATAACCGTCCACCATCCGCTGGACGCTGAAATGGCTGACGACATGCTCACGGCAGAGCCGTCGGTCGATCGTCGCCACCTGATCGAGCGCCGCCACAAATTCATCCACACTGTGACACAGGAACCCTGTTTTGCCATGCACAATCACTTCCGATGTCGAACCCAGCTCCATCGCAATCACAGGCGTACCCGATGCCATCGATTCCACCATGACCAAGCCGAAGGGTTCCCTCCACGTCCACCATGACCAAGCCGAAGGGTTCCCTCCACGTAATCGGAAAGAGCGTTGCGACTGCATTACCCATCAGCACGTTCTTTTGCTGATGGTTTGCCTCGCCGAGATACTCAATTTGGGTGCCATCGATGTGCGGTTTCAAAACTGTTTCATAGTACTCCACATCCACCGGATCGATCTTGCCTGCAATCTTCAAGTGCCAGCCAGTGCGCTTAGCAATGTCGATCGCCAAATGGGTGCCCTTTTCGGGTGACAGCCGTCCCAAAAACGCGAGATACGGCGGGTCACTGGGCTGCGGATGAAAGGTATAGCTGTCGGTATCAATGCCGTTATAAACAGTGGCTACACAGTTCATCCCCAACCTCGGCTCGCGCTGCGAGTGAGAAATACTGACAAACGGCTGGTTTTTGGCATGTTTGAACATCCGCTCGTTGTCGGGCGTAAAAATGCCATGCAGGGTATGCACGGTAGGCGTTTTGACCAGCTTGGAGTAAGACAACGCCGAACAGCCCATGTGGGAATGAATCACATCAAATTCGTCAGCGCGATCGTAAACGGTACTCAATTGCAGCATCTCGTAGATGCCGTACTCTTTCACGCTGTCATCAAGGCGCAAAGCACGAGGATGAACCGCTTCAAGCTCCGCAAGAGTCATAGAATCACCAGAGGCGAACAGCGTTACTTCATGACCACGCCGCACCAGCTCATCCGTTAAAAGAGAAGCGACCAATTCAGTACCACCATACTTTGGCGGTGGCACTCGCTCCCAAAGCGGAGCAATTTGAGCGATTCGCATATGTTAATACCTCCTGAAAAGTGAGCTAAAGGAGCACCAACCTCACCCGCGATGTTGCGGACGCTTTTTCGGTCAATGCAAAAGTTCAAATTAAAAGTCAACGAATAGTAAAGCTTAGCCCAAAATTTAATAGAAACTTTACATTTTGTCTAGACGGGCTTTACGGCTAGACACAGTAGAGATTACCGAACCTGTTCTAAAATCAAGCGCTATTGAGCTTACATCCGCTGGATAAGACTCTAATCGTCTTCACTAGCAAATCACATCCCCCTTCAGGTAGGACGTGGGTTACAAAGTCATTGCTTACCCTAAGGATCGTGGATTAAATAAAACCGACAAATTGTTCGTAGGTAGGGGCGCACGGCTGTGCGCCCCTACGGAAAACGCCGAGGTGATTAAATTCTAAAGTCATTGCTTACCCTAAGGATCGTGGATTAAATAAAACCGACAAATTGTTCGTAGGTAGGGGCGCACGGCTGTGCGCCCCTACGGAAAACGCCGAGGTGATTAAATTCTTGTTCTTAAGCGGTTAGTTGAGACGTGGTGATTTTTATCACTTACGACTAAAAGCCACATGGCTGCTTGAATCTGCGACGGTGCAGTTCATTCCAGTAGTCGCGGGTTTTAACCGCCAGAAACGTCTCAAACGTTCTCAGGATCGTTAACTTGCCCCTACTTCAGCGCACAAATGCCGTCTTATAACAAAGGGTGTCTAACTTTTGCGGCAGTACGCGGCACAGATTGTTGTGGTAACTAACAAATCTTGCAGCGATCGCTTGCCCCGCCCTGCACTGAACGTGCGGGCTAACAGAAGGCAGTCCATCAGGCGTAGCACAGATTGTTGTGGTGATCTGAACGCAAAAGGCTGGCACTGTGATATGCCAAGCACTTGTCAAGCGTGACAAAGCGCTGAAACAAGCATTTTGAACCTTCATGTCACTGCTAACTGTGGAAAATGCGGTAGCCAAAACAACCCAAGATGGACAAAGGTTACAATATGTATAGTGAACAAGACAAGACTATCTATTCTTTGAGGCATCTATGGCTGTCGAATTGGCTCCAGCGTCGAACCCGTTAATTCCTGTTGCGCAAGACGCTGTGGCTCTAAGACAAGTTTTTGAACAGATCCATGCTGGCAGTTGCCCAACGTCGTTCAACTTTCACATGCATACAGTCAACTCTGACGGGCAGTTGCAGCCAGAGATACTGATGCAGCAGGCGATCGCCATTGGTCTGCAAGGGTTCGCCATTACCGATCATCACTCTGTGAATGGCTACCGAGTTGTGCAGCGCTGGCTTGATGAACAGCGGTTGGAACGACACGATCGCCGTCTGCCTCATCTTTGGGTCGGGGCTGAGGTGACATCGCAACTGCTTGATACAGAAGTTCATATCCTCGGTTATGCGTTTGATCCCGCCAGCCCTTCGATGCAGCCCTACCTCCAATGCCACGCACCACAAGGCAACGACGCAGAGGCTGAACGCGTGATTGGTGCCATCCATCAAGCAGGTGGTTTAGCGGTGCTGGCGCATCCAGTCCGTTACAAGCGATCGCCCGAAGATCTGATCCCCCAGGCAGTTCGTTTTGGCATTGATGGCGTTGAAACCTACTATGCCTACAACAACCCTAGCCCCTGGCAAACTAGCCCCGAACAGACGAGACGAGTACAACGTCTAAGCGCGGTTTTCAACCTCCTGAACACCTGCGGCACCGATACTCACGGATTGAGTTTATTACAGCGGCTTTAGTCGGCTTACAAGTCGTTATCCCACTGGCATAGCGTCCTTGAGTAAGATTGACGGACAGCTAGCGGAAAACGGTTATGTCATTTATCGGTGAGATCACAACTGGAATTAGTCGCTTTAACGATGTTCAGGGCAGTTGTACCCTTGCTCGATCGCCACTGGTATGAAGACAGAAAGACTGCAACCAAAACCCTCTCTGTCTCTCTGCATGATTGTCAGAAACGAGGGTGAGCATCTGGCGCGGTGCCTGATGAGTGCTCAAAACTACGTCGATGAACTTGTTGTTGTCGATACGGGATCGCAAGATGACACGGTGGCGATCGCGCAACGCTTTGGCGCAACGCTATATCACTTCGACTGGTGTGACGATTTTGCTGCCGCCCGAAACTTCTCCCTCCAACACGTGACTGGCGAGTGGGTGTTGATTCTGGATGCTGACGAAACATTGGTCGTTGAAACCAACACCTTCCACCAGCAGTTGACTGCTTCACCACCACTGGTCATGGGGTACGCCCTCACCCGCACCGAAATTACGCTGCTGGAAGGCGATCTGAACGGTGGCTTTCATCTGCGGCTGTTTCGCAACGATCCCCGTTTATGGTACGTCGGTCGGTATCATGAGCAATTGAGGCATCAAGATGGCAAGCCCTTAGTAGTAGAGCCGTTTCACAACCTGAAGATCCTGCATTACGGCAACAGCGATGAGCAGGCAGTTCTGCGAAAAACGATCGAGCGTGACATCCCACTACTCGAAAAAATGCGGCAGGAGCAGGGTCTAAACCTCTGGCTGCTGGATTGTCTGGCGCGGAACTACATTAGAACGGGGCAACCAGACCATGCCCAGAAATGCTATGCCGAAGCATTCGATCGCCTCCTCCCAAACCTCCTCAGCGGCGAAGCACCCAGCGACTTTTTTTGGATACCGACCTTAGTATGTGAATTGGGATGGCGATCGCTCGACGCAGAAGATCTGGAAACCACTCGCCTCCTGCTTCAACGCGGTTTGGAATGGTGCCCTACCCATGCGCCCCTCAACAATCTTGCTGGCGAGGTTTTGCTAATGCTGGGCTTTCCACTTGGCGCGATCGCCTACTTTGAAACCTCTCTCCGGTTGGGGCAAGAGGGCAGCTATGATCAAACCGATCCCTGCCCCAAAAGTGCAATTACAACGGATCCCGCCTGCGGTCTCGGTCGCGCTTACCAACAACTCGGTCAGCCAGAACACGCGATCGCCTCTTATGAATTAGCGCTTTCGTTTGATGCGAATTGTGCGATCGCCCAACAGTCTTTGAGAGCAGTAAGGGGTGAGGTGAGTGGCGCTTTGTAACGCTGCTTGAAAAGTGACGCTTGAGGGCATCCGCTCATGGGTAGGATTATGTACCTTGATTCGCGTCAGTGCTACCCGAACCCTGCTCGCTCAAAAGGGAATACGAAATGGTCGGAAAAACAGAAACGCGCTACTACATCGCTTCCTTGAGCGAAACGGCGCAGCAGTTTGCGACTCGGATTTGTGCCTCTTGGGGAGTGGAAAACAAGGTTCGTTACGTGCGTGAGCAACTTTGTTAATACATGAATGTATATTCATGTGTTAGAGTGTTCAAAGAACTAAAAGGAGTCAATTTTATGTCTACCGTGACCCAGATGAAATGTGCTTGTGAATCTTGCCTGTGCGTGGTTTCGCTATCAGATGCAATCCAGAAAGATGGCAAGCCCTATTGTGGCGAAGCCTGCGCGAATGGTCATCCTGCTGGACAAGGGTGTGGACACACAGGCTGTACTTGCAACGCTTAGGCTATGCCCAATGCAGTTGACCCACCAGATCACCCGCCTGAATCGGTTATGACCGAAGCTGTTGTGCCTGGGGAAGACCTCTGTTGCGAGTCTCCCCATGCCACTCACTCTGACGACGCGAACCCCTCTCCAACCGAAACGCTGACGGTTGAGAAGGCACAGCGGATGTCAGAGTTTCTTGGCTTTTTAGCCGACACGAATCGATTACGCATGCTCTCAATCCTGGCAGCCGGGGAGATGTGTGTTGGGGATTTAGCCGCTGCCTTGGGCATGAATGAATCAGCCGTGTCACATCAGTTGAGAACGCTGCGGGCGCTTCGCTTGGTCAATTTTCACAAACAGGGACGGCACGTTTTCTACCGTCTGCACGATCAGCATATTCTTAGCTTCTATCAAGCCGTGATCGAGCATCTTGACGAAATACCGTGAGATGGCATCAAGTCTAACCAAAGCCTTGACCCCGCCCGCTTTTTGACCAGATTAACAATTCCCCGTTTTGTCCACCTGCTGCTAGTTGATGTCCCTGAGGATGCCAGCATAAACAGGAAAAGCCTTTGGGCGCACCATTGAGCACTTGAGTCTGACGCTTTGCTTTTTGCCACAAACAGACCCAACCGTCTGCTGATGCTGAGGCAAGTAAAAAGCTGTTGGGTTGAAACTGGATGGACTGGATTGTGGCTTCATGTCCTGCCAGCACGCGACCTTCCCAGCCCAGCGTCTCATCTTCCTGTTTTTCCCAGACTATAATCCCTTCAACACTAGAAGAAGCGAGAAGCGGCGCACCAACTTTGGTGAAGACATTCGACCAGGCGAGTTGCCGAATTTTACCAGGGAAACCTCGCATCACCCAAGGGTGGGGATTGTCCCACTCCAGCACCGTGATGGTGCGATCGAGATTGCCAGAGGCGATGTATTTACCATCGGGCGACCAGGCGATCGCCACACTTGCCGAAGGAATCGTCAGCAGGTACGGGTCATCATCCCAATCGTCCGCCGTCCAGATTTTCACGCCTTGATAACCGCCCACAGTCAGGCGTTTCCCGTCGGGATGCCAGATAATATCCAAAGCAGAAGACGTATCAAAATTCAGGGTGATGGCAATCTCACCCAAAGCAGCGTCCCACACCTGCACATATTTTCCCAAGCTGAATGCCAGTAGATTCTGCGTCGGACTCCATGCCAAGCGATCGACCCAGACAGCGGTATTTTCCAGAGTGGTGACGCATTCAGGAGCTTCTGGCTGCATCTGCCAAATGTTTACCTGCCCGTTCTGCCCAGCCGCCGCGAGAAATTGCCCGTCCTGAGAAAAAGCAAGGCAGTCTACCGATCGCCCGTTCTCCTTCTGTAAGACCGTGATTTCTAAGCCTGTGCCTTGACACAGAACCACTTCTCCAGCCCCATCACTGGCAGCTATGGTTTTGCCATCCGGGGAGTAGACGATCGCCGTCACATAATCCGACAGTGTTCCCTGCCAGTGCAGCGCAAATTCACCTGGCTTCTTTGTCTTTAGACCAAACACGCCCGAAAGTCCTCTCTGAGTTGAGCTTCATTCAGGTTGCGGCCGATGAAAACCAGTTCGTTTTTGCGGGTTTCTCCGGGCTTCCAGGGGCGATCGGCTCTGCCGTCAAAGAGCATGTGAACACCCTGAAACACAAAGCGCTGATCCTCACCCGCAATGGTCAGAATGCCTTTCATCCGAAAGATGTCGGGTCCTTGGGTTTGCAGCAATTGACCCAGCCACTCGTTGAGTTTGTTGCCATCGAGTTCACCGGCTTCGACGATCGCCACCGAACCAACAGTTTCATCGTGCTCATGCGCCGTCTCGTTCAAAAACTCTGGGTCGATCTCCAGGGCGCGATTCAGGTCAAAGGCACCAATACCCAAGAGCGCATCCATTGACAGTTCAGCGTTGCGGGTGCGGTAGATTTTGGCAAGGGCGTTCATGCCTCGAATTCGCCGCTCCAACTCGTCTAGCTCCTCTGGCGTCACCAGATCGGTTTTGTTAAGCAGCACCACATCGGCAAAGGCAATCTGTTCCTTTGCCTCTTCTGCTTCCCAGTGCTGCCAGATGTGTTTGGCATCGACGACAGTCACCACTGAATCGAGCTTGGTTTGCGCCTGCACGTCCTCATCCATAAAAAAAGTCTGAATCACTGGAGCCGGATCAGCCAGTCCCGTCGTTTCAATCACCAGATGGTCAAACTTGTCGCGCCGCTTCATCAGATTACCAATGATGCGAATCAAGTCGCCCCGCACGGTGCAGCAGATGCAGCCGTTATTCATCTCGAAGATTTCTTCATCGGCGTTGATGATGATCTGGTGATCAATGCCTACATCCCCAAACTCATTGACGATCACTGCGACCTTTTTGCCGTGTTCGTGGGTAAGGATGCGGTTGAGCAAGGTAGTTTTGCCTGCGCCTAAGTAGCCTGTGAGCAGGGTCACAGGCACTGAATCCACGGTAACCATGTTGACCATAGCTTGAAGACTCGCTGTGTTTAGGAATGATAATCATTATTGCCCATAAACACCAGACTGGATGAAAAAGTAGCCTGCGCTGGAGACAAAGATCTGTCGCTGCCTTTGAATGTGATAATCGATGGCTAAGAGGTTCACTTTTTGATGTAAATGTTACTCGCCTAGCAACCGTAGATTGGGATGACTTCTTTACGGTGATTTATGGCTCCAGTGATGAACTCGCTTCCTTTTTGGAGAACAAGCCGCTGGAAGGCTTCTTTTGTGGTGACCAAACATTGCATAGGTGGTGTTGGCAAGATAGACCAGTAAAACCAGCCGTGTAATAACCAATCGCCAGTAGCTTACTCATGTCTCTCTACTTGCCCCAGTTTCTCCGTTTTACCGATCGCCCCTCGCTCTCTGCCCGGATGACGCAGGTAGGCTTGATCATCACTGTCTTTTTTGTGGGACTAGCTGTGCTGGCTCCGGTGCTGCAACAGCTTGGTTGGCTGCAAGACCCAACGGAGTTTTTGGCAAATCCAACGCAGGAGCCACCGTCTTGGGCGCATTGGTTTGGCACAACGCGACTAGGCTACGATGTGCTGTCTCGTACAGTGTTTGGCAGTCAGGCGGCGCTTCAGGTAGTCATTCTGGCAACGGCATTGAGTTTGGTGATTGGCGTACCGTTGGGGATGGTCAGCGGGTATCTAGGCGGCAGGCTCGATCGGCTGCTGCTCTTTTTGATGGACACCATTTACACGTTACCGGGATTATTGCTATCGGTAACGTTGGCGTTTGTGGTCGGTCGCGGAGTGCTGAATGCGGCGATCGCGCTCAGCATCGCTTACGTACCGCAGTACTATCGGGTGGTGCGAAATCACACGGTCAGCGTTAAAACAGAGCTATTTATCGAAGCGGCACAGGCAATGGGCGCGTCTACCTGGGCAATCCTCAGCCGCTACCTGTTTCTCAACGTGGTGCAAAGCGTGCCGGTGCTGTTCACGCTCAACGCAGCCGATGCGATTCTGACGTTGGGTGGTTTAGGCTTTTTGGGCTTAGGCTTGCCAGAAGAAACCGCTGAATGGGGTTACGACTTGCGGCAGGCATTGGATGGGCTTTCCACAGGTGGCATCTGGTGGACGACACTGTTTCCGGGGCTGGCGATGACTGTGATGGTAGTGGGGTTATCGCTGCTAGGTGAAGGGCTAAATGAGTGGATTAATCCTATGATGCGAGTGCGATCGAGCGATACCGATGGGCTGAAACCAGGCAGCGAGGGTTGAGGACTGAAAGAGGATTTTTAAATTAGGAACAAATCTCTGCCATTTCTGACTGCTGACGCTCCAGATCGATCGTGACTGACATCCGTAGAATCTTGCTGAGAGCATTAGTCGCTTCATCAATCAGTCAAGCTTTCAAAAAGATTAGCATTCCAGGTTCATTGCAGCTTTAAGGATACAAGCGGCAATGCTATCATTTCGGAGAACTCATGCATGGAAGGGCGAGTTTATATGGCGCAAGCGCCTGTTTCTCCAGTAGTACTGGTGATTTTGGACGGCTGGGGATACCGAGAAGAGACTGCTTGTAACGCCGTTACAGCAGCACATACCCCTGTAATTGATAGCCTTTGGGCAACCTATCCCCATACCTTAATTCGCACATCGGGCAAAGATGTCGGCTTGCTCGGGCAAGGATGTTGGGTTGCCTGAGGGGCAGATGGGCAATTCGGAAGTGGGGCATCTTAATCTTGGCGCGGGGCGAGTAGTTCCTCAAGAATTGGTAAGAATCTCCGATGCCGTCGAAGATCGAAGCTTGTTGAGCAATGCTGCTTTGGTAAAGGTCTGTCAGGATGTCAAGCGCAATGGCACTAAGCTGCATCTGGTGGGGCTTTGCTCAGATGGTGGGGTGCATTCACATCTGACGCATCTGTTTGGGTTGCTTGATCTGGCGAAGGCGCAACATCTAGATGATGTCTGCATTCACGTCATTACGGATGGTCGCGATACCGCACCAACCGCAGGCAAAATTTCAGTCGAAAAAATTCAGGATTACATTGCCGATCGCGGCATCGGGCGCATTGCTACCCTAAGCGGACGCTACTACAGCATGGATCGCGATCACCGTTGGGATCGGGTGCAGCTTGCCTATGATGTGATGACGCAGGACGGCGAGGGCGACGGTCGATCGGCGCTAGAAGCTTTGCACGCAGCGTATGAGACGGGTACAAACGACGAATTTGTGCTGCCCACACGCATTGCGTCTGGCGCGGTGCAGCCCGGAGATGGTGTCATCTTCTTCAACTTCCGTCCCGATCGCGCTCGACAGTTGACTCAAGCGTTCGTTGCTCCAGCCTTTGACGGCTTCCAGCGTGACCAAATTCAACCACTCTCGTTTGTCACATTCACGCAGTACGATTCGCACTTGCCGATTGCCGTCGCCTTTGCACCGCAGGATTTAACTAACATCCTGGGCGAAGTGATTGCTCAAAACAAACTGCGACAGTTTCGTGCTGCCGAAACAGAAAAATACGCTCATGTCACCTACTTCTTCAACGGTGGCATCGAAGATCCCTTGGAGGGTGAAGATCGGGAGTTAGTGCCCAGCCCGATGGTTGCCACCTACGACAAAGCCCCTGCCATGTCAGCCGAAAAATTGACGGATGTTGCGATCGCGGCAATTTCTAAGCACGTCTACTCACTCGTTGTGCTCAACTACGCCAACCCAGATATGGTAGGGCATACCGGCAAAATGGAGCCGACAATCACTGCGCTGGAAACGGTCGATCGCTGCCTCGGTCGTCTGCTGGAAAGCATCATCCATGCAGGCGGAACAACAATCATCACGGCTGATCACGGCAACGCCGAAGTGATGTGCGACGAGCAGGGCAATCCCTGGACTGCTCACACCACAAATCCGGTGCCATTTATCCTGGTGGAAGGCGAAGGACGCAAAATTCCCGTACACGGAACGGAGGTTCCTTTACGCGAGGATGGTCGCCTTGCAGACATCGCCCCCACCATTCTCGATGGTCGCCTTGCAGACATCGCCCCCACCATTCTCGATATCCTGAAGCTACCTCAGCCGCCCGAAATGACCGGGCGATCGATCATTCAACCCGCTGAATTTCAAGTGAAGCCTAACCGTACGCCCGTGCAGGTGTCGCGTTAGTACAACGGCACCGAATGGTTTAGGCTAGAGGTTGCTGGCTCAAGAAGAAGTTTACAGTCTGGAGGCTTCGGACTGTAAGATGAAGATTGGGTTAGATGTCCAGCATCTAAAATCCACAAAGTTTTTCAATTTGTCGCACGAA
>Ga0163147_10003831_pt1 | contig 19676 bp, 20 predicted proteins | sample OliLakLV19MP6G1_FD_148597 | JGI IMG/M metagenome (GOLD analysis project Ga0163147, IMG submission 148597) | Freshwater microbial mat bacterial communities from Lake Vanda, McMurdo Dry Valleys, Antarctica- Oligotrophic Lake LV.19.MP6.G1 | ecosystem: Environmental > Aquatic > Freshwater > Lake >...
AAACAACTGGGGCCCTCGTGACCTGCCGATCACGGGAAGTCAACGCGGCGCGTGGCAGACGACGGCAACCGACAGGAGTCGTCAGCTTTTCCACACGCGAATTTACAGACGAGACGGTACACAAGCCAAGTTGCTCCGAGAGCGACCTGCTTATGACCTATAGGCCGCTTCACCGAAAAGTTCATCCACAACATCGACCGAAGCACACGGCCTGCCTTTCTGATCGCGATCCAATGAATCCGCTGATGTCACAGCTCCTCATCGAACACTCATGTTCGAACTGCGGGCGCTCGTACGTTTGCCCTTTGGAGGTGCCATGCACATTCGCTCGCCGGGCCGATCGTCGCTCATTCCCGCTCTCGCGCACAGCGGCTTCAACGCTCGAAGGTTTCTTCGCAACGCGGCGATCATCGCTGTCGGGGTGGTTGGCGCCGTTGCGCTCTGGTTCACGGTGCTGGATGACTACTTCATCGCACGACGATTTGGAGAAGTGACACCGACCGTCTTTCGAAGCGGTCAGCTGTCACCGCACGTTGTCCGCAATGTGCTTGAACACAACGGCATTCGACGAATCATCGACCTCACCGAAGCAGAGTACATGCCGCCGGGCAAAATCAGGGAGCGCGAGGTCGCGCGCGAACTGGGCATCGAGGTCCTGAGTCTTCCGCTGGTGGGCGACGGAACCGGGGACTTCGATACCTACGCGCGGGCAGTGGCCGCCCTCATCGAAAGCGACACTCGCGGTGAACCCGTGCTTGTGCACTGCGCTGCCGGCACTCAACGGACTGGCGGAGTTGTCGCTTCGTTCCGGATACTCCATCAGGGGTGGTCGATGGAAGATGCGTTGCGCGAAGCGCAGCGCTACGACTGGAAGCCGAGCCAAGTGGCAATGCCCGCATACCTCGACGAAAACCTCTCCCGAATCCGTGAGTATCTGCTCGCTCGTGGTTTGCTTACCGCCTCTGCAACCGGCGACCGAAACCGCCAACCACGCGAGCGCCCGATAGGCGCAACGGTCTCGGCCAGCGCAAGCGGAGAATGAAACGAAGGGCACGAACCGACGCGGCTGATCGCTGCGCCGGTGCGAAGTCAGCGCGGCCACTTCACCCGCACGCTGAGGCGGGTTCCCGCGTCGGACGAGTCGAGCACGGCGCTGATCTCTCCACCCGACTGAGCAGCGAGTGACTGGACGATTGAAAGTCCCAGACCGACGTGGAGCGTGCCGCTCGTGATCGAGGTGCGGACTTCATCCTTGCGCCAGAACGGCTCGAACATGTGCAGGAGATCGCTCTCGGTGAGATCGACCGGTGCATTGCGAATCGCGAACTCATGGGCTCGCACCACGAGGTCAATGGTTCCGCCGGCAGGCGTATAGATAATCGCGTTCGACAACAGATTCTCGACAATCGAGCCGAGCGAACCCGGATCCACCGAGCAGGCCGCGGCTGGATCGAGATCGACGTTCGTGTGCAACCGTTTCTGCGCAACAGATTGGCTCACACGCTCGAGTGCCTTGCGGACAACCGGCGCGAGCGGCGTCGGATCGGGACATGCGACAGTCGTTGCGTGCTGCGACCGAGCGAGACGCAATAGGGTGTCCGCGATCTCAGCCATCCATTCGCCGATCGTTCGCGCTTCGCGCATCGATGCGATGCAATGCGCTTCCGACTCCGGCCACCTCAGTCGAACGTCAAGAAGCGAGAGGAGTTCGGCAATCGGCGTACGAAGTTCATGCGCAGCCGCACCACTGAAGCGGCGTTCGCGCTCGAGCGCTGCACTCGTGCGCCCGAGCAATTCATTAATGCGATCCCGCATCCCTTCAAGCTCCGCTGGAACGTTCTCGATCGCAAGTCCAGCGGGAAGCCTGCTTACATCAAGCGCTCCGACAGCGCTTCCAAGACGAGCGAGCGGACGCAGCCCGCGCCTGAGGCAGAGGCGAACGATCACGACTGTTCCAAGCCCCATTGCGACGCCGAGAGCGAGCAAGGCTGTCGCGACGATGCGCAGCGGACGATCAACCGCCTCGCGATCAGTGGCCACCGCCACAAGAATTGGAATGGGATTCGTCGTCCGGATCGCGCCCGTCAGCGGATCGGAGACTTCTTCCGGAAACGCAATCGTTCTCAGCCAGATTGCCCGACCGGCCCGCCCATCAGGGAGCGCGACGTCCATCACCGCGCTTCCGTCTGCGTCGACATGCGCGGGCCGTTCTGCAGGAAAGTCCTCGCCCGCCAGGGAACCCGAACGTGCGACGACCCAGTCGTGGCCATCGAACCAGATCTGAAAGTAGTTCGGACTGGTGCGCGGGAGGAACTCGGTCAACGCTTCCGCAGCCGCCTCAAACTCGACATGACCGGGCTCGTCGGGCTCAGCCCGTGACACGGCGGCGAGGGCACGAGCTTTGGACAGCAGGTCGGCATCGAACTCGGCGGTCAGCGCGACACGCATCACGGCGTACAGCGTCAAACCGCCGACCGCAAGAACCGAGATGCTCCCCAGCGTGAGGCGCCATTCGAGCACTGTGCGAATCGAGTAGGGCCTGATTGCAGTCATTCCGTTCGCGTCTTGGTGTTCAGAACGTAACCGAATCCGCGCCGCGTATGAATGAGCGGAGGGCATCCGGCTGCCTTGAGTTTTGCCCGCAGGCTGCAGACCGCGACATCCACCGCGTTGCTCGTGATCTTGGCGTACTCGTCGTAGAGATGCGACTCGAGCTCCGCGCGGCTCACCGGCGTTCCGACATGATGCGCGAGATACTCGACGATGCCGAACTCGCGCGGTGTCAGCGAAACGGACCGTCCATCCACATGCGCCTGGCGCCCGATGATGTCCACGCGCAGCGGCCCTACATCTATGACTGATTTCGCTGCACCGTGCGCACGGCGCGCAATCGCCTGGACTCGCGCGAGCAGCTCATCGAATGCGAATGGCTTCACGAGGTAGTCGTCGGCACCGAGCTGCAATCCCTGCACGCGATCCGGAACTGTGTCGCGCGCTGTCAGCATCAGCACCGCAGTCGTGCTGCCGGTGTCGCGGAGGCGTCGCAGGACGTCGAGCCCATCCATCGACGGCAGCATGATGTCCAAGATAACGACATCGTACTGGCCGGTTTCGGCAAGTCGCAGTCCCTGTCGTCCGTCACCCACGATATCTGTTGCGTAGCCGGAGCGTCGCAATCCCTCGGCGATTGACGCCTGCAGGCTTCGAGAATCTTCAACAAGAAGGACACGCATGAGCGCAGGCTTTTCTGGCGGGTGCCGATGCGGTCGGCACCGATGCGAAATGTCAATGATACGTGACGTCATCAGTTGCGGGATCTCCCGCACCAGTGCCCCTGACAGCGCATTCGCGATGTCAGGATCGTGACGCGCCGCCCCTCAATACGAACACTTGGATTGGGCGAGCGAACCACTTCGTCCACGAACCCCCGGGTTGAAGTCGCGCAGACATCTCCGGGTCGCGCGCGAACAACTCGTAAGCCTGACTTGCGCGCATCAGAATCACCGCGTCTCCGTTCGGAGCTTGAAGCGCATCGAGCGAGGACAAGTGCTCGAGTTCGATGGTCGGCATGCCAAGATTGTAAAAGCTGATCGTCGGGTCGGTGAAGCCGACCGTGATGATGACTGGGGTCGGAGTGGCGAGCAGAGCTCGCGCCTGCTGGACGACGGCGTCGCCGCCCATGGACGGTGTGGCTCGCGACTCGACGGCGAAGAGCAGCATCCAGCCTGCAACGAGCCCCGCCCATGCGAACACAAATCCGCGCTCCCGATTCCGCAGCCAGTCTTCCTTGGGACCGCGCTCCCAATAGGCCCACAGCGCGAAGGCACTGATCGGCGTAATTGCCATTGCGAGGACGATCAACCAGAGCTGAGGATGCGACGAGCGCACATAGAGCGCGGCGCCGATCTCAACCAGAAAAGTCACGGCTGCGACCACAGCGAAGGTTCGACGCACGTCTGGCGCTCGAAAGCCCTCGATCTTCTTGTCGTACTCGCCGCGCAGCCATCGTTCTAAAGTGATCGCGACGAGCAGCGCGGTCGTTGGCGCGACAGGAAGCAGATAGGTCGGCATCTTTCCAGCGGAAAGACTGAACCCGAGGATAGGAAGGAGGACAGCAATCAGGAGCAGCGCGCGCAGATCGCCGCTGGACAGAGCCACCCATACGTCACGCGCAGAACGGAGCCAGCCCCGCAGATTGAACCCGGGAAGCACGAGCATTGTCGTCGCCGGATACATCCCGCCCATGAAGATTGGAAGATAGAACCACCACGGCTGCTCGCGCAGATGCTTGGCGCCTCCGACGCGTCCAAAGGTTTCATCCCACCAGATGCCACCCGCCTCCGGATGCTGATGGGCTACCGCTCCGATCCAGAAACCGAGCGGAAGGAGCGCTAGCGGGAGACCGAGCGACATGCGCAGAGCGGAGAGTGCCCGCGTGCGTCCGCTGATCGAGCACCATGCGATGAGTGTGAGCAACGGCGCGAAGCCGACGGGACCCTTGATACAAAAGGCTGCGGCGATCGCTAACCAAAAGATCGAGAGAGCAGCGCGCGGCGCTCGATGCTCGATGATCAGGTAGCCTGTTGCGAGTGCCGCGAACCAAGCGCACGCGAGAAGCGCATCGGTGGTCGCCAGTCGACCGACGAGCAGCACACAAGGCATCACGGCGGCTAAGGCAACTGCGAGCACGGCCGGTCGCGTCCCAAGCACGTGACGGGCAAAGCCGAATAGACAGAGCAGCGTGAGCGTCGTGGCCATGAGTCCGGGCAGGCGCACCGCCAACTCGTTTCGTCCGATCGCGAGCAGTGCTGCCGCTTGAAGCCAGTAGGTGAGCGGCGGCTTCGTTAAATGGGCTTGCCCGCGAAAGTGCGGCACAAGCCAATCGGCGTGGGCCCCGGTCAGCGGGTACGCCATCGCATCAGCGACCGCCCCATACCGGCCTTCGTCGGGCGGATACAGCGGATGAGCCCAAGCGAGGAACCAAACCAGGCCGAGCGCGATTGCAATGACGAGCATCTCGCCGGAGCGCAGTGGCCTGTGACAGGCGAGAGGCAGCGGTCGCAGACAACTTTCCGCGTGCACTGTCCGAATCGCAACCCTCGCGTCCTCGGCCGAAATCGGCGCTGCAGTTCCCGCCGGACAATCTCCATGAGATCCTCTCTCCCGCGCCGAGTTCGTAAGCGATCCGCAGCCCTCGGTTCGAGCCGAAGGCAAGTCCAAGGTGTGACCGCAATCGGATACGCTTGGAGGAGGTAGGTTCTCGCCGGACATGCACACAATTGGACGCGACCCCTCGCGCTGCAACATGAGCGGAGGATGACGATGCTGCCTCTCGCGCGCCGCACTTGCCGTCGACGATCCTGCGGCGTGCGCTCGGGGGGCGGTACGTCGGGAACCGTAGGGGAAACCCTCGGGCATGTTGAGAAGAGACAAGCGACGGAAACGTCCGATCTCGGGAGAAGAGCATGGCATCGCCTACCAGCAGCTGGTTTCAATGGGCCCTGTTGTCCGCGCTCTTCGCAGCGTTCACTGCGATCTTCGCGAAGATCGGGCTGGCGCGCGTCGAATCCGATTTCGCGACGCTCATTCGCACCGTCGTCATCCTCGTCGTACTCGTCGTCTTCGTCATGGCGACGGGCAAATGGAGCGATCCCTTCGCGCTCAGCGCCAAGACCTGGACATTCCTCGTGCTGTCTGCGCTGTCAACCGGCGCGTCCTGGGTGTGCTACTTTCGAGCGCTCAAGGTCGGCGATGCCTCGAAGGTCGCCCCCGTCGACAAACTCAGCCTGGTGCTCGTGGCGATCTTCGCCGTCCTGTTTCTACACGAACGTCCATCGGTGCGCGAGTGGATGGGCATCGGCCTCATCACGGTCGGCGTGTTGACACTCGGATTGCGGCGTTAGGCCGCCTCCATGGGGCCCTTTGTGCATCGTCGAAATGGTCTTGTCTCGTGCAGCAGGACGACACGGGCGCATGAACCGAGCAGACGACGTTTGACCCCGACGGACTCGAGAACGCCTCGTTCGGCGTCGAGCTGGCGCGCAGATGATCTATGTGAACGGCGATGACACGACGGACGCCGGCCTCCCTGACTTGCTCGGTGCGTGGACCGGCTGACCCGGTACGGTCGACGTCGTCCATGCGGCGGCTGCAGCCCCGATAGAAGGATGTCGTGCGGTCGCGGCACACGCTGGTGACACTCCTTCCGACGTGCCTTCTCCGGTGTCAAAAGTTAGCGTTGACACCACCGAACATATCCCTAACATGCAGGACGCAGATCAGCGGACGCGGTGGCGTTTTTAACGCGTCCAACGCGGAAAGCTGCCCGCGTGAGTTTCCGGCCAGAGCGCATCGAAGTGGGAGCAACCAATGACCGGTGATCAATTGCCTCGTCTCACGGCCGCATGTCTCGCCAAGGCCATGCGGGCCCGCCTTCGGACGCACTTTCCAAGTCACATCTTCACGGTGCGCAGCCGCGATTACGCGACCGGCTCCAGCGTCACGGTGCGATGGACGGACGGGCCGACAGAAGCGACCGTGAGGCAGCTGTTCGCCGACTACAGCGCGGTGGATCTCGATGCCTCGGACTGCAAGACACTGCGTCCACTCACCGTCCAACTTCCGGACGGCGCTGTGGGACAACCCTGTTCGTGGATCCACGTGCGGCGGGAGTACAGCAACGACGCTGTGCGCGACATCCTGCTGCAGGCGGAAGTCGCGAATCCAGAGTGGACGCGACTCTCAGAACCGGCGAAGCGCGATGCGGCATCGCGAATCGCCCGCGAGTGGAGCGAACGGAATTGCATGTCCAGATCCGCGGCCGTGCAGACCGGAACAGGAGCATGCGCGTGACGGCCTCCGGACTCCGCGGGTGCCATCGCCTCGTACACTCGGCGCGAGGCCAATGCGCGGAAGCGCCTCGGCCCAGGAGCGAGTGCTCGGGGCGGATCTCGCGACGCGTCTTGGTGACGCCGGCGGCCGGATGGCAACCGTCACGGCAGGAGGTCAGCGCGGAAGTCTTCACGTGGAAGTGGACGACACATCCGAAAGGCCGGAACGTGAGACACCTGATCGCTCGGGAGACCAACTGCGCGACAGGTGCTGCTGCGCCGCCGTGTACGCGTCCCAATCGGAGAGATCAGTCGGCGAAATCGGGCAGCGCGGGGATGTGACGTCGTTCTTCGTTGCGGTAACTCTGCTCACACAACCTTGATCACAACATTGATGTTGCCGCGCGTCGCATTGGAATAGGGGCATGTCTGGTGCGCCGCGTCGACTAGCGGCTGCGCGACTTCCCGATCCACACCCGGCACGCTGACGTTCAGCCGAGCCTGGAGTAGGTACGCGCCGCCGGCCATGCCTACGTCCACTTCAGCGTCAATCGCCACGTCCGCCGGGAGCTTGATCTTCATCTTGCTGGCCGCGAGCCGATTGCACCGATGAAACACGCCGACCAGCCGGCCGCAAACAGCTACTCCGGATTGGTACCGGTCCCCGCCGCGCCGGCAGACGAATGCCGGATGTCGAGCCGACCGTCCGAGCTGCGCGACGCACCACCGTCGCGGCCGCCCTTCGTGTGACCCTTCGCGGTGTAGAGCACTTTTTCGACAGCGGTGGTCATGGTGGTCGTGGTAGTCATGGTGTGTTCCTTGGTGATCCCTTGATGAATCTGATGAATCTGATGAATCTGATGAATCTCGATGAATCTGATGAATCTCGATGAATCTCGATGAACCTCGCCGAAGTCAGCGGAGGTGCGTCGCCGTATACGTCGTCACAACGCTGAGCGTGGGTGGTGGACATCGCTGAACGGTTGTTCGCGCCCCCGCCGTCGTCGGTGACATCAGCAGTGGTGGCCGAGGCAATAGAGGCGAACGAACGCTGACGTTACTTGGTGCGTTCGTCGCGCATCGCGCCGGGCTCGTCGTTGACGATGCCGAGTTCGCTGATCGTCACGAGCGCCCGATATGGGACGCCCTTCGTTTTGAGTGCCTCGGCGCCGCCGCCGTCCCGATCAAGCACGCTGATCGCGAGCACGACCGTGTGACCGCGCTCGCGCACCGCATCGATCGCCTGCAGGATCGAACCCCCGGAGGTCACCACGTCATCCACGATGACGACGCGCGATGGCGCAGACGGAAGCGGTCCCTCAATATTCTTCTTGGTTCCGTGCGCCTTCACTTCGCTTGGCTTGCGCACGATGAACGACGGCAGCTCCTTGCCAAGCTGATGCGCCCGCAGCGCCACGGCCGAAACAATCGGGGTGGCGCCCATGTCCATGCCGCCAATGGCATCGATATCGAGATCGCGGATCTCGTGCAGGATCGCCTCGGCGATCAACGCGACACCGTCACCGGCGAAGCTCACCAGCTTCCCGTCGCAGTAATACGTGCTCTGCCTCCCGCTCGCCAAAGTGAAGGTGCCGCGCTGGATCGCCTTGTCATTCACGAGACGAGCGAGTTCCGGGTGACGGGCGTTCTTGAGCAACGTTTCGAGGTGTTGGGGAGCGGAATTCATTCAATCGGTCACCATATCGAGCGGTTGCTTTCTGTCAAGCGCATGCGATGAGTTCACGTCATCGAGCGCGATATCAACTCCAGGCGGCATCGAGTGCGCTGCCGCCTGCAACGATCGTCTGATCGTCGGGTGACACCGCGACGTCGGATAGAAAATCCGCCTCGGGCGCCCGCACCCATCGCGTGGTTCCGTCAGGATTGATCGCCCAGAGCTCGACGCCGACGAACTCACCGGTAAAGATCACGCCCTTGGAGTCGATCGCCGGCCGCTCCACGAGGCTGGCGCCATTGGGATGCAGTGCAAACCATTCCTCCCGGCCGTCCGGTGAAAGTGCGCGCATGCCCGTTTGACCCCAGGTGCAGACGAGGCGGTCCGTGGGATCGACCACCGGCAGGCTTGTCGTGTGCGGCGACGCGTCGAGAGTCCTCCACAACAAGTCGCCGTCGAGCGAGAACCTGTGGAGGCTCGGGTTCACGAAGCCGCCGATCGCGATGTAGCCGGTGTGCAGCCGGTCGGTCTCGAACACGATGTTTGACGTGCAGAAGAACGTATCGGCAGGAGAATCCGGCGACAGATCGCTAGGGTCTGACCACAACAGGTTGCCAGCCGGATCAAGCGCGAAGACACCGAGGCCGTTGAACGGTGCGGGCGACTGCATCCCGTAAGTGTTGCCGTCAGGCCCGACGTTCGGACCGGTCACGAGTGAACCGCACACCGGCGAAACGTACTGCCACTTGGTCGATCCGTCGGGATTGAGCGCGACGATCAGCGCGTACTGATCTTGGACGATGCCCATGCTCGTGTAAATCGTTTCGTCGGCACCGAGACTGATCGAATGCGCGACGCCGTCGGACGGCGCGGCGTGTGACATCCACAGCACTTCACCCTGCGGACTGACCGCGTAGATCGCGTCGCCCCCGGTCGCGTAGACCGTGCCCGCGGGGCTCACGGTGACGAACTGCGTCGGCGTGTACTGATCGAGCTGAACCGTCCGCAGGACGCGCCCGCCGCCGGCGTGCGCGGTGGAAATCATGCCGCTGATGAGGACGAGCGTCATGAGCCGCATCGCAGCGGAACGGACTCGGAGCCTTCGTTCCAAATCGAGCATCGCAGGCCTCCGTTCCATCCCCGCCTGCGTCGTCGACGGCGGTGGGTTCCGAGTAGCGCACACGCCACGCGTTCACGTACACGCAGTTTGCGGGACGAAGCAATTTCGGGCGGATGCCGAAAGTAGCAGCATCCCAAGCCTGCCCCGACGCTGCCGCGCTCTCGCCGTTCTGGCCGTGTGACGCAGCCCGCGAGCGATCAGATCCGATCGATGAACAGCGCGAACACTCGGTGGCGAAGTGCCTCGGCCCGTTCCCGATCGGCGAGCGCGGAGTTCAATCGCGATTCCCATCACACTCGCCACACTGCATGCACGCCCTTCACCGGATTCACCATCTGGGTAACGCCCAGGTCCACGCAGCTGCTCGCCAGCGCGACGCACTCGGCGCGCGACAGTCCGAGCTGTTCCTCCATCAGATCAAGCATGCCTGACGCGGCACTGCCCGCGGCGGCGTCAAGCGTCGCGCCGAAACCAAGAGTGATCCAGCGGCGCCGGCCGGCCGCATCAGGCGCAGCGTAAATCCTCGGCCCGTGGATGCGCGTGCCGCGGCGCAGGGTGATCTTGATCTCCAGCGCCTCGAGCATGCATTCGATCGCGGAGCCGCTGAGTTCCCCGTCGCCCTGCGCCGCGTGGCCGTCGCCGATGGACAGCAGCCCTCCCGTGACGTAAACAGGCAGCAGCAGCGTGCTGCCCGCAACCAGCTCGCGACAATCCATGTTCCCTCCACACACCCTCGGCACCCAGCCGCTGGCGACCGCTTCGTCGGGCGCGAGTCCGATCGTGCCGGGAAACGGAGCGAGCGGCACGGTCGTGCCCACATCGCTCGTGGCCACGCCGCGCTCGTGATCGATCGTCCAACGAACGAGCGTGAGCGGCGCCGCGCCAATGCCGAGCGCTTCATTGAGCTCAACGCTCGCCATGCCGCGGCCGGCGTACGTCCAGCCCCACGCACTGGGGACCACGCGCTTGATCTCAATCTCGAGTACATCTCCCGGTGCGGCGCCGCGCACAGCAATCGGGCCGACCATGCAGAGGCCGGTGTCGCGCGGCTCTACTTTGCGGCGCGGCGCCGTTGTCGATGTCGGCGGCGCAAGCCCCCATCCGATATCCGGCGCGGAGAGCGTCACCGTGTCGCCGGAGTCGATCGTGAGCACCGGCGAAGCCGCGTTCGAAAAGTTGGCATGGAGTTTGGGCGGTCGTGCGTGAGGTGGTGGTGCACGGTGGTTGATCGTACTGCCGCCTGCGGCATCGGCGTCGCGGAGACGGCATGAAGAAAGCTGCGCTGGTCGCGCGTAAAGCGGTGCAACCATCCGGCACTATTGGTGTGCATCGCGAACTCCCCCCTTCGTCGTTACGATCCATGCTCCACTCCGGAGGATCTTCGATGCAGCGCCTGATTGCCATTTCCCTCGTCGTTCTTGCAGTCTCGTTCGCATGGAGTGGATGCGCCACCGACAAGGCCGCGAACGAAAGGTCGGCATCCAGCGGGCGGAAGGAAGTCATGACGACCGAGGATGCTCCCGCGCCACCACCGGCGACGGCGCATGACATCATGCGCGCCAAGACGGCGTGGGCAGCATCGCTGCTCGAAGCGATTGCGATGCGGAACTATGAGCTCGTGCAGGACAACGCCGACGCACTGCGGCAGCTGAGCGAAGAAACGTCGTTCATCGTGCAGGACACCGTGACCTACCGCGCGTACAGCGAGCAGTTTCGAACGGAGGTCGCGGCGCTCGCGGACGCCGCGCGGCGCCGCGACCAGGCGCAGGTTGAGGCCGGCTACGCGCGCGTGACCGAGTCGTGCTTCCAGTGTCACGAGTACGTGCGCAGCGAGCGCTTTCAATCCCCGATGCCGGGACGCGTGAGCATGCGCTGAGGGGGCGGTCCCGTCTCACCGACTCGCAGTTCCGCATTCGTGCGCTCGCGAATATGCAAGATCGCGTACGCCGCGCTCAACGTAGGCACGGCGACGCCGTGGACTGGGGCTTTGGTGAGCAGCCGACCAAGCTGCCAATCGAGTTCACTCTGGCGCCCGGCGTCCATGTCGCGTTGCAGTGATGACGTGGCGCCCGCCTGCAGCGCCATGATTTCGGCGAAGACAGTCGCCGCGCACTCTTGGGGCAGCGTGACCCCTGCCGCAGCGCCCACAGCCAGGATTTCTTCGACGGCGCAGCGGAGCACCGTCTGACCCAGCGCAGTCTGCCGCACTTCTCCGATCGGTGCGCGAGCCGCGGCGCAGAACGTCCCCCACGAGGAGATGAACGCCGCCTTCGCCCAGATCGCGCCGATGATGTTGGTGCTCACTTCTGTCGTCACGCCGCTCCGCTCGAGATCGCTGGCGATCTCGATAATGCGGTCGCTCCGGCAGCCGTCCAGCTCGCCGCAGTGCACGCTGGGCGGAACGGCCCAGTGCCGGATCACGCCGGGCGATTCGATCTCGCTCACCATTCTGCACAGACCACCGATGGTGCGCAACGCTCCGACTGCCGCCTCAACGACTGCGGTTCCATCGACTCCGTTCACAAGCGGTATCACGGCGCCGTCAAACTGGCTGGCGGCCGCCAGCTCGCGCGCGACGTCGTCAAGCTGCCATCCCTTGACGCACACGAACGCGACATCGACATCGCGCAGCTCGATCGGCGAGGGACACAGCTGTGGCCGCGTCACTGAAAAGTCACCCATCATGCTCTTCACGTGAAGCCCGGACGCAGCGAGCGCGCGAAGCGTCGCGCCCCGCGCGACGAATGTCACCGGCGCTCCACTCCTGGCCAAGAGACCGCCAAGCAAGCCTCCGACTCCGCCGACGCCGATGATCGCGTATCGCATTGCGTGCTCGTTGCTGCTGCTTCGAAGCGGGTACGGAGTCGTGGTGATCAGGAACGCTTGCTCGTTCTCTGCATCACCGCAAAGAGGAACGCCTGGGGCTTGCCCCACGGCGTGACGTGGGTTTCTTCGTGTGACGTGATGAGGGTGAACGCTGGGCCGAACGCCGCCGCGAGCTTCGTGGCGTCATAGCGTTCGACGGCGAGGCCGCTGCACTTCTCGGGTCCCGTGCGCGCGAACGTTGCGACGACGAGATGACCGCCTCGCCGAACGCTCCGTGCCGCGAGCGCGACGTACTTCCGTTGATCGCCAGCGTCGACGAGGAAGTGGAAGACGGCACGGTCGTGCCAGACGTCGAACGTTCCGATGTCGCCGAGCTCGGTCACGTCGCCGACGATCCAGTGCGCGCGTCGCGCGAGTTTGCCGATGCGTGCCTTGGCACGTTTGATGGCACCGGCCGAGATGTCGAGCACCGTCGCGTCGAAGCCCTCTGCGACGAGTCGACCGCCGAGGACCGAGGCGCCGCCTCCGACATCGATGATTCGACCGCCCTTCGGCGCGAACGCACGCACCAGATCGAGTGATGGCGTCGCCTCTTCCTGGAACCAGCTCGTCTCGGGATCGGCCTTGGTTGCATAGACCTGCTGCCAGTGAGCGGTTCGATCGGTTCGTTCCGTTCGATCGACGTTCGCGGGCGCGATCGGAGGAGTGGAACGCCGAACCGAGCGTGGCGCGCCGCTTTTTGTCGCGCGAGAGCCCGCGACGGCCGGCGGCGTGTCAGTGGAGCAACTGTCAGTTGTCGCGATCGCTGCTCCGCGCCGCCGTGCCCGACGGCGAACCTGCTCAGCGCTCTGCCAGATCGCCGGATGATCACCGTCGATGAGGACGAACAGCCGCTTCACCAGCTGCGGGCGGGCGATGTAATAACACCGCAGTTTGCCGTCCTCGTGGTAGTCGACGATCTTCTCGCGTCGAAGTGCCGAGAGGTGCTGCGAGACGTTCGCCTGCGCTACCTCAACGAGATCTTGAATGTCCGTGACACACTTGGGAGCGCGAGAGAGCTCGCGGAGGATCGCTAGGCGCGTCGGATGCGCCATGGTCCGCAGCATCTCGGCCGCCGAGCGCAGCTGACGTTGCTTGGACATCGCGGCTTCGCCACGGGACCGTGCGCCGAGGCTCGCGACCGGGGAGACCGACGCTGGAACACGAGTGGTCCGCGGGCTTGTCACATTCGAACAGTAGAATACGTGCAGCCATCCGTCAATCCGAGGCGAAGGCCGCGGCAGTGCGTCTGAACCGTCCGATCCCGAAGCGACGGTGGATCGTCACGACTCACAGACGTCCCCCGCGCGCGCGATCCTCGCCCCGAACGGGGCGACGGAAAGTAGCCACGGGTACAGCAACGGCGCGGCGCAGCCAAGCCGACGCGGAACCCGTGGAGAGCGATCTCTTCTCAGCCGCCCTGGACGGGGTGGAGGAGACGCGTTCGATGCTGCTGTGCTGAGGACACGTGCGAACGAGCGGCGTCGGATGCGCGCGGGGCGTCTCGATTCGCTACCGATCGTGTTTTGTTCGCCAGCGCAGGCTTGCGAACTTCGCTGCCCCCCGGGCGCGACGCTTCGCACCGCTCACACGATCCCAGCAGCCATCGCCACGGCAAGCACAAAGAGCAGCGCCGCCACCAGGTTCCGGACTCCGCGCATCGTCACCTTCTTCAAGAAACGGGCGCCGAGATATGAGCCGAGAAATCCCGCGATGCACGCGGCCGCGACCAGCCAGAGCGTGCGCCATTCGCTGAGCGCCGCGTAGTCGCGCTGCTGCGCGAGCCACGCGAAACCGGCGGCATAGACCAGCAGTCGTGCGACATCCACCATGGTCGAGATGACGTTTGTCGTGCCGACGAACTCCTCGCGCGACAGCCCCGCGCGGAGGAGAAACGGCGCCCGCAGCGCGCCCTGCATTCCGGACACGCCGCCGAAGAATCCGGACAGTGCGCCGCCCAGCGGCAACACGCGGCGTGGGAACGAGATCTCTTGGTATCTCGGCCAGAGTTCCAGTCCTGCGAAGAGCGCCAGCAGCGCGGCGATGACAATCTTCAGCCACGTGATCTCGGCGTGCATCCGTCCGACCTGGTACTCGTGCAATGGACGGGCATCGGCCATTGCTGTCATGAGCGCCGCACCGACGAATGCAGCGATCACCGCTGGAATGCCGAAGCGCAGAACGACATCTCGGCGCGCCCATCGGCCCACGAGCACCAGCTTGAAAAGGTTGTTCATGAAGTGCACGACACCGGTCGCGGCGATCGCGATCTCGATAGGAAAGAACAGCGCGAATGCCGGCATCAGTAACGTTCCCAGGCCGAAGCCCGAGACCAGCGTGAGCGCGGCAACGGCGGCGCTGACCAACGAGATCACAAGGAAATCCATCGCCGCACGATATCGGGTCAGGAAGTGGCTTCCGTGTCACTGGCGATTCGCGGCTCGCATTCTGCGCCGTTCTTCACAATCGATGGTTCCAACCGCCTGCTCGTCGAATGGGCTGGCGCAAGCGTGCTTCGGGGGAAGCACACCGCGACAACGGCAACACATCGAGGGAGAGAACGCGTCATGCTCAGTACGAACTGGTCTCGCAAGAACTGCGTCGTGATCGCCCGTGGCGCCGCGCTCGCTGCGAGTGTCATGCTGGCCTCGACCGCAGCGGCGGGAGCGGCATTGTCGAGTTCGTGCTGCCGCTCGAAAGTGCCTTGAACAACTCCGGCCTCTATACCGTGGCGGCGCCGACGATGGCCATCGGCATCATCGATCTCCACGCCCTGCTCAACTTTGACCACGCGGACAACGTCACCCACCTGCTCGTCTCCGGTTTCACGGGCGCCAACGGGCAGGATCTCGACACCGACGATGACGTCGTGCTCGACCTCACGCCATGGACAGCGGTGATCGACACGCCAAGGTCTTCCCAACTTTCTCTGCGGACCGACAGTGCCGCACGCGTTCGGACTCGCGCACCAGACGATTGGCGATGCGGGGGCGATCATTGATGACACCAGCGTGCAGCTGAGCAACCTCGGCCCGTCAGGAACCGACGGTGTGCTCATCACACTCGGCGATGCCCAAGGCTGGTCGGCCGGTCGACTTCGGGCCGGGCGGCTCACTGCCACCGGGATCGAGCACGACCGTCACATCGGCCTATGCGGCGGGCGACGGCACTCCGCTCGACATCACGCTGACGATCAAGGAATTCAGCGGCCAGGCCGAGATGCTGCTCGCCGCCAGCGGTTGCGAGTCCTGCACGTTGACAGTGGAATTGCTGGCGCTGGGCACGGTGGTCGACACTGTCGTGCACCAAGGCGCCTGGCCGGAACTGCGTGCCACCGGCAAGTTCGGTTCCGTCCTCCGCGACGCGCCGCTCGTCGTCGCCAGCGCAGGCCCCGCCGGCGCGCCCCTCGAAGTCGTCGAAACGGTGTTCAGCGGGCAAACAGTGGTCTACCCGGCGGGCTTCGTTATCAACGATGTAGCGTTCCTGCCGGAAGCGGCACCGGTCGTGGGCGATCTCAACGGCGACAGTGCGGTCAACGCGGCCGATCTCGCGATGCTGCTCGGAGCGTGGGGGCCGTGCAGCGGCCAAGTTGATGCGGCGGATCTTGCGATCCTGTTGGGTGGATGGGGACCGTGCTGATCAGCGTGTCCGTCGCCCGGAACTGAAGTCGACAACAACGCGCGGTGTTGCCACGATCGCGCGCTGCCCACCTCACACAAGCTCCATGTCAATCGTCTCGTCGCTGCTGCTGAGCACCGGTGCAACCTTGGGATGAACGCGAGCAGCACAAGCTCAACGACGGGTTTTCGACTCACTCCCCGCCTCGCACACTATCCAGTCCAGGCACCAAGCAGAATCGCGAGATCGGCGCCATTCACGATGCCGCTCGCGTCGAAATCGGCGATGCCGGGCTGGCCCCACCCGCCCAGCAGGACGCCGAGATCGACGCCGATGACTGCACCGTCACCGTTCACGTCCCCTTGGATCGCGGGCACTGGCGTGAGACGCACCGCAACGACGTCGTTGCCCGCGTCTTCGGCATAGCCGGTGATTCGTCCTTCGCTGTCGATCGCGTACGCCACCTTCACGCTCAGATCGAGCTCCGGCGGAATGAGATCGTCAAGCGCGGTCATCACGCCGTCGCGCCAGATGAATCCGGCCTGGGCGTTGCCGAAGGGCGGGGAATTCCAGCAGCGACCGACAATCTCTTCGCGGTCGTTGATGTCGAATGCGCCGCTTCGCTTGAAGCCGGGGAGCGGGTCGAGAATCTCCATCCGCCCGCCCGACCATCGGAGGGCGCGCGTGGTGATGTTGCGCGGATCTTCGGGATCAGGCATGGCTCCCGCGCCGACGATCTCTCCTGACTCATTGATCGCAATTGCCTTGCCCGTCCCATCGGGAAGGTGGCCGAGGTCCGTGACGCGGCCGCTGGGAAGATCCAGCAGGAAGCCGCTCGCGGAAAAGACTGACGACGAACCCATCCAGCCGACCACTTGATTCAGCTCGTTCACGTCCTGGGCTTCGCCGGCCGGACCGAGCGGAAGTTTCAGCAATACGGGTCCGCCGTCGATCCAAATGGTCGGCTGCGGTGCGGACGGGGCGAAGCTGGCTCTCGCAATCGTCCCGCGGTTGTTCAGCGCCAAGGCCTGCGAACCCGTGAAGCCCGCCGGGATCGGCAGCTCCGCCACGACCCCTGCCGAGTACAGAAAGGGATGGCTGATGCCTGTGCTCGTCTCCAGCCATCCGACGATCTCGCCGATGTCATTGACATCCCACGCCTGCATGCTCACGAAGCCCGGCAGAAGGGGAAGCGTCCCGGACCGGCCAGTCGTGTCCGCGAAAAACGCCAGCTCGGAGGACGAGAAGCACACCGGGTAGTAGCCGACGACCGTGCCGCCAGCGATGCCTGTGCCGACTGTCAGCGGGTCCTTCCCGAAGCCGCACGTCGCCGCTTCGATCACTTCGACGGTGTATGTCGGGCAGTCGGGGGATCCTGCCGCGGCGTGCAGAGCGCACGCTGCAATGGCGACTGATCCGAGCAGACTGGCAGGGTGTGCGGTCATCGACTCAGGCCTCCGTTTCCGTCACAGGATCGACTCCGCGTACAAGCTTACGAAGCTCGAGCGATCGTGCAATCTTCTGATTGCATGTATCTTTGCCACCGCATCTCCGGGCGAGTCCGAAAGCGCATGGTCGATCGGAGATTCCACGAGAGCCAAACTCGCGCTCGCAATCTTTTACAATCGAACATCCATGTATCTGGGAGATATCGCTCTCCCTGCATGAATCGTGCGGCACCGACGAGGAGAAACGAATGCTGTGCCATGCTTTCAAATCGGCTTTCAAATCGGCTTTCAAATCGGCTTTCAAATCGGCTTTCAAATCGGCTTTCAAATCGGCTTTCAAATCGGCTTTCAAATCGAGTTCACGTCGATCAACTCTTCGCCTGCTGGCGAGCTGCATCGGACTCGCGGTTCTCACCGCTCCCGCATGCGCCGACGGTCGAATCATCGCCATCGGCGACGAGTGGACGTTTTCGGATCCCGCGTTCATGCTCGAACCGGAGGCGGCCTCGATCTTCGCGCTGAACTGCGCGGAGCTGCTCGTAGCAGTCCGTGGTGAAACCCCATTCTCCCTCGCGCGCCGCACCAATCAGTTTTCACCGCGCCACCCACAGCGAGGCTGACAGCCGTCGCCATATGACCCGATCCGGTCGGCATCGCGCCGTCAACGTCGCCAGAAGCGCCACGATAAGCCTCACGACGCCCTCGACACACCCCGCAAACGCCTCGAGCGCTTCCATCACCTTCACCGGACGATCCTGCAGCCGTCGCGGCGTGCCGACTCCGAACTTCGTGCGCATCAGCAAGCCCAGGTTTGCCGCTGCTGCCTGAATCACGATCCGCTTGCGCACCTGCTCGTGTCCGCGCACGTGCGTTCGTCGCAGGCCGCCCGTCTCGAGCTCATGGGCGAATGGACGCTCCAGCAGTTCGCCGCGCTTCCTCATCAGACGTTTCCCGCGATCACCCTTGACGCGCCGCGCATTCGCAATTGTCGCCAGGCGCTCCGTCTCCTTGCCTTTCCATCGCCGTCGCTTGCCCTTCGCCAGACGCGGACGCGAGACATAGCCCGTGATCGCCATGTCCTGGAGCTGCGTCAGCACGTCGTCGCTGTGATAGCCCCCGGGGGAGGATCGGTCGAGCACGACCTCGTTGCCGCGCCGTTTGTCCATCTTCTTCGCCGTGGCCTCGTCTTCGGCGAGGCGCTCGAGCGTCTCGATCGCCGCAGTCAGCGTGTCTGTGACCGTGATCGTGTCGCCCTGGTCCGCACAGTGGATCTCGGCGGCGAGCACCGCGCCGGTCTCCATGTCGACGACCTGCTCGAGCTTGTGGGCCATGTGCCCCTCGAGATGGTGTGGGCCGTCCTTCATCTTCGCAATCCGTGCATCCGGATCCGATTCGTGCTTCCAGTCGGCGTTCGAGGCCTTGCCCTTGCGCTTGCGGTCGACCCCCCGTGCGAAAAGGGCGAGATCCTCGCGGGTCGGCGACTCGATGCCCTCGGCCTTTGCAAGATCCGTGATGTAGTCGTGGTACGACTGCCCGCTGTCGCGTCGGACGATTGAGCGCATCGCCGCGTTGGCTTCCAACGTCGTCGAGTCCGCGCCGAGCGTCTTCCCCGAGACGAGTCCCTCGTCAGCGATCAGCTTCAGGATCCACTCGAAGATCTGCTTGTGCGCCTCGATGCCGATGAGCCGGCGGGTGCGAGAGATCGTCGAATGATCCGGTGTCTCCTCCGCCGTTGCGATGCCCAGGAACTCACGCAGCGACAGCGAGTCCGCGCAGCGCCAGTCGATCCCGCGCTCGGAGCCGATGCCCTCGAAGTACCCGACCAGCAGCATGCGGAAGTAGACGCCAGGAGCGATGCTCGGGCGGCCGTTGTCCTTCGTGTAGAAGCGCTCGCACGCGGCCTCGACGAATGCGTCGAAGCCGGAGGCCGCAAGAATGCGGTTCAGGGCGCGATAGAAAGGATGCCCGCGTGACTCAAGCCGCTCGGCGGCGATCCACAGATCCTTCTGACTTTCCCGCTTTCGTCGTCCCATTGACATCGCGCGTCCTCCTTGACGGTGCGAGTTGTACAGGCGTCAGGCGGAGAGGTTGCGCCAGTTTCGAGGTTTCGCCACGGACTG
>Ga0163147_10003833_pt1 | contig 19662 bp, 20 predicted proteins | sample OliLakLV19MP6G1_FD_148597 | JGI IMG/M metagenome (GOLD analysis project Ga0163147, IMG submission 148597) | Freshwater microbial mat bacterial communities from Lake Vanda, McMurdo Dry Valleys, Antarctica- Oligotrophic Lake LV.19.MP6.G1 | ecosystem: Environmental > Aquatic > Freshwater > Lake >...
ACCTGATGATAATTGCCACGGCGTGGGTGGTGTACATCCTTTATCACCGGGAGTTTGAATCGCGGACACTGTATGCGCTGATCGGCAACGATACTGCGCCGCAGATCAAGACCTGACGGCGGTCTGAAGCTTGCGCGTTCCGGAGTTTGCGGGCAAGGTTTTTATAATAGGAAGTAACCGAGCGGAACGTATGTCGTACGCGCCACCCGGTTGTTCCATTCACTGAGCAAGGCACGGGGAGGAGGTGATATGGTTCACAGGCGAATCGCAACCTTCGCAGGTATTGTCTACACTTCAAAAGTGTCCGCGAAACTCGGGATACCTCAGCTTGGCCCCGAATCTGGGTCTACGGAGTTCCGTGGATCTATGGAAGGCGGGCAATCTCCGCAAATACGGGGGGGACTGGGTCAACAGTATCCATCTGATCGCCGAGTTCACTTTCGATTTTTTCCATGATCTCCAAGAGTGCTGATAAGCGTATCGCCACTGGAAGAAGCTCGTCTTCTGGGATAGTCAAGTCTATGGCTTTTGTCATGGCGCGAACATGCTCTATGCCTACTTTCATGGCGCTTTTCCGAAAGGGAATATCCATCTGATCATGATGTAAGTTGGCGAGTAGTAAAGTCAAGGTTGGGGTGTCGCTTATGCCACACGGTAGCCTGTTCATAAGCATAAGCAATTTTTAAAACAGTTTCTTCTGAAAACGGGTTAGATGCAATCTGGAGGGAAACAGGCATAGGTAGCGGGTCATCTGTAAAGCCATTAGGCAATGCAATTGCAGGAACATTTGCTCCGCTGAATGGCCATGTGCTGATACGTCTACGTAATACCCGTTCCATCATGTCGCTCACAGTGCCAACAGTCTCTTTAGACTTGTCAATTGAGGGGGCTGGCTGAAGGTGAGTTGCTGTGATTAGAGCGTCGTAATTCTTTAATGCGTCAAGCATCTCCTGACGCACCAGCACCCTGGCACGCATTGCACGATTGTAGATTGGCGCTGGAATAAGGCAGGCAGTGGCAAGACGGCTTCTCGTGCCTTTATCGAATCTGTCCCAGTCGGTTCGAAGCCACTTCTTCAGAAAAACAGATGCAACATCGGCATCTGTTGTCATCATTTGCAGTGGCACGGCATACTTTGCAAGTCTTAGTGACATCTCTTCCACTTTTGCTCCGAGCGATCGCAAAACTCGAACAGATTCTTCCATTGCCCCTTTGACGGCAGGATGCATTCCTTCCACCCATGTCATTTCGCGAATAAGTCCAATTCGCATGCCTCTGAGGTCCTTGGTTAGCGCTGAAATATAGTCGGGAACCGGGACGCGTGCACTCAGAGCATCACGTGAGTCATTGCCAGCGATTACTTGCAGTAACGCAGCGCAATCGAAAACATTGCGTCCCATCGGCCCGATTGTGTCGGCATTCCACCCGAACATTAAGCCGCCATGGCGACTAACCCTGCCAAAAGTGGGTCGTAAGCCTACAATGCCGTTCGCGGCAGCAGGCCAGCGTATTGATCCACCAGTATCGTTTCCGAGAGCGCCGCTACATAAGCCAGCCGCAGGCGCAATGCCTGACCCGGTTGAAGAACTGGCGGGAGTTCGCGAGATATCCCATGGGTTACGCGGCTGGCCGAAAGGAAAATCAATCGTCCCGCCTTTTCCGAACTCATGAAGATTATGCTTGCCCAGTAAGATGGCGCCGGCGGCATTTAGGCGTTCAATTACGGCTGCATCATGATCAGGTACGTAATCCTGAAGAATCCGGGACCCTAGCGTAGTTTTAATGCCTCGCGTGTAAAGCTGATCTTTGACGCCATATGGGATGCCGTGCAGGATGCCTCGGTAATTACCTTTTGCAATTTCCTGTTCTGCAATTTTTGCCTGTTCTACAGCGCGTTCTGCTAGGACGGTGATATAAGAGCGAAGAATTCCATCATATCTTTCTATCCTTTTCAAGTAGATATGGACGAGCTCTACGGGAGACAGTTGGCGAGACTCGATCAATCTGGCTTGATCTTGAATACCCAGATAGCAAATATCCTGATCTATGACACCTTCTCCTTGATTTGAGGGAACTCAGCTGGAGGGAGGACGAGCACAGCCGGTTAGAAAAGTCCCGGAATGGGACGGATATTGGTGTTTGGTTTGCGGTTGCGTGTGGTGCCATCAGGTAAAAACTCAATCCGTTCGGTCTGCCTTGGCATTGAAAAGCCATAAACATGCATCGACAGCATAGTGCTGCCCCCTTTGGCGTGTACGCTATGGATTTCTTCGGGCATCAAATAAATCCCCGTTCCCCTGGAAAGCTCGACTTCTCCGGTTTGCTGCACAGCACCTTTGCCAAGGACACTTCCGTCGTCTGTGCGCTCATATAGCTTGTTTAATTCCTTACCTTCCACGCCGACGATAACTGCCCATGTGAGATGGTTATGTGGGAGTGTGCTGCGGTCTTCTGAATGCCGCTCAGAGGAAAGATAAAGGGCGTTGGTGCCGTCAGGATCTTCAGTCAAGCAATAAAGCACGTTTGTGTTTTGCCCATGTTCCATCGGGCGGAACACGTCAGAGGGGAATAACCCATCACGCTGCGTTAATTGAACCAAAACTTCCTTCACTAGTGCCAATGCCTGGTGGTTTAATCCCCTTTCATTGAGAATAAATTTCACTTCAGCCATGGCCTCATCAGCCGCTTTACTTGTCTCAAGTGGATTAAAGCTTGGCATTTAATTCTCCAGTACCGTTTGCGATGTGGATTTTGTAATTATTTTTTGGAGTCAACATTGTTGGCGTAAGTGGCACTTGGAAGATTGTCTTTTGGCCATAAAGCCCCATCTTCAAAGGGGGCGACAGCACGTGCGCGGCGGATAAACCCGGATTCGAGGATGGTAATTGAGATCATTTCCACAATTGCCCTGTCGCTGTAGCCCGCTGCTCTGAGTGCAGAAAAGTCATCCTCGGTTGTCGGTTGGTCGAAAGCCATCTTCCGGCAAAAACGATATGCGGCTTTCTCGCTTTCTGGAATGACCTTGGAGTTTTCGAAGTCGCTCAGTTCAAGAATATCCTCATCGCTTAAGTCAAACTGATCCTGCAAATGAACTTGAGCGTTGTTTATGCAACGAGGGCATCCCACCTCCGTTGCGCACACGAATGTAATTCCGAACATTATTTTCTTCGGCACTTCTCCCTTGATTTTCTGTAGCCGCTTCTGCAATCCCCACCAATGGGTGAGCAGTTCGGGGTCGTGTGCGAAAAAGCCCCAGGTGGGTGTTAGAAACTTCGCTCCCTTGGTCTTCTTGATATCCTCGAAAATGGCTGCGACAGTAGCATTAGCCTCCTCCGGTTTTACCAAATTGATCTTGGTGGCGGGTTTATTCTTCTCGACTTCACTTTTAATGACGCTGCTGAGGGCATTCATGGTTGTTGCACTCCTTTAATTCAAGGCAAAGAGGGGTACTTGTGTTGCGAATTCAATTTCACTTGGTGAACTCGGGGCCGAGGTTGCTTCGGCACAGTGTATGCTACAAGTTCTTGTGAAAATATATCAGAGTTTTTTGCCCTTGGAGCCATTGTTATCAGCAACTGCACCAGCAATTAGTGCCCTGTCTTAGTGCGGTAGCGATCCAGATTTGGTGCGATCGATGATAGGTTTTTTGCGGGTGAAGATTTTTGGGAAATAAAGGGACTGAAGTTGTTGGATCATCATGTGCGAACCGGTGTGTCAGCATTAGCACTGGAAGAGCGGTTTTAGGTTATTGCTAATCAGGGAGCTGCAATATGAGAATACCTGCATTTTTAACTTTAGCATTGGCGACTGTTTGGGTGGGGGATAACAGTGCGAATGCTCAAGCAACCTATCCGAGCAAGCCCATCGTAATTCAGGTATTCACCTCTCCTGGATCGCCTGTGGACTTTTATGCTCGCATACTCGCCAGACTGATAGCGCCTGATCTTGGGCAAAATGTTATTGTTGAGAACAGGCCGGGAGGGTCTGGAATGCCAATGATAAATGCAATGGTGCGTGCCCCGGCAGATGGTCATTTGCTTGCGGCAACAACCGTTACGTTGGCAACGCTTTTCGGCGAACAAAATGCCAATTTCAGACCAGCGGACTTGCAGATGATCGCCCGCTCGCAGATCGACCCATTTGCAATAGTTGTGCATTCATCCACGCCGTTCAGGAATATCAAACAACTTGTCGAATTCGCAAAGAAAAGGCCAGGCTACGTCAATTTGGGTGGCCCGCTTCCGATGAGTAGCCACAGGGTTGCATTCGAATTATTTGCGGATACTGCCGGTTTTAAGGCCACTTGGATTCCCTACCAAGGTGGGGGGCAGGTTCTTACGGCAATTGCGGGCGGCCAGATTGATGCGGCTCACACGAATCCTGGAAATGCAAAGCCGTTCTTAATTTCGGGACGCATACGGATGCTTGCCGTTTCTTCAGAAAAGCGCTTGGCGGATTTCCCTGATATACCAACATATCGTGAAAGCGGTTGGGATCTTGCCCGTTACAATTGGCGAGGTATAGTGGCTAAGAGTGGCATGCCCAGGGCAGCATTAGACAAACTATCTGCGGCTATCGAAAAGGCCCACAAATCAGATGAGTGGAAGAAGTACCTTGACGACACTGCCCAGATTGACGGCTACCTAGGGCCAGATGCGGCAAATAAACTGCTTGCTCTGGAGATAGCTGATGCGCAAGGCGTAAAGGCAAGACTGGGTATCGATGCAAAATAGCTGCGTCGGTTAAGTTGATCAGGTCAGGCGTTCAGCCGGTGCCTGCTGATGCGGTCAGGTAAATGAGGATTTATTTGATATCAACGTAAAAAACCCATTAATAACAAGATGTTGCTTGAGAGCTGTTACGATGTGTCCTTGTCCAACTGGCGGGCAATCATCGGTCCGAAGGGGCTCAGTGCAGCGCAGACCGCGTACTGGGAGGATGTGTTGTCCCGGGTGGTGGCCTCTGACGAATGGAAGGTGGTGCTCGACCAGCAGTTTTGGGACGCCAATTTTCTGCGCAGCAAGGAGTTCGCCAAATATATGGACAACGAGTATGCGCAGACCAAAACAATCATGACCGAACTCGGTCTGGCAAAGTAAGGGCGCTTTCCGCCATGCCTGACCACGTGCTGCTGCTCGACAATAACGACATTGCCCGCGTATTCGATCTGGCGGCGTGCATGTCGGCACTCGAACGCGCATACCGTGCCATGGCCGATGGCCAGTCGGTGGAGCGCGCGCGCAGCCAGACCCGGGTGCCGCTGGATGAACCCGGCGTCACCTATTGTTTCAAAAGCATGGAAGGCGCGCTCTTCGGTGACGGCTACATGACGCTGCGCATGACTTCTGACGCGGTGTTCGAAGGCGACGTGGATGGCCGGAGGCGCCGCGACAAGCTGGCGCGCGGCCCCGGCGGCACCTACTGCGGGCTGATCATGGTATTCAGCACCCGCGACGTCGCTCCGGTGGCGATCATCCACGACGGACTGATCCAGCTGGCGCGCGTGGCCTGCACCAGCGCGCTGAGCGTGCAACTGCTGGCGCGCGAGGATGCGGGCGATCTGGCATTGATCGGCGCGGGTGAGCAGGCGTGGTGGCACTTGAAGGCGGCCAGTGCCGTTCGCAAACTGCGCCGGGTGCGGGTGTATGGTCCGACTGCAGCTCGGCGCGAATCGTTTGCCGCGCGGGCACGCAATGAACTGGGTCTCGCCGTGGAAGCCGTCGCTGCCGCGCGGGACGCGGTTACCGGCGCTGACATCGTGATTGCGGCGACCAATGCCAGCGAGTCGGTGCTCGACGGACGTTGGCTCGCGCCGGGCGCGCATGTGGTGTCCATTGTCAGCGGCGACAAGGGCAGCACCCGGCGCGAACTGGATGATGAAACGCTGCGCCGTGCGGCGCTGGTGGTTGCGCATTCGAAATCGGGCGCGATCGAGCACGGCAACGGCGACCTTGCCGGTCCGGTGGCGGCGGGCATACTCAGCTGGGAAAAAATCATCGACCTGCCGGATCTGGTGGCCGGCAATTCACCGCGGCGCCGCAGCCCTGAAGAAATTACGGTGTTCAAGAACAACGGCGGCACGGGACTGCAGTTCGCGGCGGTGGCGCCGGTGATTTACGAACGCGCGCAGGCGGCGGGCATCGGCCGCAAACTGCCGGCCGGGTGGTTCATGGAAAGCATGAAGTCCTGAGCGGCGGAGAAACAAAAACGGCCGGGTTTCCCCGGCCGTTTTTATTGAAGCAGTTGCGGATTACAGCAGCGGCACGATCAGCAGCGCCACGATGTTGATGATCTTGATCAGCGGGTTGATCGCGGGGCCGGCGGTGTCCTTGTAGGGATCACCCACGGTGTCGCCGGTCACCGCAGCCTTGTGGGCTTCGGAACCCTTGCCGCCGTGGTTGCCGTCCTCAATGTATTTCTTCGCGTTGTCCCAGGCGCCGCCGCCGGTGCACATGGAAATGGCGACGAAGAGGCCGGTGACGATGGTGCCCATCAGCATGCCGCCCAGTGCCTGGATACCGGCATCCCTGCCCATCAATGCCCCGACGATGAATGCAACGGCAACCGGAGCCAGTACCGGCAGCAGCGACGGCACGATCATTTCCTTGATCGCCGAGCGGGTCAGCATGTCGACCGCGCGCGAATAATCGGGCTTGGCAGTACCTTCCATGATGCCGGGGATTTCCTTGAATTGGCGACGCACCTCGACGACCACCGAACCCGCGGCGCGGCCAACGGCTTCCATTGCCATCGCGCCAAACAGGTACGGGATCATGCCGCCGGCAAAGAGGCCGATGATGACCGCAGGATTCGACAGATCGAAGCTGACGATGCGGCCGGTTTCCTCGATCTTGTGGGTGAAGTCCGCGAACAGCACCAACGCGGCGAGGCCGGCGGAACCGATGGCGTAACCCTTGGTCACCGCCTTGGTGGTGTTGCCCACGGCGTCCAGCGGGTCGGTCACGTCGCGCACGGACTTCGGCATTTCCGACATTTCCGCAATGCCGCCGGCGTTGTCGGTGATCGGACCATAGGCGTCAAGTGCGACGATGATGCCGGCCATCGACAGCATGGAAGTCGCGGCGATGGCGATGCCGTAGAGGCCGCCCAGCGTATAGGAGACATAGATCGCCACACACACCGCGAGCACCGGCCAGGTGGTGGAGCGCATCGACACGCCGAGGCCGGCGATGATGTTGGTGCCGTGACCGGTGGTCGAGGCTGCCGCCACGTGCTGCACCGGTGCGTACTGCGTGCCGGTGTAATACTCGGTGATCCACACCAGGAACGCTGTCAGCACCAGGCCGACGACGGCACTGCCGTAGAGCTTCATCACCGACAGCGCGGGGTAGTGTTCGGAAATGTTGCCGAGCATCCAGCTGGTGATCGGGTAGAAGGCGATCAGTGCCAGCACGCCGGCAACGATCAGGCCGCGGTAGAGCGCGCCCATGATGTTCTTGCCGTCAGAGGTTTTGACGAAAAAGGCGCCGACGATGGAGGCGATGATGGCGAAACCGCCGAGCACCAGCGGGTACATCACGGCACCCTGCACGATTTCGGGTTTCGGCAGCATCAGTGCGGCGAGCACCATGGTCGCGATGATGGTCACCGCGTAGGTCTCGAACAGGTCAGCGGCCATGCCGGCGCAGTCGCCGACGTTGTCACCGACGTTGTCGGCGATCACCGCCGGGTTGCGCGGGTCATCTTCCGGAATGCCGGCTTCAACTTTACCCACCAGGTCGGCGCCGACGTCGGCGCCCTTGGTGAAAATGCCGCCGCCCAGACGCGCGAAAATCGAAATCAGCGACGAGCCGAAGGCGAGGCCGATCAATGGCTTGATCACGTCGCTCATTTTGGCGTCGTAGCCGGCGGTGGCGGTCAGGTACCAGAAGAACAGCACCGTGCCGAGCAGGCCGAGGCCAACCACCAGCATGCCGGTGATGGCGCCGCCGCGGAAGGCGATGTCCAGTGCAGGATTGATGCCATGGCGCGCGGCTTCAGCAGTGCGCACGTTGGCGCGTACCGACACGTTCATGCCGATGTAGCCGGCGAGACCGGACAAAAATGCGCCGACAAAAAATGCCGCGGCGGTGGTGCCGTCGAGCAGGATCCAGATCAACACGAACAGCACCCCGCCGACGATGGCGATGGTGGTGTACTGACGATTTAAATAGGCTTGCGCACCTGCTTGAATTGCCGCTGCGATATCACGCATGCGGTCATTGCCGTCGGGCTGCGCAACGATCCAGCGGATCGACACGACGCCGTAGACGAGCGCGGCGACGGCGCAGACCAGCGCAAAGATCAAACCATTCGTCATGATTACTCCTAACCTATTGTTTTAATTGAATAAATTTTGCCAGCGCTGAGCCGGAGCCGCGCTAGGGTGCCTTTATTTCGGGCTCTGCGCAAGACCTGCGCATCATCACGCATCTGGCATCGACCTGAATAATCCGCGCTGAACCGGGCGTTGTGGTCTGCGAATCTGAGCCGGATGGCTGCAGGTACGCATGCTCAGCACCTCTTTTTAACGTCTCAATTTCGCGGATTGCGCATTATAAAAGAAAACCCTGCGTTTCCCGCTGGATTTCCCGCCTGTAATCCCGCTTATGGCAGAGCCCGGAATACGGACTGCAGGCGCCGGGTCACCGGCTTGAGTTTCAGCCGGGCATGCACCGGCAGGCCGTCGGCAAACGGCGGCCAGGCTTCGCCGCGGATCAGCGGCGTGAAATAGGCGCGGGCGCCGGCGGTCAGGCGGTAACCATCGCCGGTGAGGAAACTGCGCGGCAGGCGTTTTTCGCGGTTCATCAGGCTGGCCAGTGCTACGGGCTTGATGCGCCAGCGATAGGGGCGGTCACTGGTCCGTTCGATCACCGGCATCACATCGGTTTTTCCCTGCAAGGCATAGTTCACCGCAGCGCGACCGATGGCATAAGCCTGTTCAACATCGGTTTTTGACGCCAGATGGCGTGCTGCGCGCTGCACATAATCGAGCACACTCCAGTGTACTTTGACCTGCAAGGCCTCGCGTAACATCGCCGCGATCAGAGGCGCGACGCCCCCCAGTTGTTCATGACCGGGGATGCCGTCGCCGCCGGCCTGTGTCAGGCGGCGGCCGTCGCGCAATTGGACTCCCTCAGCGACCGCGATGGCGCACCAGCCATGTTTGTTGACCCGTGCGCGCACTGCAGCGAGAAAACGGTTGCGGTCGAAATGGATTTCGGGCACCAGCACCAGCAGCGGGCCGTCGCTGCCTGCGGGCAGCGCGAGACCGCAGGCCGCGGCAATCCAGCCGGTGTGGCGGCCCATCACTTCCATCACGAACACCTTGGTCGAACTGTGCGCCATCGACGCGAGGTCGGCCATGGCTTCGCGCAGGCTGGTGGCGGCGAACTTGGCCACCGAGCCGAAACCAGGGCTCGAGTCGGAGTGCAGGATGTCATTGTCTATGGTTTTCGGCACTGCCAGTGATATCACCGGGCAACCGAGCTGCGGCAGTATGGTCGCAACCTGATGCGCGGTTTCCGCGGAGCCGTTGCCGCCGTTGTAGAAAAAATAACCGATGTTGTGGGCGCGGAATACCGCAGCAAGGCGTTCGTACTGCGCGCGGCCCTGCGGCAGCGGCGACAGGTCGAAGCGGCAGGAGCCGAAAGCGCCGCCGGGGGTGTGCATCAAGGCGCGGATGGTTGCTGCGGATTCGGCAGTGGTATCGATCAGGTCTTCGGCCAGCGCACCGGGGATGCCGTTGCGTGCAGCATAAACGCGACCGATGCGCGAGCGGTGCTGCCGTGCCGTCTCAATCACGCCGCAGGCGGTGGCGTTGATGGTGGCGGTAACGCCGCCCGACTGGGCGTAAAGGGCGTTGAGGGCGGGCACGGTGTTACCGCGTTGCGGTGATCAGCGTGGCTTGCGTGCTTCGACGGCGGCGAAAATCGCGTCGCGGATGTGTTCGACCGAACCCACACCCTTGATCAGCACGTATTGCGGGGCGCGCGGTTCGCCGCTGGCACCCCAGTTGAGGTAATAATTGATCAGTGGTTTGGTCTGGGCGTGATAGGTCGCAATGCGGTCCCTGACCGTCGACTCGTTGTCGTCGGCACGCTGTACCAGCGGCTCACCGGTGATGTCATCTTTTCCGGCGATCTTTGGTGGATTGAAATCAACGTGGTAGGAGCGCCCCGATGCCATGTGTACGCGCCGTCCGCTCATGCGCTTGAGGATTTCGTCGTCGGCGACTTCGATATTGATCACGCTATTGATGTCGACATTGGCCTGGCGCAACGTCTCGGCCTGCGGCAGCGTGCGCGGAAAACCGTCCATGATGAAGCCGGATGTGCAGTCCGGCGCCTTGATGCGTTCCTGTACCAGTCCGATGACCAGCGGATCCGGCACCAGCGCGCCGCGCTCCATGTAGGCACGGGCTTCGTTGCCGAGCGCCGAATTGCTTTTCATCGCCGCGCGCAGCATGTCGCCGGTGGAAATCTGCGGGATCCTGAAACGCTGGACCAGGAATTGGGCCTGGGTGCCTTTGCCGGATCCGGGCAGGCCGAGTAACAGTATGCGCATGGAATGATGCTGTGTTGGAGTGGAAGGGGTGGAAGGAGTGGAAGTATAGCTGTGCCGCCGCAGCACGCAAAATCAGCGTGACATTTTTGTTTTAACGACGAAACAACGATTGCACTTTGCGTAAATCTGCGGGGTTATCGACGCCGGGATGGGGCACTGAGGCGATGATGGCCACGCTGATGCGGTAACCGTGGGCCAGCGCACGCAACTGTTCCAGTGCCTCGGCACGTTCGATCGCCGCCGGTTTGAGCCGGGTGTAGGCGCGCAGGAAGCTGCAGCGGTAGGCGTAAATGCCGAGATGACGCAATGCGGGCAGGGTCGCGGGCAGCTTGCGGATGCCGGCGGAAAAGGCGTCGCGTGCGTACGGAATCGGTGCCCGGCTGAAATACAGCGCGTAACCCTGCTCGTCGAGCACGACCTTTACCACGTTCGGATTGGCCATGTCACGTACGTCGCGGATGCGGCAGGCGGCAGTGGCGATCGCGGCAGCGCGGTGCGCAGCGAGGTTTTCGGCGACGCGGCGGATCAGCGCCGGCGCGATCAGCGGTTCGTCGCCCTGCACGTTGACGACGATGGCATTGGCGGCAAGGCCGAGTCTGGCGGCAACTTCGGCCAGCCGGTCGGTGCCGGAGGCATGGTCACGGCGCGTCATCAGTGCCTGGTGACCATGAGCGTCAACCGCAGCGGCAATACGCGCGTCATCGGTGGCCACGATGACCTGCGCTGCGCCGCTTTTGGCGGCACGCTCGGCGACGCGCACCACCATCGGCTTGCCGCCGATGTCGGCCAGCGGTTTGCCGGGGAAGCGCGACGAGGCGTAACGGGCGGGGATGACTACGGTGAATTTCATTTGAATTCGGTGAAGGGGTGAAAGAGTGAAGGCGTGAAGAGGGTAATGCAGAGGGGTGGCACATTCACTCATTCACTCCTTCACTCATTCACATATTCACGGTTTTACAACTCTTCTTCCGTAGGAACCTTGCGCGCATCTTCCTCCAGCATCACCGGAATCCCGTCCTGGATCGGATAAGCGAGGCGGCAGGGTTTGCACACCAGTTCATTGGCGGCCTTGCGGTAGTGCAGCGGACCCTTGCAGATCGGGCAGACCAGTATGTCGAGCAGTTTGTCATCCATGTTGGCGGGCCTGTGCGAGCCGGGCGTTGATGGTTGTGCCCAGTGATTGATCGGGTACTGCGTTAACGACCAGCGCCCAGTGGCGCGTGGAGGCGAATGCCGTGCATTTTACCGCATCCTTTTCAGTCATCACGATGGGATGATCACCGGCGAACTGCAGGTCCTGCTCGGTGTAGGCATGATGGTCGGGAAATGCGCGGGTGATGCAGTCCAGGCCGAGGTTTTTCAGGTGTGAAAAAAACCGCGGCGGGTTGCCGATGCCGGCGATGGCATAAACCGGCTGCCCGTGAAAATGCGCGGCTTCAGCGGTTTGTTGCGGATCGCGCAGATTGCGGAAAGCATGGCCTTCCAGTTGCATTGCCATGGCTTGCGGAAACGCACCCCTTGCATCGCCGCCGTTGACCACTACTGCATCAACCGTAGTCAGCCGGGATGCTGGTTCGCGCAGCGGCCCCGCCGGCAGCGGCCAGCCGTTGCCGAGGCCACGCGTGCCGTCGATGACTGCGATTTCAATGTCACGTGCCAGCCGGTAATGCTGCAGGCCGTCGTCGCTGATGATGACATCGACGTCAGGATGAGCCGCGCGCAGCGCGTGCGCGGAGGCTGCGCGGTCGCTGCCCACCCATACCGGGCAGCCGGCGCGTTGCGCCAGCAGGCAGGGTTCGTCGCCGTAATCCGCCGCGCTGCCATACGCGGGCACGGCACGCGGATCGCTGCGCGTTGCGCCATAACCGCGACTGATGATGCCTGGTCGCCTGCCTTGCGCGGCGAGAAATTGTGCCAGCCACAATACCAGCGGTGTTTTGCCAGTGCCCCCAGCGGTGATGTTGCCGACGACGATGACCGGTACGCCAATCTCTTCGCTGCGCAGCAGCTTGCAGCGGTAAACGCTGCGGCGTATTGCTGCCACCGCTGCAAACAGCGCAGCGACCGGCAGCAGCAGCACGGCCAGCGGGCCGCGTGTTTGCCAGTGCGCGGGGGTGGAGTTTGCGGACATGGGCGGTGCCGTCGGGAAACGGCGGCGCAGATTATTTGCGCGGCGCCTGCGTGGTGAAGGTGATTTTGGCGAGGCCGGCGAGTTGAGCCGCTTCCATCACGCGCACCACTGACTGGTGGGCGGCATTGGCATCGGCATTGATGACGACCACCGGATCTTTCATGTCGCCGGCAGCGCTTTTCAGCGCGGCACTCAATGTGGCGGAGTTGTTGCCCGGCACTGCGGCCTTGTTGATCGTGTAATTGCCCTTGGCGTCGACCGCGACGTCGACCTGCGCCGGGTGTTCTGGCGGTTTGCCGGATTCCGCCGTCGGCAGGTTGATCTGGAGTTCGGCGAAACGCGAGTAGGTAGTGGTGACCATCAGGAAGATCAGGATCACCAGCAGCACGTCGATCAACGGAATAAAGTTGATTTCCGGTTCTTCGCGGAAGGCGCGGTGGCGGAATTTCATGCGTGGAATCCGCTGCGCCGGGTTGCAAACGACAACTCAGGCATCCCGTTCGCCGTGGATGATTTCGACCAGCTTCACCGCCTGCATCTGCATGTCGACCAGCAGCGCGTCGACCTTGGTGCGGAAGTAGCGGTAGAACACCATGCTCGGCACGGCGACCACCAGACCGAAGGCGGTGTTGTAGAGCGCGATCGAAATGCCGTGCGCCAGCACCAGCGGGTTGCCGCCGCCGCCCGTGGGCGATTGCGAGCCGAAAATTTCGATCATGCCGATCACCGTGCCGAACAGACCCAGGAGCGGCGAAATCGCGGCGATGGTGCCGAGGGTGGTCAGGAAACGCTCGAGTTCGATGGCCACCACGTGACCGGCCTCCTCGATGGCCTCTTTCATCACGGCAGGGGTGTGTTTTTCGTTGCGCAGGCCGGCAGCGAGGATCTGGCCCAGGGGCGCGCTGGCGGCGAGCTGTGTCAGCAGTTGCGGCGTGACGCCGTTCTGGCGGTAGGCCTGCACCGCATGCACCAGCATGTTTTTCGGCAGCACCACATTCTGGCGCAGCGACCACAGGCGTTCGCCGATGATGGCCAGCGCGATGACGGAACACAGTATCAGGGGCCAGATCGGCCAGCCGGCGGCTTCAATAATGGATAACAAGCGGGATTTTCCGGGAAAAATTAGGAATCGGGTTGCAAAAAAGTCGCGTAACTGTAGCCGCCACGCGTCGAATCAGCAAGCGCGACGGGACGATTTGGCCTCAGGGCAGTGTCGCACCATCGCTTATTTGCAGACCGGCAAACGGCGCTCGGCGCATCGCGCCCTGAGACCGAATCGTCGCCGTCGCACGCATGAAGCGATGGCTGGCCAGTCCTGACGCAAAGCCGTTGAGCCGCAACGCATTTTTCCGCTTGTCCACAATTGCTGTGGATAAGCCTGTGCACACCCTGTAAATGAAACGCGTAAGTACTGCCCCTGTCTGGACTTTTCGACTATTGCCTATTTGTTAAACTTAATAAAAATACGAATAAAAACAAATACTTATGAATATCCCCCTGTGATGGCACAGGAGCATGCGCGATAGGCTGCCAGCGGTGCGTGATGCTGTGGATGGGTGTTGCCGGAAAAAACCGTTACGCGTCCGTGGGTTGTACCACTTGGTGGACGCAGTCTGAAAAAATCAGCAGCTATACTCGGGCCATGGCCTTACTGACTATAGACGACGCCGAACTCGCTTTCGGCCTGCATCCGCTGCTCGACCGTGCCAACCTGACCGTCCATGACGGCGAACGCATCGGCTTCATCGGCCGCAACGGTACCGGCAAATCCTCGCTGCTCAGCATCATTGCCGGCCGCGGCGCGCTCGACGACGGCGAAATCCGCCGCCAGGACGGACTGCGCGTGGTAACGGTTGAACAGGAACCGCTGTTGCCTGATGCCGACAACCTGCACGCCAGCCTCACCGCGCGCGGCGGGCTGGAGGACATGCATGACGAACGCGAACGCTGGCGCGCCGACGCGCGGCTGTTCGAATACCTGCACCGTTTCGGTCTGGATGAATCACGTCCGCCGCAGACCGCCTCCGGCGGCGAACGCAAACGTGCGGCACTGGCGCTGGCGCTGGCCATGCAGCCCGACCTGCTGCTGCTCGACGAGCCGACCAACCACCTCGATATCGCCGGCATCACGCTGCTTGAAGACCTGCTGATCAAGGGCCAGATCAAATCCGCGATCATCATTACTCATGACCGCGCCTTTCTCGACCGTGTGGCGACGCGCATCGTCGAACTCGACCGCGGACTGCTGCGCTCGTACCCGGGCAATTTCGCCGCCTACGAAGCACGCAAGGCCGACCAGCTCGCCGAAGAGGAAAAAGCCAGCCGCCGCTTCGACAAATTCTGGGCGCAGGAAGAAGTGTGGATCCGCCAGGGCGTCAAGGCGCGACGCACCCGCAATGAGGGGCGGGTGCGACGGCTGGAATCACTGCGTGTCGAACGCGCTGCGCGCCGTGACCGCATTGGCAACGTCAAGCTGGCGCTGGATGCCGGCGAACGCTCGGGCAAGCTAGTCGCTGAACTGACCAACGTCAGCAAGGGTTACGACGGCAAAGTGCTGATCCGCGACCTCGACCTGCGCATCCTGCGCGGCGACCGCATCGGCCTGATCGGCACCAACGGCGCCGGAAAATCGACGCTGATCAAAATCATCCTCGGTGAACTGGCCCCCGATACCGGTGACGTGCGCCTGGGCACCAAGCAGGAAATCGCCTATTTCGACCAGTTGCGCGAACAGCTCAATCCCGAATTGACGCTGGTCGAAACCATCAGCCCGGGCTCGGAATGGGTGGAAACGGCGGACGGCCGCAAACACGTGATGAGTTATCTGTCGGACTTCCTGTTCCCGCCGCAGCGCGCCCAGGCCAAGGTCAGCATGTTGTCCGGGGGCGAACGCAACCGGTTGCTGCTGGCACGGCTTTTTGCGCGGTCCGCCAACGTGCTGGTGCTCGATGAGCCGACCAATGACCTCGACATCGAATCGCTGGAACTGCTTGAAGACACGCTGCAGGGTTACAAGGGCACGCTGCTGCTGGTCAGTCACGACCGCGCCTTCCTCGACAACGTGGTGACACAGACGCTGGTCGCCGAGGGCGAAGGGCGCTGGAAGGAATATGTCGGCGGTTACAGCGACTGGCTGATGCAGCGCTCTTTGCCTGATGCGCCTGAGGCCAGAGCGATTGCACCGGCAAAAAATGCGGCGCGTGCTGCGATGTCGGTGAAGGCCAAACTGAGCTTCAAGGAACAGCGTGAGTTGGCGCAGTTGCCGGGTGAACTGGAAGTGCTGGAGCGGGAGCAGACGGCGCTTGCTGCGCGCATGAGTAATGCCGATTATCACAGGCAGGGTGCTGCGCAACTGAAGGCTGACCGTGAGCGGGCGGCAGCGATTGAAAAATTGCTGGCAACGAAATTCGAACGCTGGGCGGAGCTGGATCAGCGGGCAGGTCAGACCGCCAATGCGTAGAGTGGTTCTTCGCTGAACACGCACTCCTTACAATCACGCAATGCCTGATCTGCTCGACCAAGCCACCCAGCAAACCGTCATCTCCGTCGCCGAGCTGAACCGGCTCGCGCGCACGGCGATTGAGCGCGGCGTGCCGCTGGTCTGGGTTGCCGGCGAAATTTCCAATTTCAAGCGTTACGACAGTGGCCATTGTTATTTCACCTTGAAGGACGAGGCCGCGCAGGTCGATGCGGTGATGTTCCGTCACAAGGCGCAGCACCTGGACTGGCAGCCGGAGAACGGCATGCAGGTCGAGGTGCGGGCGACGGCGACGGTTTATGAGGCGCGCGGTAAATTCCAGCTGGCGGTCGATGCAATGCGCCGCGCCGGGCTGGGTGCGCTGTATGCGGCCTTCGAAAAACTCAAGGCCAAACTCGAAGCGGAAGGCCTGTTCGATCCGGCGCTGAAACGCGAACTGCCGCCGTTCCCGCGCAGCGTCGGTGTGGTGACTTCGCCGCAGGCCGCGGCTTTGCGCGACGTGATCACTGCGCTGCGCCGGCGCATGCCGGGCATCAGCGTGATCATTTATCCGACTCCGGTGCAGGGCGAGGGTGCGGGCACCAAAATTGCTGAAGCGATTGCGCTGGCTGGGGCGCGTGCGGAATGCGATGTGCTGATCGTCTGCCGTGGTGGCGGCAGTATCGAAGACCTGTGGGCGTTCAATGAAGAAGTCGTGGCGCGGGCGATCCGGGCCTGTCCACTGCCGGTGGTGTCCGGGGTCGGCCATGAAACCGATTTCACGATTGCCGATTTTGCCGCCGACATGCGCGCGCCGACGCCGACCGCGGCCGCCGAGCTGGTCAGCCCGGATGGCGTGAAACTCAAACGCGATGTGGTGCTGTTCGGTCAGCAGTTGGCGCGGGTGTTTGCACGCGGCATCGAAGACCGCATGCAGCGCCTCGACTACCTGTCGCGGCGGCTGACCCATCCGGGCGAGCGCATCCGCAACCAGGTGATCCATCTGCAGCACCTTGCCAGCCGCTTGCGCGGCGAATGGCGGCGCGGCGCGGAGGAGCAATCCTGGGCCCTGCGCGATGCGGCGCAACGGCTGCGCGCAGCGGCACCGGACACCGGCATGCTGGCGCAGCAGCAACAGGAACTGGCGCGACGCTTGCATGGTGCCGCGCGTGAGCGCATGACCTCAGCCGCTGAGCGGGTAAGCAGCATCCGCTCGCACCTGCTGCATCTGAATCCGCAGCGTGTGCTGGAGCGTGGTTACAGCATCACTGAAACGGCAGATGGCGCGATCATCCGCGACAGCGCGCAACTGACCGAAGAGCAGGAGCTGAAAGTCACTTTGGCCAAGGGCTGGGCGGGCGTGCGCGTGAAGCGTACCGGTTGAGTGTCTGGGGCTTGCTGCAAGTAACGCAGGGCGGGAGAATCCCGCCTTTCGCGCATAGACACGCCGGCCGGCGGGATTCTCCCGCCGCACAAGAACGCGTCCATAAAATGGCACCGGAAATTCGCGCAATGTGATGTGTCTGGCTTGACGTCCGGGCGGAGCCTGCCTATAAGGTTTTATGTGGGCAGCAGTGCGGGCCGGACAGCGTATCCGGCAGCGCTCCAGAGTAGCCACTGCAGAACTCAAGCAACAAATCACAGTCAATAAAATACCGTCAATCAATATCCCGAGGTTTGATGCCATGAGCGAACTCGATTTCACCCGGCCGTCGCAGAGCGACGTCTACAACGCCAATGTGGCGCGACTGTTTTTCCATGCCAACGGCAAGACGCGCAATGTCGTCGCGGGCGGCGCGCTGTTTGCCGAGAACAGCGCCGGCAACATCATGTATTTCATCGCCTCCGGCGAAGTTGCGCTGACGCGCGGCGGCAAACCGCTGGACGTGATCAAGGCCGGCGAGGTGCTGGGCGAGATGTCGGTGCTCACCGGTGAGCCGCGCAGTGCGACCGCCACTGCACGTATTGCCTGCGAAGTCATCGAGCTGAACGGCAGCACGTTTGCCGGTGCGATCCAGAAAACCCCGGATTTTGCGCTGATGCTGCTGGCAATCCTGATCAAACGCCTGCGCCTGGCGCTGGCGATGCAGATGCTCGGCAAGAACCAGAATCAGGTGCCGGAAACCATCCCGGTGTCGGGTGAAGTGTTCGACAAGGACCTGCTGAAAGAACTGACGTCGAATTTTCCCGGGCAGCCGCCGGTGTATCACCCGAAAAACGGCGTGATCATGCGCGAAGGCGAGGGCGGCATTTTCATGTACGTGGTGATTGATGGTTCGGTGCGCATCACGGTCAAGGAAAAGGTTGTCGAACTGATCCGGCCCGGTGGCGTGTTCGGTGAAATGGCGCTGGTTGATCAATCCAAACGCGCAGCTTCTGCGGCGGCGGCGGCGGATTCCAACCTGCTGTCGATCAACCGCAACGACTTTCTGAAACTGATCAAGACCAATCCGGTGTTCGGCAATTCACTGCTGCGCGCGTTGGCGAACCGGTTGCGGAATACCGGGCGGAAGTAAGCCTCTTGCCGTGTGAGGCGATCAGATATTGTTCGTAGATACCGTTATCCAAGTCAAGGAGCGAAGTCCCGATTTGATTCGGATTATTTGTAGGGCGGGAGAATCCCGCCTTCTGTGAGATGGCCAGGACTTAACGGCGGGATACGCTGCGCTCCTCCCGCCCGACAACAACAAATCCCGGGCGGACAAGCCGCGGAGCGGCGTCATCCGCCGGATGCAAGCTAGATCGCTTCATCTTTCCCGAATTTTGTCCTGATACTGATTTGCATACGGCGCAATGCGCTGCGCTATTCCGCCTTTGGGTTCAATTGCCGGTGTACACGCTGGAGCGGTGCCCGACTTTGACGACATGCACGACCAGACGGTCGTCCTGGATTTCGTAAACGATGCGATAGACGCCCTGTCGGACGCGATATCGTTCCAGTCCGGAAAGTTTTACGCAGCCTTCACCGCGCGGATCCAGTGCAAGGGCATCAATTCTTTGCAGTATGCGTCTGACGTCCTGATTGGGAATTGCCCGCAGGTCTTTGGCGACGGATTTCTTGAACGTGACCTTATAACTTGCCATGCTTCTTCAGGTCGGCGAGCAGGACTTCGTAGCTGATTTCCGGTTCGCTGGCCCGTTGCGCAAACGCAGCCAGGTCTTCCTGATCCTCGCGCATCAGCAGTTTGACCGCCTCATCCACCAATTCGGATAGAGATACCTGAGACGAGGCGGCGCGCAAGCGCAGCGCCCGGTGTATCGACGGATCGAAGTAAATCGTTGATCTTTTGGAGAGATCGCTCATGGCGCTGCCATCGGAGTTGTTGACTTGATGGCATCGTAACGCTATAGCGTTATAACGTCAATGAGGCTGTTGCTGCGTGTTGCGAGTTCGTGATCTGTCCGGTTCTGTAGCACGACATCTGTCCGGTTGTCATAGTCACCCAAAGGGGGTGACCGATGAGACGGACGGAGTTGTTACAGGAGATCCGGAAGATGAGATTCGAGG
>Ga0163147_10003846_pt1 | contig 19598 bp, 47 predicted proteins | sample OliLakLV19MP6G1_FD_148597 | JGI IMG/M metagenome (GOLD analysis project Ga0163147, IMG submission 148597) | Freshwater microbial mat bacterial communities from Lake Vanda, McMurdo Dry Valleys, Antarctica- Oligotrophic Lake LV.19.MP6.G1 | ecosystem: Environmental > Aquatic > Freshwater > Lake >...
AGCCAATACAGTATTGGTTTATAAGCAATATTAACTACTTAACTACTAAAAAACACCAAAACCCTAGAGAGTACAAAATCTTTATTTTTCTCAGCTATTGTTTTTTTTTGTCAACTATTGGATTTTTGTAAATAAATTATTATATAAGTAAACCGCCTGCAAACTCAAATTATATGCGAGAGTTACACGTAATCATTGGCCAAACTACACATGATATACGATCACACATTGAAAACGTAGTAATACAAAGTGTAAGGCAAGTTAAGCCAATACCAGAAAAAACCTTTAAAATCAATACATTCAGAACAAATGCAAACAACAAAAACAATCACCATCCGTCACGCTTCGGTAGCCGATAAGGATTATATTGATGATACCGCAATCACGCTCGGCTGCTCCATTGCCGATGCCTTATCATTCATAGTTGCAAAAGCAAAAGCAAAAGTAAATGATGTAATACATCCGGCAAATGCCGATGAAGCAAACGCTTTAAGGGAGCAATTGAGTGCTATAACCTTGCAGCTTCAGGAAATTACAAAAGAAAACGAAGCTTTAAAGTCGGCAGAACCGGTTACGGTTGAAAAAGAAGTTGAAAAAATAATTGAAGTGCCAGTTAAATTAACAGGCGCACAATTTATTTGCGATTTACCACCACAAACAGCCGATGCCGCACGCAAACTAAGGAAGTTTATTAAACAGGATGGGCACGTTTCCGCTACTGGCGACTATGCAAACGAGCTGGTAAGCGTTTCGGTAAAACATTTTATAAACCGTAATTATTCCGACCTAGTAAAACTATGACCGAAACAAAAACAATCCAAGTATCCGAAATTCAGTTAAAAGAATTATTGGAACTAAACCAAAAGCAGTTAAACGAAATTGCACAAAAAGATTTAGAAATAAAGGCCCTTTACAATGCATCTATAAATATTATGGAGCTTTTAGGAGTTGCAGCCGAGGGCAAAATTAAGCCCGAAATGATGGAAGAGGGAAATAATCCGTTGCCCGAAATAATGAAGGAAGCCGGCTCGCTTGTTTCATTGGTAATGAAATCACAAATTCCATTAATAGGCAAAAAAGCGGAAGCGCAGCTGGTTGAAAAATTTAGCTTCTTTGGAGCCTTGCTTCCGCTATTTCAAAAGTATGAAAGACAATACGGTAAAAAATAAAACATGATAGAAAATATACAGGATGCTGAAATTATCAGCGAAGTAAAAACAGGCGAAGAAAACACCGATCTATTAAGCAAACTAGCAAATGCAGTTACTCCTAAAAAAGAACCGGGTAAGTTAGAGCCGCAGCCAACCAAAAATTTTTGGGATAGTTCCGAGAGTGATTTTGAGCCCATTAAAAAAGAAGAAAAACCAAAAGCGGAAGCTTCATCTTCTGAAAAGTCTGCCGGTTCAACCGACACAAAAGTAACCGACAAAATAAAAATGGGTTCCGCTTCGGCTGCTACAGGTTTATTGGAAGTGGTTACACGCTCTTTGTTAACCGGTGCGCTATCACTAAAACAAAAAAATAAATTAAAAAAGGCATTTACTCCCGAACAAATTCAATTGCTGGAGGAAAAACTTTTAGATGCCGTTTTAGATAAGTTAGATGCTGAAGAAAAGCAATTGAAAGGCCGATTTGAAAGGCTAATGACCAGGTACGAAAAGAAAGTGGAAAAAATCCCATTCTCTGAAAAAGAACGCAACGAATTAAAAGATGCTTTTTTTACTTATTTCGATTTTGCAAACACACAACTAAGCCCCAAATGGTACGTTATTGCCGAAATAGTTGATAAAGTTGGTAACCGTGTTATTGATACCCTTTCAGATTAATTAACTAAATTTTATAAACACATGAATAAAAGAAAAATATTAAATCAGATTTTAGTTGTTTCAATTTTTGTTATGTTTTTTATTGGATATAACTACGACTACATAAACGTTCTTTTTGAAAACAGGAGCGTAATCACAGCGAGCCTATTTGCTACTTTTTATGTGCTAATATTAGTCGCCATCAGATATTATAGTTTATGGAAGCGAGAAAAGATTAACTATAGTTACTCTTGCGAAGAAAACGAGCGATTACGAGAAGAGCTTTACAGCGATCGAGAGAAGCTAGAGTCTTTGCGGAGAAAGATAAGCAAACAGAGACCCACACGGCCTGCTAAACGAAATAATACCAATTAATGCAAACACCAGTTTTTAATACCGTTTCCGCAATTTTCGGTATGCGAGGCACAGGCAAAACCGAGTACCTAAAGGGCAACGCTTCGCTTAATTTGCCGGGCTTTTTCAGTTCCTATTTAAAAAAGGATATGAAAATTTTAATTATTGATACGTTCGATCATCCATCCTACCGGGATATTAAAATAATTAAGCCCGAGCAGCTATCAAAATGGAAAAAAGGAGTGTACCGCATATTTGTAAGGGTGGAGCAAATGCCTGATTTGTGCGCTTTAATATCGGAAACGTTATGGAACACCCTCGTAGTTTTTGAGGATGCTCACAAACACCAATATAACCGTATTGATAAAGCTATTATGCGTTTGATAGGTGATAGTAAGCAGAAAAATATTGATATTATTTTTATGTACCACAATTGGAGCCTAGCACCAAAAGATTTGTACAGGTATTTAGATTTTATAGAAGTATTTAAAACAAAAGATCATCCCCAGTGCCGAAAAGATGATATGCCGGGCTATTACGATGATGCGCTAAAAGTGTATGACGAGGTAAAAAATAATTCATCTCGTTATTATCATAAACTAATCAATACCGATTTATAATGGCTGCAAAAATACAGGCTTACAACACCAAGCAATTAGCACAACTTTACAAAGTAAGTACCGATACACTTTCCAAGTGGTTACAGCCATTTAAAGAAAAGATTGGAGATAAAAAAAGTATTATTTATACACCCAAACAAGTTCAAACTATATTTGAGTGTTTGGGCGAACCGTAAACTACCACAAGTTTACGTAAATACACAAAAACGCACATCCCAAGCCACTAATGCACATAAACGCATTAGTGGCTTTTTATTTTGTTTCAGTTTTGCTCCATCATTACAAACCGAAAAAGTAAAAACTAAAAAATAAAATAAAATGATTGCATCAACAATTTTAAAATCTCGTCCTATCAGCATAGGAAACAGTTTACCTGCAGCAGTACAAAATTTAGCAGTAAAGCAAACAGTTGCTAACTACACGCAAATGCCTTCGCTTAACAGCTCAATCACACCGATTGATGCCGGTAGAGTTGTTAATTTTTTACCAATCCCTCCACGTATAACCGTAACGGTTCTTAATGGAACGGCATCTGGTGGACTAGCATCTGGTAAGTTCCTAAACAATGCTGATTATGCTGCATTGCCTACAAGCTGGACAGCTACTTACTCTGATGGATTCAGCGGTAAGTTAATGACAAACCTTATGAAAGGTTTAGGCGGATCAACAGGGTTAATGATCTACGGATTTAACGTAACCGGTTATGATACTGACGGTGTAAAATCCGATGCTGTTTTAAACAACTCAGCTATTCAAGTATTATACTATACTGGCAACGGTACAAGTGCAATCCCTGCCGATATCAATATTGCTGGTGCAGAACGCAACACACAATTTAAAGATGGTTTGCTTACCGTTAAGGTGGCATTAGTGTTAAACTTTTTAACACAAATCACTTGCTCTTTAGCGCAAGGGCAGTCTTTACAGTTTGTGTTTTTCACACAACCGGTAATTGATTAATTAAAATAAAATTTATTGATAACAAATGCAAGCTCTCAAAAAAAGAGCTTGTTTTTTTAAATACTAATTACAATGAGTGCATCAAGCATAGGTAGTGAAATAGGCGGTGTTATTGGTGGTGTGTTAAACCCTATTTTGGGTGGAACTACCGAAACTACCGTAACAAAAAAACCAAGCTCCAGCAGCTCAGTAACCACCATAGTAATTATAGTGGTAATTGTAGCAGTGGTAGCAGTGGTAGGATTTTTAATCTTTAAAAAACGAGCGTAATGAATAATAAAAAAATAAAAATAATTATCATCATAATACTGGCCATTGTAACCGTATTGGTAGGTATGGCGGTGTACCGTATGTTTTTTATGTTTAAACGTAAAAAAATAAAACAGTATGTAACAGCATACGCAAATGAAACGGCCGATCCAAATAACGCATTTCGTTTAATTATGGAATCGTGCGAACTGATTTTAAAGTCTCAGGATCTTTGTAAATCCGTTTGCATATCTGCCCAAATTGATGGAATAGAAAAAGAAAATGCGCTAGTAATGGCAGCCGTTAATAATTGTTATTCATTCGGCTTTTTAGCTCCTTCACAAACGGAAGAGCAAGGGGCGCAATAATATTAAGCCATGAGCAGAAAAGGAAAAATTATAGCAATTATTGCCCTGGTGGTAATTGTAATTGTAGTGCTTGTAATTGTTTTGATGAGAAACAAAAAAAGCTCTCAAGAGGTAACAGAATCAACAAAGCAAACAAGTGGTTTGGCGGGCCTTGATTTAGGCGGTTTATTTGGCGGGCTATTAGCCGGTAAAAAAAGCGAATCTGAATAGTTATGAAGGTATCGACAAAACAGTTTTTAATAATTGGTGCCGTAATACTGGTGGTGTTTATAATTATTGGTATATGGTTTTATCGAAAAGGAAAAAAGCAGGTAACAATTGCGGAAGTTCCTTTTGATAGCCCTTTCGAATCCAGTAACTCAAATAACCCCTACTCGGTAAGCGATAGCGAACTGGTTGAACTTTCCGACAGGCTTTATAGGGAGATGGATGGCTTCGGTATTTGGAGGGATGCAGATCCTTACAAAGATTTAATAAAGCTTTCGGATACTGATTTTGTAAAGGTGTATAACATTTTTAACACTAATCACCAAAGTAAAAGTGGGGAAACGCTTAAAAAGTGGATAGAGAACGAATATGTAATTGGAGAGCTTGCATCATATATAAAATCAATACTTGACCGTATGGGCAGGTTAAATTTAATTTAGTTTAAAATGAAAAATGTGGCTATTACTGTTATTGTATTTGTTGTAATTATTGCAGCCGTAGCAGGTGTTTGGATTTATAAAAAAAACAAAAAAGACGTGAAAGATTTGCAGGATATAAATGTAAATAAAACACAGGCAGAGGTTGACGAGATTAAGTTGGAAAAAACAATTTTAAAGGGCGTAGCGAGTAGTCAGCTTTCAAATAGTCTAACAAACGCACAGGCTATAAATGCGGGTGCGGGCAGAGGGTAAAAAATTTAATAATAAAAAAATAAATAAAAATAAAAATGAAAAAAGGTGTAATTATAGTAATGGTAGTAGTAGTAGTAGTATCTGCCGTAGTAGGTTTTTGGTATTGGAACAAAAACAAAAAAGCAAAAGGAAAAAAGCCTTTAGGCATGGAAGCTACCGACCAGATTGTTGTAGAAAGAGCAGGATAGTTTTAAAATGGACAAAACGACTTTTGTAACTACTTATTACGAACTAGCTAAGGCTGCCGGTGAAAAGTTCAGCGTTAATCCCGTTGTTATTTTAGCACAGGCAGCGCATGAAAGCGGATGGGGCGACAGCTTTAGTGTTAGGGGTAGAAAAAACTTTTTTGGCATTACAGCGTTTGGTCCTAAAAACGAATACTGGGACGGAACAAAAAGCCAAAGCACCGTAAGTGGTTTATGGTTTAGAGTGTATAAAACGGCTCAGGATAGTTTTTTTGATTTTGCCAGGTTAATATCTTCTAAATATAAAGAAGCCGCAAAAGTATCTACAGATACAACAGCCTACGCAAAGGCAATAGCCTACAGCCCATATATAAGTGAAATTAACGGTGATAATCGGCCCGCCTATCAAATTGCCATAGATAAAAATTCCGAGTTTATTAAAAATATATTAGGGCCTCAGTTATTAAAAGACGAACAAGTGTTTGAAGTAAAAAAAAAAGTAAAATAATTATTGTAATAGTGTTGGCGGTAGTTGTAGTAGTAGCGGTTTTTTTTACAATTAAATATTTAATAAAGAAAAAGTAATGCAAACAGAAACTACCACCACTTTTGATACCAGCGCACCAACTATAAAAATAGCGGTAGCAATTGATTATAAAACGGCAGCTATTTTAGCATTGGCAATATTTGTGGCCCTATTAGGGGCTTTAATCATTTATAAAAACGTATAAGCATGACACCGACAGAATTAGAAAAATTAGTAAATGAAGATGCTGGTGTAGTTACCGCTGGCGCATCTGTAAAAAATGCAAAATCAAGGTATGATTCTCAAGCCCCTGTAGTTAATCAGTTTTATAGCGCATGGCAGGGCATGGAGTCCGACATATCAAACTTGAAGAAACACCAAGGAGCTAAAAGAAGGCAGTTAAGAGTTGCAGCGGATGACCTAAAAAACGGTTATTACGCAGCTAAAGAAATCTCAAAAACACTTTATGCCGATTATGAAATAGCCGTAAAGGTATTTGAAGATGTAAAAGATGATGCAACGGAAAGAATTATAAATCTTCAGGCGCTTGCTGCCGCTCCCGAAATTGCCAAATCTAATGCAAGTGTTGCGGGTTCAAACGCTTCGTCCGCATCTAGTGCAGCAAAAATTACACAGATAAAAAAAGACACAATAGCCGAAAAATTAAAAGCAAACAAAAAATACATTGTTTGGGGCTTAATAGGTGTTGTGTTGGTAGTAGTGGCAATTATAGTAATTAAAAAATTTGCAAAATAAAACACCATGCCATATACCCAAGATGAATTTAATACAAAGGATCTTTGGCAATGGTATGATAGTATTATAGATGGCACGGTGTATGCACCTGCCGATTTTTCACAACCCGATATAGCTAAAATTAGCGAAGCAATTACAACTTAACCATGCCATATACAGCTGCCGATTTTAATAATCAAGATTTATGGAAAATATACGATGCTACCGTTAACGCTACTGGCGGTATTGGTGGCGGTGGTACGTTAAATTATGTTCCTAAATATACTCCCGATGGTGCAAGTATTGGCAATAGCCAAATATTTGACAATGGCACAGACATAGCCTTTGGCCATGCGTTGCCAGCGTACTTTATGCACGCTAAAAAAAATGAAGACACATACACATCTTTTCTAATTGAAAACGCAAGCGCAGGGGCTGGCGCAGCTTCTCAATTAGTAGCATATAGCGGCACACAACTAACAGCAGTACAACAGTACGGTGCAAATTTTACAACAGCAACTTTTCAGTTTCAAAATGGTGGCGCACTTGCTTCAACAGGCGTAGGCGGCTTATCTATTGTTGCTTCGGCACTAACGGGAGATATTCGTTTTTATGCCGGTGGCGAAACGGCAAAAGCTATCTTGTTAGCAAATGGTGATTTTGGAGTAGGGATTTCATCTCCAACAGCTAAAGGGCATTTTTATAGTTCGGGGGTAGCATACGGAACGTTTGGGTTAATAGTTGAAAATGGTAACGGTGTTTGTTTGTCTGTTGGAAATGATGGTTCTGTAGGTATTAATACGCTTGTGGAGAATGCAGGGTTGATTGTTAAGGAAAAAAGTAATGCTTCAGGTTTAAGTGTTTTGGGTGTTCATCGTTTTGATGACACTGTTATAATGAATGCTCAATCTGATCTTGTATATACGTTTGAAAATGCTGATGGTACTGTCTTGAATGGTGGAGTAGATGCTTACGGTCAACAGGTCTCAGATAACATTGTTGCTAATACTAATAATTTTGTAATCCCTCAATCTTCACTTGTTGAAATAACGTCAACAGGTAGCTGGGATTTAACTGGCATTGTTCCGCCAGGTACTGGTGAACAGGTAATTTATTTATACAAGTCAAATGCTGGTACGATAACTTTTAAAAATAATAGTGCTTCTAGTTCTTCTGTTAATAGATTTCTTCCGTTCACTGGTGCTGATTTTACATTGGTAATGGGTCAGGTTATTAGGTTAATTTATATAAATGCCCGTTGGAGATTATTTTAGTATTATGGAGATAAAATTATGGGAAGAAAAGTTTAAATCAAATTAATGAATAATTAAAATATGAAAGCAGCAAAAGTAAATATAGAGATTACCTTGCTAAGCAAAGTAACTGTTAAGCCAGGGGCAATATTTGTTCCTTCGGAAGTTTATTACAACCTAAAAGACAAGAAGGAAATTGACGGTACAATTAAAATTCCTACACAGATAGCAGCTCCGGGTTACGAAAGTGTGGACGCTTATTTAGATGGCGCGCCTCCTGTGGGGGCAATAAAGGGTTATCCAGCAATAATTGCTGATAATGTTATTATGAAATATTATTCGGTTGACCCAGCAGAAACATTAGCAATAAATGTAGTGGTTGCTGCACTTGAAATACTTTATCCTGGCAATGTTGAAATAATAGAAATATAAACACCAATGAAAACAGAAAAAACATTCAAACAAGTTATTGAGTTCGATATTATTTCGGGCAACTACCTTAGCAAAGTTAAAAAAGGTGAGGAAACGGCATTTTGTAAATGCCTTGAATCTGTTAATAAGCAGGTTCGGAAAATTTTTCCTGAATATCAAGAAAAGCGAGATTTTATACGTATGGCCGGGTGTGTAAAAGATGAAAAAACAAGGCGACTTATTTTAGAGGATAAGGATTATACGTTTACAGAGGAAGGGCTAAAAGCGGTTAACGCAAAATTAAAAGAATTGGGGCAGGAAACCGTTACCATTCATCAAAGAATTTTACCTGAAAATAATGATGTTGAATTAACGGCCATTGAAAAAGAGTGTTTCGAAGGTTTTGTTATTGATTTGTTTGAAGATGAATTTGAAAAACAATTTAGCGAATAAAACATGAACTGGTTAAAAAGAAATTTTGAAATGCTAATTCCTTATTTAGTGTTTTTCTTTTCACCAATACTTCCTGTGCTAATAGCTACAGGCATTTTGGTTTTTATGGATTTAGTTACCGGCACGGCAGCAGCAAAAGCAAGAGGAGAACAGATTCGTTCTAAAAAAATGATTCGAACGATTTCAAAAATGATATTTTATTTTATAGCTATCATTTTATCCAAAATAATGGAATGCGTGTTTTTTCCAGTAATTCCTTTAGCCACAATTACTGCCGGGTACATTGCATTGATGGAGTTTAAAAGTAACATAGAAAACATTTCGTCCATCACCGGAATAAATATTTGGAAAGTATTAATAAATAAAATTCACCAACAAAAAAAATAAATATGAAAAAGTATGTATTATCAATTTTAATGGCCGCTGTGGCCGTTTCAGCATTCGGGCAAATAGATAGCGTTGCCGTACAAGATTTAGCGGCTTTTGCTTTTGAAATTGCAGCAAACGCAAACGGTAGTAAAAACATTATTGGCGGTGTGCCCGATGTAGTTTCGGGCGGTTTGTTAACGCTTGCTATTGGTTTAATAATTGGGTTTTTTAGAAAGCGCAAAAAGAAAAAAGAAGGTAAATAATATTTTTCTCTACTATTGTTTATTTTTCTCAACTGTTGGATTTTTACAAATAAATTAATATACTAAAAATGGCAAAAGAAAAAAAAGAGGCTCCTAAAAAAGCGGAAAAAAAAGTTGTGGTAAAAGCGGCAGAAAAAGCAGCCACAAAAAAACCTAGCGCAAAAAATGCGGCAGTAGCCGAGGCTATGCAAGCTGAATTAAGCGCAATTGCTCGTATTTCTAACAGCTTGTTGCGCGAACGGAAAACGAGAGAACTAAACCAAAAGTATTCACAATAAAAATAAAAAAAATGGCAAAAAAAAAGCGAGCAGTTAAGAAAAAGCGAGCAATTAAGAAAAAGCGAGCAGTTAAGAAAAAGCGAGTGAGCCGGCTAAAGCGAAGCCCGAAGAGCCGCTCCGTAAAAAAAAGCGTGAATAGCATGGGCTTAAGGCTTCCGCATGGTTACGCAGTTGTTAAAGTTGCGCCTAAAAAAAGGAAAAAAGCAGCAAAAAAGAAAAAATAAAGGTTTTGGTTAAATTAATTCCCAAAATAGCCGCTCAGTTGAGCGGCTATTTTGGCTTAAAACAAAAATAATGCTTTTGATTATCAGATGTTTACATAAATATATGAAATAACTATTGACAATTCAAATATTAGTTGTATATTTGTCAAACAATTAACAACCAAAAGCTCGGCAGCCCCCGAATTAAAATAAAGAGCGATACAAAATGAAAGTAATTAATAAAACGATCAACGGAAAAGCATTAAGATTAAGTGTTATTGAGTTAAGGAGCGGAAGAGAAGTTTTAATAGACTTCGACAACTTCGCTGACGCTAAATTAGCTGGAGAAACATTTCTATTCTCAAAACGAGACGGACAAGAGTGGAAAGAAGCTGGGCGAAAGTATGAGCCACTGACAAGTGATGATTATTTAATTGATTTGGGAGATGATTATTCTGAAATAAATAATGGCAATTTAGAGTCTTACAAAGAAGGAATAAATCTAGCTCTTGAAAATAACGAATTTCAAGAGGCGTATGATTTGCTTGAAAGCCTTGTTAGTTTGCACCAGGAGTTGGAGTTGGCAGAGCTTAGCGAAGACGAAGTGCTTATCTCTAATGGAGTTGGAGTTGTTAAAAAAGAGATGATGAGCTACCACGAAGATGTTACCCTTTTTGCAATAGGCGTGTATCTAGAAGAAGAAAATGAATCGCTTAACAACTAACCAAAACCTCGCCAACCAACTAAATTAAAATGAAAAAAAAAGCATTAAACCAGGTGCCTTGGCTGGGTTACTTCCGCACAAATGAAAATGGACAAATTTTGTCAAAAACAGCGCTTGTAAAAGGCGATAAAATAGGGGCATACAATCCTTTTGGGCAATTAATTTGGATTAAAAAAAATTCGATAGTTATTTGTGAATAGCCTCCCAAAATATATGACACTAACTCACCCGGCAACACCGGGTGAGTTTATTATTAGAACCCAGCCGCCAATTATAGTTGGTCAAGTTGTGCGTGGAAACATCGAGAATCTAATACGCGAATGCCAACCAATAGCAGTCGGTAAGCCATACGAGCAAAACGAATGGGCCGTATTCTTTTGTGGAAAATTAGATTCCGAACCAATGACAGGAACAGCGCAGGAACAGGCAGACTTTCTCGCAAAAATTATGCGTAAAATGTCTGATTTTTATTTACACCAATTAAAAAAATGAAAAACAAATCCAAAAGGGGTGGCCAAAGAACTGGCGCAGGAAGAAAAGTAAGTGATGATCCAAAGCAAGGAATAACCATACAACTTAGGAAATCTCAAATTGAAAAGCTGGGAGGAAAAACCGAAGCAAGAACAATGGCAACGGAATATTTAAATAGTAAATAAAAAAGTACTCATGTTAATATAATTGTTAATAAATACGCTAAACTTTTGTTTAGCGACACTAAAAAATTGTTTAGTATTGCAGTATTAATATACGACTTTACTCCTAAAACAAGACTAAGACCATGCCAGAAATCGAAAAAATCTTACAAGATAGCGAACTACAAAACCGCTACGCAGAACTAAACGAAGCCAAAAAGGAGGATTTAAGGCTCAATTTTCTTACCTCTTTCGATTACGCATCCAAAGACACATTCTATAGAAAATTAAGCCAAAAAACGCCGGTACGGAACCATGAAAAAAAGTGGTTTGCCGAAAAATTTAAAACAACAGTTGAAAAACTTTTTCCGGAAAAAGAACAGGAGGAGCAAAAATGGACTGGATAGCCCTTCTTTTAACAGTAATAGTAGCCGTGCTTGGGCTTACAATAGCCGGATTGTTAGCAATGATAACTCAGCATAGGGCAGCACGTGAAAGCCAATTGAAATACACATTAAGGCTGCTATCTCAAATTTTGGATCTGCATCGAACAAATTCACAGAACGTAAAAGAAATAGAACGCTTAAACAACAAACTAACCTTTAAACGAAATGAAAGAAATTAAAGAAAAGTCCATGGCAAAACCCAAAATCCAAAACATATCGCTCGATCAGTTTGAGCAAATGGCGATAGAAGCAGCCGAGGCGGTGCAAATGCCATCAAAAGAAGCTGTCCATTTATGCGTATCATTTCAAAAAATGAAAAACAGCGAGGGGGAAAACAATACCAGTTTTGCCGTGCATTATTTTTTAAAAGACCAAAACTACTACGGCAATTCCATCACCCCGGAAATGGCTATACAAACGGCTATTGATAACTACCTTATTAAATCGGGACGAACACGAATTAACCCACAAACAAAAATTGAGGCCACTACAGATAAAGAACAAAGCTATGCGGTTCAATTTGCTGACGGCATGCTTACCCTAGGCGCTCGATACGTAAATCAAATAAATAAAAAATTTTTAGATACCACCAAAGTTACCACCACGGAAGCAATACAATTTATTAACGAAATGTTTCAATCGGCCATATAAAATGAGTTGAATGCATTGTAAAATTAACAGAATCATTAATATAAAAAACCAAAAAAAATGCAAATGGAAATTAAAAACAAATCTCAATTAGTAAATATAGCGCACGCGCTTGATTTGCTTTTCGCAAGGGTAAACGATCAGCTTGCTTCTATTCATCCGCTAACCGAAAAAGGATCGGAGCTTAAAATTTATTTCCGAGAAAAGCAAACCGAAATATTTGAACAAATAAAACAGGTAAAACAACTAATTCAAAACCACGAAGCGCATGTTCCAAGTAATTAAATACCAGTCCGATCAGGTAACTGGAAAAATAGAAGTGCGTATTTGCTTGCAAATAAAACGCACTGGCAATATAGTAGATACCGGAGGCACGTTTTATTCGGATGTTTCCGCAAAAAACTGGCTTCGTAAAGAAAAAGCGGGTTATTTCCTTTGCAAAATGGAAAATTATTTAGTGCATAAAAAGCAGATAATTGATAATGCACCGTTTCGTAACAAGTCAACGAATCCAAAAGAAGCGGCACTAGTGGAGTGTTTTAATTATTTCCGATACGCTGCCGAAAAGCAAGATTTGCGCGAAGCTTGCAAATGGGCATTGTCAATTCAATCAAAATTAGAATTAATACTACCAAGCGAAAAAAATCCAAGTTTCGAAAACTCAAAAAAAGATTTAGCCGAATTGCTAGATTTTGCGAGAGATCATGCGGAGGGTGCAATTTTAAAACAAGCCCGCTAACACATGACAACAGACCAACAAAAAAAGGATGCGTTTATTGCAGAATGCACCTATCACAATGTAGAGGCTTGCGACATGGTATATGTTACCGGATGCGATGAATCAGAAGAAGCCGAAAGGCACGCATTAGGTTATTTTGCAGTAAAAGCAAACGGCAAAAGAATAAAGCAAATAGCAATACTAGCAAAAGGCAGCGATATAAACCAAGTAGTTAAACCAATTTTCACTAAAACTTATTAACCCAATAAAACAAAATGGAAAATATTAAAGACTGGTACAAAACTGAATTTACCACAGACGAATTGGGAGAAGAAATAAACCCGGACAAAACATTTGAAGAACTGAAAAATAACATCCCAAATGTATATGATTATTTAAACGTAGAGGATTCAATTGTTAGAGAGAGGGTGTTCTCTGAGTTAGCTCACAGAATGAATGTTGATTATGACGAAATCTATAATAAGTGGCTAAATGGTTAGTAGGGTTATTTTTCATAACACTGAAATAATGCATGTGTTATTTTTTTTGTTAGACCCTTAAATAAATGCAAAAACAGCTTACCCAACTTTTAAAACTTATTGATCGCAAAAAAGAGTATTTGCAACGTTGCGAAAACCCTAGAACAATTGATGCTTTAAAAGCAGAAATAAATATTATAGAAAACTTTATTGATTCTTCTGTAATTACTAGTAAAGACTTGCAAGAGCAGTTTGGCGAAGCAATAAAATTAAACAAAGCATTAACAGGCACTATAGAAAGAATGGAGGCCATTTTTTTAATACATGGCATAAACGATTTTCCGGCATGGCTAAATAAAGATAAAAAAATATTAATAGGGCAGCTGCTAGAAATGAAAGCCCAATCACAAATACAAATACCAGAACAATTACAAACCAGTATAAAATATTAATATGGCAAAAAAAACAAACGAGCCAGAAAGAGTTGACAGTATTGATATGGAAGTAAAAAAGCCAGAGCAAAAACAAGTTGCGCGAACTTCTAAAATACAAGTGATAGAAGGATATTTCGATATGAAATACAATTTTAGATTTAACACAATTAAATGCAAACCCGAGCTAATAAACTTAGTAGAAAACGAAAAAGATTTTAAACCGTTGGATAAATACCGCCTAAATTCACTAAAGCGCGAGCTGGATGCAAACGGAATAGAGGCTTCCGTAAATACTATAAAAGAACTTTTGGAAAGCAATTTTAGTGATGCCGTAAATCCAATACAGGAATATTTTACAGAGCTGGCGCAATGGGACAAACAAAGCAATTATATTGCCGACCTTGCACGCACGGTAGAAGTTGTTAATTCAGAAAAGTGGGTTGAATACCTTACTAAATGGTTGGTTGCTGTAGTTGCCAACGCAATGACAAACCACGGTTGCCAAAACCACACCTGTTTAGTTTTAACCGGTGGCCAAGGGAAGTTTAAAACAACCTGGCTCGATAATCTTTGTCCAAAAAAAATACAGCAATACCAATACACCGGCAAAATAGACCCTACAAATAAAGATTCATTAACCTATATAGCCGAATTTTTATTTGTAAATATTGATGATCAGCTAAAGCAGCTAAATAAAAAAGATGAAAACGAACTAAAAAATTTAATAACCGCACCATCGGTAAAGTACCGTAGGCCATACGATCCATATATTACAGAGTATCCGCACTTATGCAGTTTTATGGCATCCGTGAACGGTAACGATTTTTTAACAGACCCTACCGGCTCTCGTAGGTTTTTACCTTTTGAAATTGCAAGCATTGATATAAATAAAGCCAAATCACTTAATATGGATCAGGTATTTATGCAAGCCTATTCACTTTTTAAGTCAGGGTTTAAATACTATTTTAATGATGAGGAGGTACAGGAATTGCACGCAAATAATCAAAAATTCCAAGTAGTGAGTGAGGAGCAGCAATTATTAATTGAGTTCTTTAAACGTCCCGAAAACAGGGGAGAAGCAACACACTACTATACCAACGCAATGATAAAAGATCATTTGGAAAAACATACAAGGGCAAAAATATTACCTAAAAAACTAGGCGAGGCACTCACACATTTAGGTTTTGAAAAGTGGCAAAAAACAGACAGGGGCGTTACCGAGTGGAAGTACTCATTAATACTAAAAACAGTCGAAGAGCGCGAAGCCGAAAATAAAAACCAGACAATTGAAGCAAGGCCCTGGAGTGCTGCTGATGTTAATATAAAAAATACAATACAAACCGAGGCAAGTTTTTAAATAATTTTGTTATGAAAGACATAAAAATAAAAGTTATTAAGAGTAGTTTAAATTACTACATAATTAAAAGAAATCTAAAAGGGTTTTTCTGTGAAGTAAAAACAAGAAATTTAATAAAACTTCTTAAAGAATATTACAACGATTTTATTGGATTAACATCTAAGCATCCACAGTTTTTGACAAATATTTATTTTCCAACTATTGATGAAATGGAAAGACGTATTGAGCTTAGTGTAGAAATTGACGATATAAAAAAAGTTATTCAAACTGCTCAAGGACTGTGTTCGTTTTGCTTTTATCCATTAACGAAAAAAGATATTGAAAACCCAAATGATTATTATTTAAGTTGCGGTAAGCATAAAGAGTTAGCTCAAATATCAACAGAAAAACATTTTAGGGAAAACCCGGATTATACCCAATGGAATAAATAATTAAATACGATTATTGTCAAACGAAGTACATTTTTAAAATGAAAATAGTAAAAAGATCTGAGATTACTGAAGAAACATTCAGAGAGATTATTGATAAAGAAGCTCATCACGAACACATTATTTACAAAGACGAAAGCGGAACACTTCGCTGGAAAGAAAATGATGATGTTAGAAAAATGGTTGATAAAATTGGACTAAATGAAATCTACCAATTATTTGACAGTTTAGGATTAAATAAAAACTCCGAACTGTTTAGAAAAATGTACCGTGATATGGGTTACAGTCTTTTTGGTTATTGGGAAATTTTTTATTGGGAAGTTAATAATGATATTGCTAACGAGTATGTTCCACAGCACTAAACTTTCAATAAATAACAAGTTTTAATATGAAAAAAGAAACATCATTAAACAAAGAAACCCCGCCTATTGCAAATGTGCTGTTAGCGGCTGACTTTCATTTTTTACTCGAAATAATTAGAAAAAGATATCCAGTTTCAGTCGAAATTAAGCAAACAGAATGCAATACAATGAAAATTAACCATGATAGATTATTGTTTAAAAAAGAGCATTACAATTACTACTGTTTGGTTGAAGTTAATAACGGCACTCAGGATTTAGCAATTACACTATTTGAAAGAGAAAGGAACGATTTTGAGAAAATTGAATGTGATTTCATGGAAGGGTTTTCATTCGCACCAAAAGACAAATCGGAAATATTCGCCATAATAAACACGCTTGTTTAGGGTTGCCGTTTTCATTAGTCATTATTAAAAATATAAAAACATAACGCAATGAGTAAAGTAATAACATTTTCAAGGGTGTTCCCAAAACACCACCCTAAATCAGGTCAAGCAACATATTTTGTTGAACAACTCTACAACTCCTTATTTTCAAGAAGCATCTCAATATACTATCCAAAAGGACTTGAAGTAAATGAAAGTATTTTAGGAGTAAAAAATCACACGATTAGAAGTGGTAATAATTGGAAGGTTGGAGACAAGTTTAGTCCGAGAGTTTGGAGCGAAAAGCCATATAATTCAAAGCAAATTATCCTTTGTGAAGATGTTGAGATAAAAAAAATTTATCAAATTAGAATCTGGAGAGAATCTTTATTGAATTTGAGATTTTACATTAACGGAGAAATTATATCCGCTCCAAAAATAAAAGAGTTGGCAGAAAATGATGGGTTATTACATAGAGATTTATTAGACTGGTTTAATGTTCCCGTTGAAAAAAATTTTGAAGGTCAAATTATATGTTGGTCCAGTGCTGTGTCTTACGGTTGCCGATAACGTTTTGCAGCTACACTTGCAGTTTTTGTTTTTCACAAAAATTGCGTGTAGGTGCGGTTATCGGCTGCCCTTCTTTCGGAATTAATATTAACAAATTAAAATAAATACAAAATGATACACGAATTAAAAACACATCCGCAATACTTCTCAATGGTATTCGCAGGCACAAAGAATTTTGAGGTTAGAAAAAATGACCGCCACTATCAATTGAATGATGAACTTTTATTAAAAGAGTTTGTGCCGAAAGGATTTTATGAAGATGGAGAAAACGATGAACAATACACAGGGAGAATACTTCACAGAAGAATTGATTACATACTCAAAGGCGGTCAATTTGGAATTGAAGAAGGCTACTGCGTAATGTCGTTGTCGCGTATTTAGGGTTGCCGATAACGATTTCGGGCTTGGCGAAGTGGCTTTTTAGCGTTGGCTTGTGTGTCGGGAAGCCATTTTGCCAAGCCCGTGTTACCTGCTGGTGCGGTTCATTTAGCAGAATGTTGATTTGAAAACGAATAGAAAATATAAAAAGTTTTATTATGAAATATATGGGAAGTAAGGCACGATTTAGTAAAGAGATTTTGCCGATTATTTTGAAAGACAGAAAACCTGAACAATGGTATGTTGAACCATTTGCAGGGGGTATGAATATGATTTGTGATGTTGATGGAAACCGAATAGCAAACGACATACATTACGATTTGGTGCAAATGTGGAAAGAACTTGTAAGCGGTTGGATACCAAAAAAAATTACACGAGAAGAGTATTCAGAAGTAAGAACTGACCAAAGTAAATACCCTGCATATTTTGTTGGTTGGGTAGGATTTAATTGCTCTTATTCGGGAAAATGGTTTGGTGGCTTTGCGGGAGAAACTAATACCAAAATAGGAACGGTAAGAGATTACCAAACCGAAGCAATAAATAATGTAGCAAAGCAAGTTGAAAAAATGAAAGGTGTAATATTCCAAAACAAACCTTACTATGAATTGGAATTACCACCAAACAGTATTGTTTATTGCGACCCACCATACGAAGGAACAACAAAATATGCTAATGGCTTTGACCATAATCTTTTTTGGAATTGGGTAAGAGATATTAGTAAACAAGGACATACGGTTTATGTAAGTGAATACAATGCACCAAATGACTTTGAATGTGTTTGGAGCAAAACGGCAAAATCTTCTTTATCGGCAAATGGAAAGATTGGAGGTAACAAGGAAAGCGTTGAAAAACTTTTTAAATTTTCACCCACAAATGTTGATTAGAAGTACGAATGTAGCACTTGCAGGTAACGTTTTGCGTATATACGAGGTACGCCTTAACGAAATTTCAAATTATAAACAAATGCTTGTAGGCGTATCTTGTATATACGCTGTTATAGGCAGTTAATTTTCAAAACAATGACAAAAAAAGAATTTGCAAAACAAGTATTTCAGTTAGTTAAAAACTCAATTGAAGAAGAAAAATCGGATGATGAAATCACGGATGATTTAGAAATATTTCTTGACACATTAGAACCCAGAGATAGGGAACAGTTCTCAAAATGGGGGTATCCTAATGTTCAAGTAGAACCATCTAAATGTTGGGCTTAATTGCCTATAACGTTTGGCAGCTAACCGATAGTTTTTGCTTTTCGCAAAAATTTTGGTTAGGTGCTGTTATAACCAGTGCGGATAAATTAACGATAAAATAAAAAAAATATGAGTAAAATGAAAGGTGGATTTTTAGCAATGGCGGCAATGATGGCGGCTGTGGCTTATGGTGATAATTCAGATGTTCCATTAGATAGGAACTTTATACCAATAGAAACGGATGAAGACAAAAAGCGAAGATTAGCTCAAGCGGAAATAAAACGCAATAAAGCCAATGGACTTAAAGAATTTTTTTACGGTGAAAATACTTTGTATGCTCTTAATCAAAAAAATGCTGATAAAAAGGCACGAAGCAAGCATTGGTTATAACTACTCACTAAGTAAACAATTTTAAGTAACAACCTACAAAACAATGATTTCAGAAAACACAATGAGTAAATATTTACACATTTTAGACGTTGTAAAACACCGTATAAATGAAAATGGTAAAGATTTTACGCATACACAGTTTGCCGAACTATTTAATGTAAGCAGAAAAACGTTTGAAGGTTTTTACAACGCTAAAATAATAAGATTCGATCTACTCTTTGAGATAGCTTATATGTACGAATTAAATATTGAAATAATATAAACACCAAAGCCCTTCCACACCGGAAGGGCTTTGGTGTTTTAAAATGTTTTGGATCCCTACCTCCCTCCTAAAAAACAATCTATTTACTATTACTATATAGTTTTAAGAGAATTTAGTAGTTAAGTAGTTAAGTATGGTTTGTAAGTCAATAATAGTAGGAAAACAACCTTAACTACTTAACTATTTTATATCTAGTTAATGAAGTAGTTAAGTAGTTAAGCTTAACTACTTAAAACCAATCTTAACTAGTTAAGGCGGTTTCTTCTGTATGGCATCAAAGCCAATAC
>Ga0163147_10003853_pt1 | contig 19574 bp, 16 predicted proteins | sample OliLakLV19MP6G1_FD_148597 | JGI IMG/M metagenome (GOLD analysis project Ga0163147, IMG submission 148597) | Freshwater microbial mat bacterial communities from Lake Vanda, McMurdo Dry Valleys, Antarctica- Oligotrophic Lake LV.19.MP6.G1 | ecosystem: Environmental > Aquatic > Freshwater > Lake >...
GCGCTGTCGATCCAGCGCAGGGTTTGGGCGGGATGAGAAGTGGGTGAGGATCGAGGCTCCTCTCCGCTGTAGACGGGGGCGGTGACCCCGTTCTGCATTCTCCAGCCCGACCCACGCTCCACGAGCAGCTGTTTCGACACGCTCAAGGCCCCGAGCCGGTCGATGGGCACCGGGCTCACCTCGCCCGGCTGCAACGGAGGAATTCCCCCGCAGGATCAACGTCGGACTCGGTGCCTCACTTTTGCGCCCACGGATACGCCCAACCATGCACAAACCGGTGCGCGGCGAGCGCCTGCACTTCGGCGTCGGTGAGGGGAATCCCGTCCGATACTGCGGTATTCGCCGCGACATGTTTCGGAGAGCGCATGCCGGGAATCACGGTCGATACGGCGGGGTGAGAGAGGCAAAACTTGAGCGCCAGCGCGGCAGGGGTCGGTCGGTCAGCCGTGAGAAACCCCCCGAGCTTTTCGACCCGCGCAGCCGCCTCAGCCAGGCGCTCGGGGGTCAGCCATTGCCCCCGCCAATCTCCCTCCTCGAACCGGTGATCCGGGCCGAATGCGCCGGTGAGCAAACCCTCCTCGAACGGCACGCGCACGATGATCCCCACCCCATGCTCGATCGCCGCGGGCAACAATCGTTCCTGCGGGCGTTGATCGAAGATGTTGTAAATGACCTGGACCGAATCGATCAGACCCGACTCGATCAAGCCGACGGCGCCATACGGATCCCAGTCGTTCGTCGAAATCCCGAACGCCCGCACCTTGCCCTGCGCCTTCAGCTTTGCGAGCGCCTCGAGCCAGTCGCCCTGCCCCAGATAGCCCGGGGTCCAGGCATGGAGTTGCTGAACGTCGATACGATCCACGCCGAGCCGTCGCAAACTCGCTTCGGTGCATTCCACGATCCAATCGCCCGGGAACGTCTCACTCACCGGATCGCGGGGGAGCACCGGCCACCGCTTTGTCCTGGGCGAGATCTTGGTGGCGATCACCACGTTCTCCCGACGCGACCGAACTGCTTTCCCCACGAGTTCCTCGCTGTGTCCGTCGCCATAGCCCATGGCGGTGTCGAAAAACGTGACGCCCGCGTCGAGTGCGGCTTCGAGCGACTGGAGCGCGGCGGCATCGTCCCGGGTCCCCCACCCGCCGCCGATGCCCCACGCACCGAAGCCGATTTCGCTGACCGGGATGCCTGACCTGCCAAGATTGCGGTACTTCATTGAAGCGGGATTACACCAGCCCGGCCTCCGCCGGTCGAGCCCCGCAAAAGCATGCCCCCGGGGGATCGACTCCGCACCGATCACCGGGTCCCGACGAGCTCCCAAACCACCCCCAGCGCAGCGCAGGCGGCAAGCACCGGCAACAAGCCCGCCCGAAATCGTGTCATCGCCACGAATGCCACCACGGCGAGCACCGCGACGAAAGGATCGAACCGGCCCGGGACAGGCCACATCGCGTGGCGCGCAAACCAGACCGCCAGACTCAGAATCACGCCAACAACGGCCGCCGTAATCGCGGAGAGGGATGCGGAGAGCCGGGGTTGTTCTCCCAACTTCTCGACGTGCGGCCCGCCGATTAGAATGAACACAAACGACGGCAGAAAAGTGACCCACGTCGTCAGCGCCGCACCTGCCGTCGCCGCAGCCAGCGGAGTGAGTCCACCGGGCTGCTGCCACGCCCCCACGAACCCCACGAATTGAAGCACCATGATCAACGGCCCCGGGGTCGTTTCGGCCAGCCCCAACCCCGCCAGCATCTGATCGTGCGTCAGCCAGCCATGATGCTCGACCGCTTGTTGCGCCACATAAGGCAGCACCGCATACGCACCGCCAAACGTGACAAACGCCGCCTTGGTAAAGAACCATCCCTGATCCCCAAGCACACCGCCCGGCCCCTGCAACCGGTGCGCGCACGCGATCGCTACGAGCCAAAGCACGAAGCCGCACGCCGCAATCCGGGCCGCATCACTCCACTTCGGAGGCGGTACCTCCGGGAGCCGGACCGAAACGGCGGCGTCCGCCTCCGAACCCCTGGCCGGTCGACTCGCATCGACGGTTCGAAATTGGGCTGGGAACCGGCGGGAGCCGACCCAACCCACGGCCAATGCTCCCAGAAGAACCCACACGAACGAGATGCTCCCCACCGAAATCGCTGCAAATGAAACCGCGGCGATCACCCACTGGGTCGGTGTGTGGAGCGTCCGACTCCCGATCTTGATGACCGCCGCCGCAACGATTGCGATCACTGCGGGTTGCACCCCGTGGAATGCGCCCGCAAGCCAGCCGGTTTGTCCGCGCGTCACATACAGCCAGCTCAACGCCAACAGCAACAGCGCGGCGGGGAGCACGAAAAGCCCGCCGGCAGCGATTGCGCCGCGCACCCCGTGCATGCGCCAGCCGAGATACGTCGCCAACTGCTGCGCCTCGGGACCGGGCAGCAACATGCAGAAATTCAGCGCGTGCAGGAAATGCGCCTCGCCAAACCAGCGCCTTCGCTCGACCAACTCGCGGTGCATCATGGCAATCTGCCCGGCCGGTCCGCCGAAACTCACGCAGCCCAGCCAGAACCAGAACACCATCGCTTCCCGGAAGGTCGGGAGGCGCGAGGGCTGCTGCGGAGCGAAGTCAGGATTCATGCGCAAAGCGTGACCGGTTAGGCCATACACCCTGTTCGAATCAGCGTGAAGCACAGGTTCCATGCCGCGGAAGGGCCCGATGCGTTGGATCTCATCTACAGCGGACTGTGGCCCCTGCAGCGGAAGTCGCAGAGACATCCGGCGCAGGTTACCCCCACCTCACACCGGCCGGGGCTCGATGCCACCTCGCGCGCAGACGGAATTCCTGAGAAATCCGCTACCACGAGCCAAGCGCGCGATTCGGCGCCAGTTGGCTCTGGATTCCAGGGGCAGGAATCGATAGGCTCATTGAGGCTTCCGGCGGTGAAACCCAGTCCAAATAGCCCGCCCCGACCCTTTCTTTTGCCACCACGCATCGTCTTTCCCGAGCTGCTCGACACACTGGACCCGAACGATCTTCGGGCAATCCGGTCGCGTCGCGATCTGCGCGCCATCGATCGCTGGCTGGGGATCTCACGTTGGATCCTCCATACCGCCATCCGTCATTCCCAGGCGATGTGCCGCGGAAGTGTCGAACTCGGTGCCGGAGACGGACGGCTCTCCTCGCTGCTCGCTCGTGCATTGCCAGCCGCGCGGTGCACCGCCCTCGACCTCCATCCGCAAGTGCCACCCCCCGGTGTCCGATGGGTTCAAGGGAACCTTCTGGAAACCCTGCGCTCCGCGGACGCCGGAGTCGCTGTCGGGGGTATGATCCTCCATCACTTCACCGATCCCAGCCTGCGCAGCATCGGCGACCAACTGAAGCGGTTCGATGTCCTGATCTTCGTGGAACCCTGGCGTTCGCGTGTCGCGCTCGCATTGGCCTCGCTGGCAGCCCCGCTCGGCGGCGAAGTCACGCGGCATGACATGCCCGCCAGCATCCGGGCCGGGTTTCGCCGGGGGGAATTGCCCGGGTTGCTCGGACTCGACCCCGCCGCGTGGGAGATCCGCGAATCCGTCCAGTGGCGCGGGAGCATTCGCATGGTAGCTTGGCGGCGGTGACGAGCATGCGCGAAATCCGAATCGGGGGCGGTGGGCTGGCCGGGCTGGCGCTCGGGATCGGACTGCGCCAGCGCGGGGTTCCGGTAACTATTCACGAAGCGGGACGGTATCCGCGGCATCGCGTGTGCGGCGAGTTCATCAGCGGGGTGGGCGAACCCACACTCAAGCGGCTCGGGATCACGGAGGCCATCCATGCGGGCGAACCTTTGGAAACCGCCCATTGGTATGTGGGCGGGGGCTCGCCCGCCCCGATGCGGGTGCCGGGTGGTGCCCGCGGGATTTCCAGATGGACGCTCGACCAGCGGTTGGCTTCAGATTTCGAGGGATTGGGCGGGGTATTGCGGACCGATTCGCGGGTGACGGACGACCTCGCCGGAGCGGGCTGGGTGCACGCCAGCGGTCGCGAGCGGGTGCCCGGCGTCAGCCGGTGGATCGGGCTCAAACTGCACGTGCGCGGCCTGCCCCTGACCGCCGGACTGGAGATGCATGTGGGGCGGTTTGGGTATTGCGGGTTGTCCCGGATCGAGGCGGGTCGGGTCAATGTGTGCGGGTTGTTCCGGCGGGATCGCCGGGTGCGCGCGCGCGGTCCTGCGTTGCTGGGGAAGTATCTCCGGAGCTCCGGGCTCGGAAAGCTGGCTGGGCGGATCGAGGCGGCCGACCCCGACGCCTCGTCGGTTTGCGGGACGTCGGCCTTCCGGTTCGGGAAGCAGCCCGGAGGCGGGTTGCGGATCGGCGATGCCGACCGGATGATCCCTCCGTTCACCGGCAACGGGATGTCGATGGCGTTCGAGGCCGCGGAGTGCGCGCTCGAACCGCTGAGCCGGTATGCCGGGGGGGGATCCTCGTGGGAGGCCGCGACCGGGGAGGTCCGATCCGCCCTCGCACATCGCTTCGCCCGGCGGGTGCGCGTGGCGCGCCTGTTGCATCCGCTCTTGTTGCATCCCTGGGGGATCGGTCTCGCCGCCGGGTGGGTGCGCTCGGGGAATTTGCCATTCGAAGCAATCTGCCGTTGGATGCGCTGATGTTCCTCCAATCGATTGCCAGCGCGTTGCCACCGCTCTCCCTCACGCAACGCGAGGCGTGGGAGGTGTTGCGCGGGGCCGGGGTCCCCGACCGGCTTCGCCCGCGTTCGGCATCGTTGCTGGAAACGATCCTGCTCGGGGACAGCGGGATCGAGCGTCGTCATTTTGCCCTTGAGGATCCCCGCGCCATTTTCAGTCTCGATGCGGAAGGGTTGAACCGGATGTTCGAACGCGAGGCGCCCCGACTTGCCGGGGAGGCTCTCAGGAGGGCCTGCTCGGCGGCCGGCCTGGAGCCGCGCACGGTGGACGCGCTCTTTATCTGCACCTGCACCGGTTATCTGTGCCCCGGCCTCTCGAGTCATGTCTCGGAGCAACTCGGCCTCCTGCCCAGCGCGTTCCTGCAAGATCTGCTCGGGCTCGGTTGCGGCGCGGCCCTGCCAATGATCGAGACCGCGCGCGGCTATCTGAGCGCCAACCCCGACGCGCTCGTCGCCACGGTTGCGGTGGAAATCTGTTCATCGGCGTTCTTTGTCGATGACGATCCCGGAGTGCTCATCAGCCTGTGTCTGTTCGGTGACGGAGCGGCGGCGGCACTCTGGAGCGCTCACGACGCGGGCGGGCAATGGGGCATGAACGGTTTCCGAAGTCTGCACCGCCCGGAACATCGTGAGAAAATCCGCTTCGTGAATTCCGGGGGGCGTCTCCGCAACCAACTGCATCGTTCGGTGCCGGGGCTGGCCGCGGCGGCGGTTGGCCAGTTATTTGAGCAACGAACGGCGGATCCGGACCGCCTGGTGGCGCACACGGGGGGGCGCGACGTGATCGATGCGCTGGAGGCGACCCTGCCGGGTGGTCCGATCGCGGAGACGCGCTCCGTCCTTCGCGACTGCGGGAACCTGAGCAGCCCCAGCGTGCTGTTTGCGCTGGAGCGGACACTGGCAGGCGGTCATCCCGAGCTGCGGCGCCTGTGGCTGACTTCCTTCGGGGCGGGATTCTCCGCGCACGCGTGCGAGTTGCACCGTTGAGGCGGAACGGCCGGGTTTGCCGTTGTTCTCGGGGCCGGAACGAGGCGTAATCTCGTCCCATGATATTCCCTCTCCTCGCTCAACTAAATGGCTGTCATCCCTCCGGAACATCCGAGCGAGCCTGGACCAGCCAAACTACCAAGCCGGAGCAAAGAACGATTCATCGCACGGTAGGTTGATGTGAGTGAGAGCGCAGCCCGCCTCGCCGAAGCCGACCGCGGCCGGTGATCGTACACTCCTTGATTGGTCGGGCGGACAGGCGCACGATTCGCCGATGAAGCTGCCGTTCCACAGCCCGGCGGGGATCGTGTTCGCAATGATTCCCGCGATGTGCGCCCCACTCGAGGCCCAGGAAGTCTCCCCGGACACGCCGTGGTTTGTTCCGGTGCCGGGTTTCAAGGCGCCCGCATCGGGCGAGCATCCGCGACTTTTGTTTCGAAAAGCGGATGTCCCGGCGTTGCGTGCCCGGGCGAAGACGCCCGAGGGACAGGCGATCATCGCGCGGTTGCGGACGGTGCTCGGACAAAATGGCGAGGCGTTCCCGGTCGATCTGCAGACCCTGGCCACGGTCAATATTCTGCCGGGCAACTACCAGCCATTGCCCGAGGGATCGTTCACCATGTCGCACGGGGCCGGGTATGGGTTGCTCTACCAGCTCACCGGCGACAAAAACTACGCCGCATTGGCGCGTCAATCGCTCGAGAAACTCTTCGCGGGCCAGCCCGACAAGGATCCACGGTACGCGTGGGTCAACCCAGGCACCGGGTTCCGGTTGGGGGCGGTTTTTCAGGGTGTGGCGCTCGCGTATGATCTTTGTTACGACGGCTGGGACGAGGAGTTTCGCGCCCGCGTGGTGCGGGAGATCCTCGATTGCAAGTCGCCCTGTCTTCAGCACAAGAAACCGCTCACCCTGGAGAACATGGCCACTGCGAACGGGTATCCGCCCGGGAGCAACCACTTCGGGGCCTACCTCGGAGGGACGGGCATGATCGTGCTCGCAATCCTCGGCGACCCCGGCGCCGACGATGCCCGGCTCCAGAAGGTGCTGGCAAAGGTGGAGGACAACCTGAAGGTCGTGCTCACGCGCGGGTTTGGCGATCACGGCTGGTTTGCGGAAGGAACGCATCCCGGCCGCATCACCTCGAACACCGGGATCGTCCCGCTCCTTCCCTGCCTGCTCCACGCCGCGGGCCGCGATTACATGAGCCCGCGCCCGAATGGCACGTGGCTCACATTGCGTGTCGCGATGGAGCTGATCCCGACCGCGAAGGGGCCGGTGATTCCCTGGCGGGGCGACTACGGCGGCGCGTTGCTCTATGAACGTCCGATGACCTCGCATGCCGGTGATTTCGCCCAGGGCATGGCGGCGGTGCCGGCCCAGTATCGACCGGCGCTTGCCTGGATTCACAACCACTTCCTCGAACCCGGTTCGGTGAAGAAGGAATACAACATCGAATCCCCGATCCAGGCCGTCATGGCCTTCACCGCCTGGCCGATCGGCGTGCCGGAGAAGAATCCGCGCGAAGTATTGCCGCATGGCTTTCTGGATTCGATCGCGCGGTATGTCCTCTTCCGCAACCATTGGCAGGACAGCGATGACATCGTGGTGACCGCGCTGCTGGGGAGCGGTCCCCAAGGCTACAAACGGCTTGGGGGCGGACCGATCATGGTTTGGGGCCTTGGCGCCCGGCGCGAATTTCCGGTCAAGTTCACGGGCGGGAAGGTCGGAACCTTCGAGACAAAGGCCGACGGTGGATATTTCATGGTGCCCGGAGCCAAAGGGGACGTGGCTTTTGGCGTGGATTACAGCGGGAAATCCGGTGCGGCTGCCCTGCTCGTGATGGCGGGGCCAGCCGTCGGCGTGTTGCCGGAGAAGAAGGACGCGAAGGATGGAGTCAACTGGTTCCAGGGCGGCTACGAAGCGGGCGGACTCAGCTATTACGTGCAGATGCTCGCGAAAGGATCGGAACTGCCCACGGTCGCGGTGGAAGGCGATGCGCTCAAGATCGGCAAGGCAACCGTGAGGTTTGCGGGTGGGAAGCTGACGTTTGAGTAAAAGGCGCCGACGCGTCGGCCTTTTCTGCGACCCATTCCGATTCGATCGGTAACGCCCCGGATGCCGCGAGTGATCGGGATCTGGGAACGGGTCCGCCGACGCTGGCCCGGGCACACTCAGCGCCGCCGACGCAGGGCGCCGATCCCGAGCGCCGCCCAGCCCAGCATTGCCGCAGACGGCTCTGGAACCGGGGTCAGATCGACGAAGAAGGCGCGGTCGCGCCCGCGCAAGCTGATCGAGGTTCCGGAGAAGCTGCGCTGTCCGCTGTTCGAGTTGAAAGCCGAACCGCCCGCATAATTCCCGTCCGCGGCCTCGCCGAACCCCCACCAGCGGGAATCGCTGAACGCCTCGATCGCGTAGGTCGTCGAGGGCAGCAGGCTCAGGAAATCGGAATCGGTCAGGCTGAGGAGCAGCCAATTGCTGCTGGACAGACCAAAATTCCCGGGAAGCGAAGTTGGGATGCCGAAGGTCGAGATCGGGGTGAGCGTGGAGCCGGACACCGAGCTGATCCGGAAAGCCCAGCCGGACTGGCCGATCGATCCGTCAGCCTGTCCGCTCCCCTTGAACCCGATCACCGTCAAGGTGTAGTTCGCACCGCCGCCCGGTGTGGTGAAGGTCTGCCCGGGAGGGCCGCTGTTGTCGCTGTAATCCTGACCGTTATTGACGGTCGAGTTGGCCGTGAACTGGTAATGGTCGTAGGCATCGGTGACCGGGTCCACGCTGCTGTCATCGAGGATCACGGCGGCACCCGAGCGGGCGAGGGGGAGGCCGGCCAAGGCAAGGCAGCAGGAGAGGAGGAGGAGGCGCGTCTTCATGGGAATGAGCGTGGCACGCCCCCCCGGGGCCGCCTACCCCGACATGTTGAAATTGTTTTGCTGTTTGTGTCAGCCGACTGCAGGTTCCGGGAATGATCCGCGTGGTGGCCATCCTTCCAGTCGCGATCCCTCATTACCTCCGGTTGCTCACCGGTATCACCGCACAACGACTGCCGAGAACGACGGATTGGCGGGACTGATGCTGGAATGGGCGGACGCCGCGGGGTTGCGGGTTCCCGAGGATCTGGGTCTGATGGGCGTGGATGACCTGGCCGGGGCCGCGGGGGCGTTTCCCCACCCCCTAACCAGCATCGAACTGCCCTCGGAGACGATTGGGCGACGGGCGGTCGGGCTATTGTTGGAATGGATTCGCCGACCACGGCGGCGAGGCATTCTGCGCGACGAACGGATCCCCCCCGGAACACTCCACGAACGACAAACGACCGGGTCCGCCGTTCATCCCGACCCGCTGTTGCGCCGTGCCCTCGCATGCCTTGAGGGGGAGCAGGGATGCGCCGTCAGGGCCTCCGAACTCGCCCGGAAGATCGGCACCTCCCGCGAAACCCTTCAACGCCGGTTCCGGGAGAAGTTCGGTCATTCGCCCCGGGAAGAGATCGAGCGGCGCCGGTTTGCCCTCGCGATGGATCTGCTTCGGCGAACCACTCTCCGAGTCGGCGAGATCACCGCGCGGTGCGGCCACGCCAAACAGAGCACCTTTGCCACCCGATTCCGCCAACGAATCGGGATGACCCCGAGCGAATACCGCGAACGATACCGAAGTTAGAGTTCGGCAAAACAACACCCTGCCGGGGAGGCCATGCACGCACGCCGCCGCCCTTCGGCGAATCGTAGACCAAGGTCCCGCAAACCGATTTTGGAGTGCGCTGTGAGCGAAGCGTAGCAGCGCTTTGGATCGCACGCGGGACTTGGGTTGCGCGATTCGGCAGAAGTTGGCAGCGCGGCGGGCAATCCAAAGCGGCGCCAGGCCACCGCAGTCCATGACACGGCGCGCAGCGCGGGTGGAGATCACCCACGACCGAGCGCCAGCGCGAGAAAGGCTGCCAGTGCAATCACCGCCGCGAGCCACCATCCCCAGCCGATCCCACGCGGTTTTCTGCCGGTCCCGAATTCCTCCTCCACGAACGCCTGGTAATCGAAATCCGCGCCGTCGGGGTCTGGCAGGTCAAGCCCATCGGCACCGGTCGCGTCGTCATTCCAACCGGTGCGATGATCCGCGCCGCATTCCGGACAGGCCCGGGCGTTGCGGGGAACCTCTTCTCCGCACACCGGGCAGGTCTCAGGTGGCGCGTGGCGGCTCACCTCACAATCCTACTCATGCCCATGCTCCTGCTCCCACTCAAATTCTTAATCCGGATTTCCCGGCTCCAGTGAGAGATGCAGGTTGAACCCAGAGTGTCGGTGAGGGGTGATGACCGACGGGGCCCAGGAGTAAGAGTAGGAGCGGGGGGAAGGGTTACTCGGTCACGGTTCCCTCCGCGGTGCCCTGGTAATTGGCGGGGGAGCCCCAACTGGCTTTGAAGGTGCCGGCAATGGTGCCATCGGGGGCGAGGGTGGCATCGATGGTCAGCGCGCCCGCGCCGCCCGTGCCGTCCTGTTCAATGAGATAGGGGTCGATATTGATGACCGCCTTGGCGGTGCCGGTGAGGCGGTCCCCCTCGAGTTTGAGGGCCGACGGATCGATCTCGTGCCATGATTGGCTGAATGCGAATGCTCCGGCACCGGCTCGAGTCCAGCGTTGCCCGTTGTGATCCAGGGTGAGGGTGAGTCCCTTCGCGGGTTCGCGAAATCCGATGGCTCCCTCACAGGCCAGCACGAAGGTGCGCGTGCCGGGCGGGTTCCTGCCGTGCGGGGACCATGGGCTCTGCTTCAGCCAGGGGGTGGGGTAAATCCGTTTCTCGTCCACGCGTCCGCTCAGGTTGCCCAAAGTGGTTGGCATGGGGGGTTTCTTGGCCGGGAGATTGCGCGTCCAGTTTCCTGCGAATCGGGAGCCGTCCCGGCGCAGCTCGATCTCGGCGGGCCAGAGGTGCGTGCCATAGTTGACCTGCAAGGTGCCGCGGATGGATTTCCCGTCCGACTTCAGCCCGTCCACGCCGCACCGTTCCCAGAATGCCTGTGTCCGCACCTTCCCAACCGGAAGCCCGGCCTCTGCGCTGGTGGGAATCCAGACCTTCGCACCGGTCACTTGGTTGCCAGAGGTCCAGAGCTTGAACTCGGTCGGCGGCATCCCGACATAGAGTCCGTCGAATGCGCCCGACCACTCCGCGCTTTCCTTGGGCGCCCGCAGCGGGCGATGAGGATTTCCTTCTCAAGGTGGTTCAGAGTCATTGCTTCTCCGGCCACGCGAATCTCTTTCTTATTGAAGAATCCGAACTCCGGGGCGATCTCGCGGATGCTCGACACCGGTCCCGCCTCCAGCAGGCCGCGCAACACCCAGGCGTTGTAGGCGTTGATGTAATAGGCGAGTTGATCCTCGAGCTTCGGGGATGTCGGCGCCTCCGCCCCGATCCGGTCACAAATTGCCACGAGACGGGCGGCATCGACGGCATGAGCGCGCCATGCCTCGTAGCGCACGCCGTCGTGACGGACATATTTCTTCAACAAACCGCCGTAGGTCGCGACCCAGGATTCCTCGCCGGAGCCGCGCACACAGCCCGTCGAAAACAGAAGGAGAAACAAAAATAGGGCGACTCGCATCATTGGGTTCGTGAACGGCAGCGGCCGTCATTGAATCATACCATGCCCCGCCACGCGGTGCACGTGCGAGGGACAGCCCGGGGTCCTGCCTGGCGTTCGTGGGGCGTGGTGTGAAGTGGTTAGGTCCTCTGTTGTGACCGGACTGGATCAGCCCGGTGCCCGCGGCGCGTGGGTCGGGCGGGAAATGCAGAACGGGGTCACCGCCCCCGTCTACAGCGGAGGCGGTGTGCTCGTTCTTCGGTCCGTCGGACATGCTCCTCCAACACGCCTCCGATCCGTCGGTGGTCGAGGACTTGATGGGCGGCGGGCCGACCGGTCGCGGGGAACTCTACCGCATGGCGAGTCCGTTGGCGCTGGTAACCCCGGCGGCGGCCCCGCATCTCCTCGCACATGGCAATGCCGACGACATCGTGCTCCCCGGGCACAGCACGGCTTTCGCTGCGGCATTGCACGCGGCAGGGGTTGAAGTCAGACTGCTCGAACTTCCCGGGATCGGGCACGACGGCCACACGCTCTACGGAGCCGAAGAAGTGAAGTCCGAAGTGCTGGATTTCTTCACCCGCCATTTGAACCCCTGAAACCCATGCAAACCCGACTCTTCCCGCGCACTGGATGGACTGTAAACCCGCTCGGTCTGGGCTGCTGGGGCCTGGGCGGCCAGTACGGTCCGGTCAGCGAGGCGGAGGCGATCACCACGGTCGAACGGGCGGTCGATCTCGGCGTCACCCTGTTCGACACCGCAGATGCCTACGGACTCGAACCCGGGTCGAGCGAACGCCTCCTCGGGCGCGCCCTCCGCGGACGGCGTGACGGGATCATCGTGGCAACGAAGGTTGGCAACTGGGCCCGTCGGCAGGGTCATCCGTTTGCATACACGCACCCGCTCCAGATCCTCGCGTGTTGCGATGCCAGCCTCCACCGACTGAAGACCGACTGCATCGATCTCTACCAATGCCACATTGGCGTCATGGACGATGCCTCGGTGTTTCTCGAGGCGTTCGAGACCCTGATCGCGCAGGGCAAGATTCGGGCGTTCGGGCTCTCCACCCACGACGTCGCCACCGCGGAGCGGTTCAACCGCGACGGGCGACTTGCCGCCGTCCAACTTGATTACAGCCTGCTCAACCGGGCGCCCGAGCGCGACCTGTTGCCGTGGTGCCACGGACGCGGCATCGCGACCCTGATCCGCGGCCCCCTCGCGCAGGGACTCCTGAGCGGGCGTTTCACGCGCGACTCGGTGTTCACCGATTCGGTCCGGGAGAAATGGAATACGGGCACGGGGCGTGAGGATTATCTCCGCATGATCGATCGCGTGGAGCGTCTGGCCGCGCTCGCCCCGGGCGGCGATCTCACCGCGTTGGCGCTCCAATTTCTGCTGGCGCAGGAGGCGGTCACCTGTCTGATCCCCGGGGCGCGGAAGCCCGCGCAAATCGAGCAACTCGCCTCCCTCTGTGGGAAAGCATTCCCGCTCCCCACGGCGGGCATCGATGCGATCATCGCGCCGACGATCTCGGTCTGAGGAAAGCTGCTGATCCACCGGGGGCGCATCCCCGTTGACCCGGGATGCCGGCCAACGGAAGATTTTTAGGGCCGGAATGGCCGACGTGCACGATGCTGTTGAGTGGAGTTGGGCCCGGCGAACGAGATCCACGCCACGCAGGTCCGCCACCTCCCTTTCGCCCCATGCCCGCGCGCCCGACCAAAACCACCGCGACCCACGCGCTCGTCGGTATTTGGACGATCTTGCTCACAACATTTATCGTCGCCGCTCTCTATTTCGCCCGCGACCTCTTGATCCCGATCGCGCTGGCAGCCCTTCTTACCTTCCTGTTTTCACCGTTGGTCACCCGCCTCGAGCGCTGGATCGGCCGGGTCACCGCCGTGCTGCTCGTCGTTGCGTTGATCTTTACCGGGGTTGGCATGGCCGGTTGGATGCTGTCCCGACAGTTGGTCGATCTTGCGTCGAAACTGCCCGGATACAAGGGCAACATCATCACCAAGCTGCACGCGTTCCAATTGCCCCGGGGAGGAACCTTCACAAGGTTGTCGGAGACGGTCGAGGAACTCAAGCAGGAGCTGCCTGGGGCGAAGGAACAGCCCCCCCGCGAGGGCGAAGCGCCGAGGGCCGCAACGCCGTCGCCGTTGAAGCCATCGTCGGCCGACGCCGACGTGCAGCGGACCGGGACTTCCAACGAAAAAAGTCCCTTCGGACTGATTCGGAATTTGATCGCGCCATTGCTCGGACCGCTCGGCATCGCGGCTCTTGTGCTGCTGCTGCTCATTTTCATGCTGCTTCAACGGGAGGATTTGCGAGGCCGGCTGATCCGTCTGGTCGGCCAAGGCCGGATCAGTGCGACCACACGCGCCATGGACGACGCCGGTGCGCGGGTCTCCCGCTATCTGTTCATGCAACTCGTCGTGAATGTCACTTATGGGATCCCCGTGGCGACCGGGCTGTATTTTCTCGGTGTGCCGAACGCCCTTCTTTGGGGCGCTTTCGCGGTGGTGCTGCGGTTCATTCCCTATATCGGGCCGTGGATCGCAGCGGCTTTTCCCGTTACGCTGGCACTCGCGACATCGCCCGGATGGGTGATTCCGCTGTTGACGATTGGGCTTTTTGTGGTGCTCGAAATCCTGAGCAACAACGTCATGGAACCGTGGCTCTACGGGTCGAGCACCGGGGTTTCCCCCATCGCCCTCATCATTGCCGCCGTTTTCTGGACGTGGCTGTGGGGACCGGTCGGGCTCGTGCTTGCGACGCCCCTGACCGTCTGTCTGGTGGTCATGGGGCATCACGTCACCCGCCTTCAGTTTCTGAGCGTTTTGTTAAGTGATGACGAGGCGCTGACGCCCGCCGAGGATTGTTACCATCGCCTGCTCACCCCCGGGGAACGGGACGAATTGGATCTGATCGAGTCTTACCTGAAGGCGAACTCGCTGGTCGCGCTTTACGACTCCGTATTTATTCCGGTGCTGGTTGCCGCGGAGACGGATGCCCGCGCGGAGTTGCTCGACCCGGAGCAGCTCGGCAATCTCGAGCAGAACCTGCGCGATATCATTGAAGACCTCGGCACGCGGCCCGCGGTTGCCTCCAGAGACGCGGTGCAGAAAGACAAAGCCGCGGCCGACGACGAGGTCGCGCCTCCACCGGTGATCACGCCGGGGTGCCGCGTGATCTGCCTGCCCGCCCGTGCGAGTCGTGACGAATTGGCAGGCGGCATGCTGGTCCAGTTGCTGCGGCAGCAGGGGTTCGGCGCTGAGAATGCCCCGGCGGATCTGGTCATCGACGAGTTGGGTGCGCTCGTCGAAAAGGCGGATGTGGATGTCCTCTGCATCTCGGTCGTGCGGCCTTCGACAGTCCTTCATGCCCGCTATCTGTGCCTGAAGTTACGCGCGCTTTTTCCGAATCAAAAAATCGTGGTGGGTCTCTGGGGCGCGGGGGAGGAGCTGGCCGAAGCGGCCGACCGCCTGCGGGAATCGGGCGCAGACACCGTCGTTACCACACTGGCCGAGGCGATCAGGCAACTGGCCCAGCTCGCCCCGGCGTTGACCGATGGGATGACTCCCGCCCCGATTCCCCCTGACGAGGAGGAGCGCCTTGCCGCACTGGCCGGGTTGCATCTGATCGACACCGGGCCGGAGCCGGTGTTTGACCGCCATACCGCGAAACTGGCGCGTGTCTTCGAGGTGCCGATCGTCCTTATTACCCTGATTGATCGAGACCGGGAGTTCATCAAGGCGCAGACCGGCCTGTCCGGGGAGCTTGCAAAAACGAGGCAGACACCGCGCGACGGCTCCGTGTGCGGTCATGTGGTGGCAATGAACCAGATGATGGTGATCGAAGACCTCGCGCGGGACCGGCGGTTTGCAAACAATCCGCTGATTAAAACGAATGGATTTCGTTTCTACGCCGGCGTCCCCCTGCTCGCTCCCAATGGCCAGCCGGTCGGTGCACTCTGCCTGCTCGACGTGAAACCGCGCCGGTTCACCGAGCGCGAGATGCGCCTGCTGCAGGAGTACGCCAGCGAGGTCACGGAGGAGATCGCCAACCGTGCGTCGTCAGAGGACCCGCGCGCGCCGCTGGCCAACTAAGCGCGGCGGGATTTTCCGCCCCTGGCGTCCGTCGGTGAATTGCACCCGGCGCTTGTTTGAATCGTTGCCGGGTGCCAACATGATGGCGTGCCTGCCAGCGAGATGCTCGCGTTTCTGATCAGCGCTTCGCTTGGCGCGTTGATCGGGATCGAACGCCAGTGGGAACGCCAGCACCGGAAAGGGTCGGAGGGGATGGCCGGGATGCGGACGTTCGTGCTCTGGGCCGTGCTCGGATGCGCCAGTGCGTTGGTGGCTCGCGAAACCACCCCGGTCTTCTTCGCGGTCGCATTCATGGTGCAGGCCGCGATTCTCATCGTTCGATCAATGGATCGGCCGGCGGGCGATGGCGGGGAACCTGCCGGATTGACCACCCTCAGCGCGGCACTCCTCACCTTTCTCGTGGGTGGACTCGTCTGGTGGGGTCATCGTCCGACTGCCGCCATCCTCACTGCGGGCGTGGTCATCCTGCTTGCCAGCAAGGATCGGGTGCACGCCCTCAGTTCGCGGTTCACCGAAGCGGATGTGAATTCCGCCCTCGTCTTTCTGGCCATCACCGGGGTCGTTCTGCCGCTGGCGCCAAACCAGGACTTCGGTCCCTATGGCGCATTCAACCCGTTCAATATCTGGCTGATGGTGGTGCTGGTCACCGGCCTCGGGTTTTTCGGCTATGTCGCCATGCGGATTTTCGGCACGAACGCCGGCCTGGCAACCATGGGGATACTGGGTGGGCTCGCTTCGAGCACCGTCACCACCATCGCGGCGAGTCGTCAGAGCAGGCTGCTCCCCGAATTGTCGGATCGGTTTGCCATGGCGATTGTCCTGGCCTGCACGATCATGCTCGGGCGTGTGGCGGTGCTGATTGCCGCCATCAATCGCAGTGTGTTCGACGCGGTTCTGCCCGGGCTCCTGGCCATGTGCGTGCCCGGCGTGATTTACAGCGTCTGGTGCCTGGTCGCGGGATCGCGGGGTGCGGAGCATCGGGGCGGCACACCCGTCATCGCCAACCCGCTCAGTCTCAAGGTCGGTCTCAAATTTGCCGCATTGTACGCCTTGATCATCCTGGGATCGCGGTTTGGGGCGGAGCAGTTCGGGGCGGCAGGCGTGCAGATCGTGAGCTTTCTCTCCGGCCTGACCGACATGGATGCGATCGCGCTTTCGCTTTCGCGCAATGCGGGGCCCGAGGGATTGCCGGTCGCCCTTGCCGCGCAAGGCATCCTGATCGCCGCCATCAGTAACACACTCCTCAAAGGGGCGTTTGCCGTGACAGGCGGGGCGCCGTCCCTGCGTCGCCCGATCCTCTTCGTGTTCGGCGCCACCATCCTCGTGGGGGCGGCTTGGTGTTGGACGAGGTGACTTCCAACCGGAACCCGGTACGAAATGAAACCTGGGTCGCTCCTCCAGCAGGAGGCGCCGCGCACATTCCCCCGAAACCTCCCTTGCCGTCCGTAAGATTTCCGGATCAAACTCCGAACTTTTCTGCGCCCGACTGTCTAACCCTCCAATGATCACCGCCGACACCCTTCCCGAAGCCCTCTCGCGCGCGGCAGCCGAGGCGGGGGTGTCGGACGCCGCGGCGAGCGCCCAACTGGTGGGTGAAACCATTGCGGCCCAAGGATCTCCGGTGACGGCCGTGCTCGATGCCGGTGGGCTGGACGAGATCCGGTTTCTGCATTCGTTGGCCGATCAACTGGGCATGCCGTGGATGGGCGACCGGATCCAGCCGATCCAGGGGCCGCTTCGCGAGCAGTTCCCGGCTCGGGTGGCCCTGCGCCACCATCTCATGCCCGCCCAGTATGAGGAGAACGGTCCGCTCTGGATACTGACCTACGACCCATTCAACACCCTGGCCCGACAGGTCGTGTCGCAGACGTGTCCGCCCGGCATCCTGTGGGGGATCGCGGGGCGCCGGCAGATCCTCGACTCGCTCCGGCAAGGCTACGGGGTGGGTGCCGAAACGTTCGAAGAACTGCTGGCCGGACGAATCGATCCCGACGCCGCGCTCGACATCAAGCAGGAGACGACCGTGCTCGACATGGAAGACTCGGAGGCTTCCGTCGTCAAATTCGTCAACCAGATCATCCGCGAAGCGCTCAACGAGCGGGCCACGGACATCCATGTCGAGCCGCTCGATCACGATCTCCGCATCCGTTACCGGATCGACGGGGTGCTGCACGAAACACCGGTGCCGCCGCAGATCAAGCTGCTCCAGGCCTCGGTCATCTCGCGCCTCAAGATCATGGCGCACCTCGACATCGCCGAACGTCGGCTTCCGCAGGACGGACGCATCAACCTCGAATTCGAGGGGCGACCCATCGACGTCCGCGTCGCCGTCATCCCGTCGGTCTCGGGTGAGAGCGTGAGTCTCCGGTTGCTGGGTCAGCAACGGTTCGACTTTTCGATGCTCGGGCTGGATCCCGACGTCGAGGTGCGGATCCGGGCACTGCTCGCGATGCCGAATGGGATCGTGCTGCTCACCGGCCCCACCGGGTGCGGCAAATCGACGACGCTCTACACCTTCCTGAGCTCGCTGAACACCCGGGAGCGCCGCATCGTGACCATCGAGGACCCGGTCGAGCAAAAGCTCGAGGGAGTGATCCAGATCGCCGTGCGTCCCGAGATCAATCTCACCTTCGCCGCCGGGCTGCGATCAATTCTGCGCGGCGATCCCAACGTGGTCATGGTCGGTGAGATGCGCGATTTCGAGACGGGCGAGATCGCAATCCGCGCGGCGCTCACCGGCCACCTGGTGTTCAGCACGCTCCACACCAATGACGCCATCGGCGGCATCACCCGGCTGATGGACATGGGGATCGAGCCGTTTCTCGTCGCCTCCGCCGTGCGCGCGTTCCTGGCGCAGCGGCTGGTGCGCGTGCTTTGTCCGACCTGCAAGACACCCGCCACCCATCCCGATGCCTACCTGCGCCGGATCGGGTTTCCGGTCGACCAATCCAACCGGATCTTCAAGGCGGCCGGGTGCGAGCAATGCCGGTTCACGGGGTACCGCGGACGCCGTGCGCTGCTCGAGCTGTGCGTGGTGACCCCGCACATGCAGGATCTCATCACTTCCCGGCAGTCGGGCACTGCGCTGCGCGCCACGGCGCTCGCGGAGGGGATGGTGACGCTGCGTCAGGATGGCTGGGCCAAGGTGATCTCCGGATCGACCTCGCTCGAGGAGGTGGTGCGCGTGACCACCGCCGAGGTGGAAATGCAGGACGAGTGAGGGAGGATTGAGAGGGCTGAAACCTGAAACCTGAAACCTGAGACCTGAGCACTGAGCACGTTTGCATATACTGCGGTCCGCCGGGACGGCTCCAAGGTCGACGGCGAACTGGAGGCCGCGAGCCGGACCGAGGCTTACCGTGCGCTCGACCGCGAACAGTTGCAGCCGGTGTCGCTCCGGCAGAAGGGCGACGCGGCCCCGGCCACACCCGCCGCCGGGACCGGCCCGGCGGCTCCCGTCATTCCTGCGGGTCCGCAACGGCTTTCGCATGCCCAGTTGATCATGTTCACCGAAGAGATGAGCGACCTGCTCGATGCCGGGCTGCCCCTCGAGGCCTCGTTGCATGTGATCGAGCAGCGGCAGGAGGCCTCCAGCCTGCGCGCCGTGGCGGCGAAGGTCCGGCAACTCGTGCGCGACGGATCGAGTGTCTCGAACGCCCTCAAAGCCTCCTCCCCCAGCTTCAACGATCTCTACTGCAATCTCGTCGCCGCCGGCGAGGTGAGCGGTGCGCTCCCGCAGATCCTCCGCCGCCAGGTCGCCTATCTCACCGTGATGCACGATCTCCGCAACACGGTCATCCAGGCGTTGCTCTATCCCGCGCTGATCCTCGTGATGGGCGGGGTCCTGCTCACCTTCTTCATGGTGAACCTGGTGCCGAACCTGATGATGCTCTTCGAGAAGACCGAGCAGAAGATGCCCATCGCGACCCGCGCATTGATCTCGGCCAGCCGGCTCTTCTCGAATTGGTGGTGGGCCATGCTGTTGCTGCTGGTCCTGGGAGCATTTTTGTTCCGCGCGCTCATCCGCAGCCCGGCCGGCAAGGAATGGTGGGCCCGGAGTTCCTACAAGTTGCCGCTGATCGGGCCGGTGTTGCAAAGCCGGTTCCTTGCCCAGTTCTGCCAGACGCTCGCCAATCTCGTCGGCAACGGGTTGCCGCTGCTCACCGGGCTCACCCTGATGGAAAAGGCGACTTCGAACGCGTGGTTGCGCGGACGCCTCACGATCGTCTCCGGCATC
>Ga0163147_10003857_pt1 | contig 19558 bp, 15 predicted proteins | sample OliLakLV19MP6G1_FD_148597 | JGI IMG/M metagenome (GOLD analysis project Ga0163147, IMG submission 148597) | Freshwater microbial mat bacterial communities from Lake Vanda, McMurdo Dry Valleys, Antarctica- Oligotrophic Lake LV.19.MP6.G1 | ecosystem: Environmental > Aquatic > Freshwater > Lake >...
TGCTCTTTTCGTCTACACAGTACCTATTCTCAATGATTACTCTTTCGCGGTAGGTGATTCTACTAAAAGTCTTCTTTTTCATACACTCTATATTACTAAAGTGTTGCGATTATTTCTTGAACTTAGGTGCCCAAAGTTTGACTTAAACTTGATTTAGTAGTGCCAATAGACGTAGTCAACAGACTAAGGAGTTCTTCAATGGAATTCATCTTGAAGCTTTACCCACTGGTCCAAATTTTTTTGGGCATGTGGATTGTTACTTCACCAATCATTGCTTTTTTCATTTGGGCATGATGGAAGCAGTTAGAAGAGACAAAACTAAGCCTCGATTTGGGCTTAGGGTATGGCGAGTCTTATTCAAGCTAGTGATATGGATTACCACAATGCTGACACTACCAATTATCTTACTAATTTTGATTCGAGATAAGATTTCTTGGAACAAACAAGCCCGTGAAGCAAGAAAAAAATAAAAAGAGCCTAACCAACGTCCACCACCTCCCGGCAAGCCTCGCTTGCCGGGGTTTGCTGTATTAAAATTACACATAATGGGACAGCCAGAACCTTAGTTTACACTTAGTCTAAATAATGACATAAAGAGTTTAAACTTAGTCTACATAATGACATAAAGAGTTTAAACTTAGTCTACATAATGACATAAAGAGTTTAAACTTAGTCTACATAAAGAGCGATTATAGCAGCGTCTCCAAACCAAGCTGCAACACTTTATCTATCTCTGAAGATAGATAAAGTTGCTTTGTTATCTCCTCGTTTATCTATCTCTGATGATAGACTAATCGTTAGGGCTTAGCTATCATCAGAAATAGATACAAATAGTTATTAGTATTTAGATAAAATTATTTATGTACAAAAAACAAATCCGAGACGAGAAATTAATAAATGCTGCACTAATGTCTGCCGCAAACCAATTTAGTGGACAGAACGCTGTAAACTCTTTTATTCAACAAGTTTTAACTGAAAGAGAGAGGCACGCGATTGGACGTAGACTTGCCATTGCTCGTTTCATTCTGGCTGGTGCTACTTATTATGAAATCTGTGAAAAATTACATATCAGTCCAAATACTTTTCGCAACATCAGACGCTGGGTTAGTGATGAGTTACCAGCATATAATAATATTTTGAATGAAAACAAAATAATTAGGCAAAAAAAAGACAAAGGACAATCTCGAAAAAGTTCGGAAAGGGTCATTCCGTTTAGTTTCGAAGATCTGAAACAACGTTACCCTATGCATTTTTTCCTTTTCAATCTAGCTGATGAATTACTTACGTTTAAAGAGAACAGGCTCGACCTTAAACTAAAAAATTCTAAATAATTTTATCTATCTTCAGAGATAGATAAAATTAGTCTGATTAGTTGGGTTTTTAAAAAAAGGGCGCCCTTAAGGGCGCCCTTTTTTTATTTTGCCAAGCTTTCTATTTCGGCATATTTTCTATCATTTCGTACTTCTGACTACCTTTAAAACCCGATCCAGCAGGAATCAACTTACCGATAATTACATTCTCCATAAGCCCCGCTAGGTTATCATGACTTCCCTTCACTGCTGCATTAATCAAAACCCGAGTAGTGTTTTGGAAAGAGGCAGCCGAGAGGAAGCTCTTGCGAGTGAGTGAAGTTTCAGTAATACCCAGGATCAGTCTATCAGCTTTGGCTACTTCTTTACCTTCTTCTTTCAATTTAATATTGGCTTCAACAAAAATCCATTCTTCAACCACGTCTCCAACAGTAAACGGACTCTCCCCAGAATTGGTAATCTTTACTCGAGACATCATCTGCTTAACGATAAGTTCGATATGCTTACGCGCAATTGTTACACCTTGAAGTTCGTAAATCTTGTTTACTTCAGAAATGATGTAGTCTTGTGTTACTTCCTGTCCACCAAACTTAAATAGTTCGGGCAACAGAGCTGAACCATCAGTAAGTAGTTGTCCAGCGATGACTGTATCACCCTTAGACACAGTTACCACACGCCTGTAGTGTACTTCATACTCAATATTATCTTTCTTCTTTGGCGCCCCCTTTGCGTTCATGTCTGGAGCAACTACAACAACCTTTTCACGGCCTTCAGTCCGGATATCAACTACAATGCCTTCTGCCTTAGAAACAATCGCTGGAATCTTTGGTTGACGCTTTTCAAAAACTTCTTCTACACGTGGCAAACCTGAGGTTACGTCTCCACCCACTGAAGCAGCTCCGCCGGCATGCTTAGTGTTCATTGTTAGCTGTGTTCCCGGTTCACCAATCGCTTGAGCCGCTATCGTACCTACAGCTTCACCGATGTCTACTAATTGATTACTAGAGAGGTCAATACCATAACATTGCTGACAGACACCCCGAAGCGTCTTACAGGTCATTGGTGAACGAACCACCACATTCTCACAAGTTGATTCTTCAACTGAGATAGCTTGTAGACGCGTCATCAGATGACCCTTAGGGAAGATTACTCGACCCTTAGTATCAGTAGCATCTTCGGCCAAAACTCGGCCTTTAATCGCCTTTGAGAAAGCAATTTCAATTCCTGAAGCTGAGATGCGTCCAATTGTGATTCCTTGCTTGGTCTTACAATCTGCCTCGGTCACAATCGCATCTTGCGCAACCACGAAGAGACGTCGAGTTAGGTACCCAGCCTTAGCTGTCTGCAGCGCCGTGTCGGCTAGTCCCTTACGAGAACCGTGAGTGGTCGTAAAGTATTCGATTGGTGACATTCCTTCTTTCATTGAAGAAAGAATTGGAAACTCCACTGTTTCACCACGAGTGTTAACAATCAAACCTTTCATACCGGCCATCTGCGCAATCTGTCCCAGTGATCCTCGAGCACCAGACTTCCACATCTCATAAGCTGAACCGTTTTCATCTAGTGTTTCTGGCAACACTCGCTCAATCTCCGTCTTGGCTCGGTGCCAAACTTCTACAATCATTCGGCGACGTTCATCGCGTGAAATCAGTCCTTCTTCATAAGCGGTAAAAATACCCCGCTCTTCACCGCGAGCTTTTTCGAGAATTGCTGGCTTTTGCTTTGGTACACTTACCTCATCGATTCCCCAAGTGACACCCGATTTAGTCGCGTACTTTAGACCAAGCTTCTTCAACTTATCAACAATCGGTGGCACTGCCTCAGGACCACGCGCATCAATAATATCAATGATTACAGAGAACAATGTTCGCTGAACAATAACATCATTAATGAAGTCATGGTCGGCAGGGAGAACACTGTTGAAGATTAGTCGTCCAACTGAAGTCTCAAATATTTTACCTTCGTATTGCCGATATTTATCAGTATCAGTCGCTAGTACGTTTACTTTAGCTCGGAAATCAATCACTCCGTAGTCAAAGGCGTTAATCGCATCGTTTGGTGAAGAGAAATACTTACCTTCTCCTAAAGTTCCAGGCATAATCTTTGTCATCCAGTATGCGCCCAGGGCCATATCAAGGAGTTTTTCAGATACTACTGGCTCAGCTGAACCAGGCTTAAGAATGTTCTTATTGGCCGAGATGATTTCACGAGCTTCCATTTGTGCTTCATCAGATAGTGGCACATGAACAGCCATCTGATCACCGTCAAAGTCGGCGTTAAACGCTCTACAAACAAGCGGGTGCACTTGAATAGCATTACCTTCAATCAAAACTGGACGAAAAGCTTGGATACCCTGACGGTGCAGTGTCGGCGCCCGGTTCAAGAGTACGTGTTTGTGTTTAATGACATTTTCGAGAATAGCCCATACTTCTGGTACACCATCTTCAATTAAGCGACCGGCGCCACGAATATTGTAGGCTAATTCTTGTTTCAAAAGTTCGGCAATGACAAACGGTCGGAAAAGTTCGAGGGCCATATGCTTTGGTAGACCACACTGATCAAGTGCTAATTCTGGACCAATAACAATCACTGAACGTCCAGAGTAATCCACTCGCTTTCCAAGTAGGTTTTGACGGAAATAACCTTGCTTACTCTTAAGATAGTCAGAAAGAGACTTAAGCGGTCGGCGTTGCGCTTGACTCATCGCTGAGTAAGCACCACCACCATGACGAATAGAGTTATCAATCAAAGCATCAACGGCCTCTTGCAGAATACGCTTTTCATTACGCAAAATGACGTCTGGTGCCATAATATCAATCAATTTTTTCAGACGGTTATTGCGGTTGATGACACGACGATACAAGTCGTTTAGATCTGATGAAGCATGGCGCCCACCTTCAAGTGCCACCATTGGCCGAATTGCTGGAGGGATAACTGGAATTCGAGTCAAGAACATCCATTCTGGACGAACACCAGAATTGTTCATTCCTCGAATTAGGGATAGGCGCTTATCAAGCTTGGCACGCTCCATGGCACCAGCTGTTTCTCGTTCTTTTTCTAGTCGCTTAAGTAGCGTTTCTAGATTAACTTGCTTAAAGAGATCAAAGATAGCCTCAGCTCCAATACGAGCTTCAAAAAGAGTACTGTACTTGATTGAGTAACGGTGAAAACTAGCTTCATCGAGGACGACACCAATATCGACACCTTCAATCTCCTTCTTCATTCCTTCCATTCTCGTCTTTAGCGCCTCACGAGCATCTTCGTTTTGCAGCGCCTTCAGCTTAGTCTTGAATTCAGTATCCAGTTCACGAAGTAACCTGGTACGATCTTCTTCACTTACCTTGGTGACAATGTAGCCTGCAAAGTAGATTACTTTTTCCACTGAAGCTGCCGTAATACCAAGAATCATCGCAATTCGACTTGGTACACCACGTAAAAACCAAATATGAGAAACAGGAATACATAAATCAATATGGCCCATTCGTTCACGACGAACAATCGCTCGAGTTACTTCAACACCACATTTCTCACAGACAATACCCTTATACCGGATACCGCGATACTTCTTACATGAACATTCATAATCTTCAACCGGGCCGAAGATTCTTTCGTCGAACAAACCGTGTTTTTCAGGTCGTTGTGTCCGATAGTTTATTGTTTCTGGTTTGGTCACTTCTCCATGTGACCATTCAAGAATAGTTTCTGGTGATGCTAACTTGAGACTAATATCAGTAATATTAGCGAGAGCCGGAGTGTGTTTGGTGAATTGTTGTGTTTTTGACATAGATAATTACTTATGCAGATTCATAATCACGCTTTGGTTTCTCCGCTCTCGTCAACTTCACGTCAAGAGACAGTCCTCGAAGCTGGTTCACCAGTACGTTAAAGGCAGCTGGTGTATGAGGGTGACTGATTTTTTCACCACGTACAATCGCGTCAAAGGCAGCTGAACGTCCAACAATATCGTCTGATTTGATCGTCAACATTTCGCGCAAAGTATAGGCTGCACCGTATCCAAGTAGTGCCCACACTTCCATTTCTCCAAACCGCTGACCTCCAACTTGCGCTTTACCGCCGAGTGGCTGCTGCGTAATGAGAGAGTAGGGCCCAATCGAACGCATGTGGATTTTGTCCTCCACCATGTGGTGTAGCTTGAGAATATACATGTACCCAACTGCTGTCTTTTGGGCAAATTTTTCGCCTGTCAAACCATCACGAAGTTGGATCTTACCGTCTTCTGGTAGACCAGCCGCTTTAAGTTCAGCCTTTACATGGATCTCAGAAGCACCAGCAAATGGTGGGACAATGGCTTGGTAACCAAGAGTGTGCGCGGCCATACCAAGGTGTAGTTCTAGAATCTGACCGAGGTTCATACGCGAAGGTACACCAAGTGGTGTTAGGAGGACATCAATTGGCTGACCGTCTTCTGTATAAGGCATGTCCTCTTCTGGAAGAATTCTCGAAATTACGCCTTTGTTACCGTGACGTCCCGCCAGCTTATCGCCAACTGAGATATTGCGTACTTGAGCAACAGTAATGTGAATTCGCTTGATAACACCACTTTCTAATTGGTCGCCGTTTTCCCGAGAGAAGATCTTTACTCCAATTACTCGACCACGCTTTCCAGCCTCGAGTCTAAGTGAAGTGTCTTTAACGTCTTTGGCCTTTTCACCGAAGATAGAACGCAGTAGTCGCTCTTCTGGAGTTAGTTGAGTTTCACCCTTTGGTGTCACTTTACCAACCAAGATGTCTCCTGGTCTCACCTCAGCTCCAATACGGATAATACCGTTTTCATCTAGATTACGGAGCTTTAATTCAGAAACATTCGGAATATCTGAAGATGTCACTTCTGGACCTAACTTAGTATCACGGACTGAAACATCTAGCTCATCAAGGTGAATGGTAGAGAATTTACTTTTCTTGACTAATCGCTCTGAGATAACAATCGCATCTTCGTAGTTAGCACCATTCCAACTCATGAAGGCTACAAGCGCATTTTGTCCAACAGCAATCTGACCGTTGTCAGTTGATGAAGTGTCCGCTAGCAGGTCACCTCGCTTCACTTTATCGCCCACTGTTACCGCTGGCCGATGATAAAAGGCTGAAAAGTCGTTGGTCCTCTGGAAGGTTGTAAGTGGGTAGTCTTGTTTCTTCCCTTCTTTATTTTTCACTACTATATGAGCAGCATCACATTCCACTACTTCACCGGCATCCTTAGCATAGACTACTCGACTAGTATCACGCGCCACCATTCCTTCTACTCCAGTAGCTACTAGCGGCGCCTCTTGTACGATACAAGGAGTCGCCTGTTTCTGCATGTTACTACCCATGAGGGTACGGTTAGCATCGTCGTGATTCAAAAATGGAATCATTGAGGTTGCCACTGAGAAAGGTTGGTTGGTGGCAATGTCGATGTATTCGACATCCTTCCGTGCAATCACTCGTGGATCACCTTTCTTTCGAGCCTCGACAAAGTCTGACTTAATTTTTCCATTACTATCGAGCTCAATAGCGGCATGAGCGATGTTGAATTTTTCTTCTTCATGAGCATTGAAGTAAGTGATTTCGTCGGTGACGATTCCCTTTTCAACTTTAGCGTATGGAGTTTCAATAATACCAAAACGATTGACGCGTGAGTACATTGAGAGACGCAAGATAAGTCCGATATTTGGACCTTCTGGTGTATGAATAGGACAAAGACGTCCGTAATGACTTGGGTGAATGTCACGCACTTCAAAACTGGCTCGCTCGCGAGTAAGACCACCTGGACCTAGAGCCGAGAGAGTCCGCAAGTGTTCGATTTCGGCTAGGATGTTTTGTTGCTGAGAAAACTGTGATAACTGGTTCGTACTAAAGAATTCTTTAATAGCCGCCTGCAGAGGGCGTGGATTGATAATTTGCATTGGCAAACTAGTTTCCGCTTCAATCGTCGACATTCGGTCTTGAATGTTTCGTTTCATACGAGTCATACCGACTCGAACTCGTTGTTGGAGCATTTCACCAAAATAACGGACCCGACGAAAGCCAAGGTGATCAATATCGTCAGCCAAAGCTCCTGGTTCATGGTTTTGGGTCACGATATGTGTAATGATCAAACGCATATCTTCAATTGAGATAGTTCGCTCATCAGTGGCTTTCTTGTCGATTGGTCGACCAAAGCGTTCGTTGAAGTGATGACGACCTATTTCTGATAGATCGTAACGTTCTGGCGCAAAAATGGACTGCACGAATTCTCGAGCATTATCGACAGTAGCTAAGTCACCATCACGGAGTCGCTTGTAGATTTCAATATATGACTCCTCGATTGTCTTAGCTGGATCCTTAGCAATAGTAGCCTTCATGTACTCTTCGCCTCGAGGTACACCTTTTACCAAAGCAATCATGTCCTTTTCTTTATCCAAACCTAAGACACGCAAAAGTGAGGAAATTGGGAATTTCTTCTTGCGATCAATTTTAACGTAGATGACACCATCAGCTTCCGATTCAATTTCCACCCAAGCGCCGCGAGCAGGAATAATCTTGGCCCCAAAAAGGGTTTTTCCTTTTGATTCAGCTTGCGTAAAGAAAATACCGTATGACCGAGCGAGCTGTGGCACAATTACACGTTCAACTCCGTTAATAATAAAGGTACCTTGCTCAGTCATCACTGGCAGGTCGGTCATGAAGATTTCCTGATCTTTGTCAGATTCAAAAGTCTTGTTCTTCAAAATAACGTGCGCCCGAAGAGGCGCCTCGTAAGTGAGCTTATTTTCTTTCGCTTGTTCTGGAGTACATTTAGGGGAACCTAGCTCGTATTTCTTAAATTTAAGCTCGAACTTCTTTTCAGAGTAGTCACTGATCGGTGAGAATTCCGTGAAGATTTCTTTAAGAGCAGTTTCAATAAACCACCGATATGATTCGTGCTGTGGTTCGATTAGGTCTGGTAATGAAATTCGCGGCTGAGGACTGACCTCAAATCGCTTCTGGGGTAGATTACCCACTGAGACTGTACGATCTTTATGTGTTGACTCCATAAAACACTAAATGATTATTACCTCCAGAAACAAACAGCATAAAATGCGCACCTGCGCTTTATTTGCCATTTGTTTTATTTTATTAATATCGACATCACGTTCCTAACTGCGCGACACGAAATTATCTCCCAGCCATAACTCACCCGAGACCTCTTTGCGTATGTGGCGGGATTATAGCAAATATACAAAAACAAGCAAGCACGAGACGTGAAAAGACCCCAGATCAAATAAACATGAGAGTTTGCTTGAATCTGGGGCCTAAAAGAACTTATTCACGTTGTAGCATCACCATCTACCCAGTCTAAAGGCTTCGCGGCTTTTCTGCTTCGCTACGCTAATATGAGACGGGGACACAGCGACTCTACCGACACCCTCACGATCATCTGGGCGGTAGAGCGTTATAACTAAACGAGTTAATCTATGTTTCTCAGTCATAATGACCAAAAATGGGATTCTTTTGCAACAATCCCAGACCAAGACAAACAGATCTGGCGGATTGGTGTCTAACAAAGCATAACGCTCTGTTTCCAACAACCATAAAAGCACTTTAGCTGGTATCTTTGTTCTAGATTCCAGCCGGGACCTCGCATGATTCGAAAGATAAACTCTCATGAACCAACTCCGTAGCGTACTATGCACTTGAGTTTTATATTACAAAATTAGCAAATAGTCAAGTAAGGTGGAGATATCGCCTAGTTATGGTAACAAAATTTACCTACTCTTCCCTGACCTCCACGCGTCAATGGCTTTATGGTCACCGTTTACTAAAACTGCAGGTACTGAATATTCCTTACTCTTATATTTTAAAACTTCTGGTCTGGTAAAAGACTGACCATTGGTATCGCGTTCGTCTTCCAATGATTCAAAAGTACCTAGAACTCCGGGAATATTTCTAGCAACGGCGTCAATAATAGTCAGAGTTGGTAATTCCCCACCAGTCAGGACATACTCACCCACTGATATCTCTTCCGCTTTTAGTATTTGCCTGACTCGATCGTCGATGCCTTCGTAGCGACCACAAATCAAAACTATATGCTCATATTTGGCAGCGTAGCTCTTGGCCTTAGCCTGATTGAAAACTTCTCCCCGAGGTGACATGATAAAAGTCTTGATTTTGCCATGATTCTTTTTGCGTCCTACAGCCTTTTGCCAAGCTTTAAGAATTGGCTCAGCACGCATAACCATACCAGGACCACCACCATAAGGACGATCATCTATCCGCTTCTTGGTATCTGAAGAATAATCTCTGGGATTGTAGTATGACACTTTAATCTTCTGACCTGTCACTTTAGCTCCTGATCCTTTCTCTTTCTTCTGAGCTCGACCAAGAACCCCTGACTCGAGGTAGGTCTGACAGATTTCCGGAAAGATTGAAATAATATGAAAATGCATGTTTATAAAATCCTAGCATAGAAAAAGCCCGGTGCGTAGCATCGGGCTTTTTCCACCTCCTCCTAAAGTTTAAGACTGAGTGCTCCACAAGAGTATTTCCATTTTTATACTCCTTACAGTCGTTAAAATTTAGGTCCACCACAAGAGTATTTCCAATTTTATACTCCTTACAGTCGTTAAAATTTAGGTCCACCACAAGAGTATTTCCATTTTTATACTCCTTACAGTCGTTAAAATTTAGGTCCAGTTCAAGGCAGGTAAGGAAATTTTATCTAGCTGTACAAGGGTACAGTGAGGAAAAATTTACCGCTGCCTAAAGAAGAAATTCACCAATTAGATTTTCAAATCTTCGATGGCTTGATCGAGTGATTTAGGAGTATCAATACTCGGATTATCCTCTCGCATCGCTGCGCTCATTTCTGGATTCATTCCTCGGCCGCCTTCTGGCTCATTGATTTTTAGGTTTACTCGAGCGTCGTGCTTCATTCCCACTACACGAAGTAGGGTTCTGATAGCCTTGGCAGTGTTACCCGAACGACCGATAATCTTCCCCATATCTTCAGCATGAACATCTAGAGTAAGAAGTACTCCCATTTCGTCTACAGTCCGGTTAATCTTTACCACTTCAGGGTGGTCTACTAATGACTTAACTAACGTCTCAAGAAATTGCTTATCTTCGTGGGTATCCATACAACAATATTTTATTTTCTTATAAGCATGCTCCGTTTAATTAAAACATGGGCTGCTAAACTAATCATACGAGACTCTACTATAGCAGTCAAACAAAAAACGGGTGTAAAAACCCGTTTTTGTTTGAAGTGTGTGTTTTGACTACGCTTTTACTTCTGCAGTTTCCGGAGCTGGTTCAGCTTCTGGAGCAACTTCAGGAGTAGTTTCTGGCTCTGGAGTTGCTTCTGCAACTTCAGGTTCAGCAGCTGCTTCTACTGGGGCAACTTCAGCTTCTGGAGCTGGAGTAGCTTCGGCGGCAGCCTTTGCTTCCTTAGCAGCGGCTTCTTCCGCGACCTTAGCTTCTTCAGCCGCCTTGGCGTCAGCTTCCGCTTTGGCCTTAGCCTCAGCTGCTGCCTTCACCTTAGCTTCATCGATAATTGGAGATTTGCGTGAAAGAGAGTTTCGCTTCTTGCCTTCAATAATCTTGTGTGTAATTAGTAAGTTATGAACTGTGTCTGATGGCTGAACACCCTTAGATAACCAGTGTTTCGCTTTTTCAGCTTCAATATTAACCTGACCAAGCTTAGGATTATATGAACCCAAGTGATCGATATTTTTATTACTCTTAGGACCAGTTCGTTTGTCGACGACTACTAGGCGGTAAGAAGGGTCATTTTTACGACCGACTCGTTGTAAACGCATCATTAACATAAGTGGGGCTAGAGTAGCAGATGGAATAAATTTGGTCAATAGCTGCACTATGGAATCTGATTAGAAATTAGTCTTAGACTAGCTAGTAAATTAAGCATCTAATGCTATACTGCACCCATATGGATAAACTCAATACTCACGAAGGAGTGATCATGATTCGCGGCAAAGGGACTGGTTTTGTAAACCACCCTGATTTAAGTGAAGATATTGTTATTGAGCGAGAGAGTCTAGGATTTGCCCTCGATGGCGATATTGTTGAAGTAGAATTAAAGAAAAAAGTACCCGGAAAACGTCAGGAAGGTACGGTACTAAAGGTCGTTAAACCTGCCTATCGAGAGCTAATCGGAGTGGTTAAAGAAAAGAAGGTGGACGGCAAACCAGTGTTTTTCTTCATGCCTGATAATGGTAGGATTCACGTCAGACCCTTAGTACCGACAGCAACCAGTAATGACTTAGGTATGAAAGTGGTTGTTGAGATTACTTCCTGGACCCAATCACTACTTGATCCCATCACTAAAATTACCGAGACTCTTGGACATGCTGGTGATCATGAAACTGAGATGCAAGCTATCATCCGCAGTGGTGGTTTTTCTAAATCCTTCCCTGAATCAGTTCAACAAGCGGCTCAAGAATTATTTGCTACTAAAGAACAAATTTTTGCTGAAGCTCTAAAAGATCCTAAGCGTCGTGATATTAGAAATGTTATGACAATGACTATCGACCCAGTCGACGCTAAGGATTTTGACGATGCTTTATCGTGCCAAAAACTACCTTCCGGTAACATTGAGGTTGGAATTCATATTGCTGACGTCTCACACTATGTACGGGACAATGACGGAATTGACGAAGAAGCCAAAGAAAGAGCAACATCTGTCTACTTAGTGGACCGAGTGATTCCGATGTTACCAGAGATACTTAGTAATGACCTTTGTTCACTAAGGCCTAATGAAGATCGTTTAGCTTTCTCAGCTATTTTTGAATTAAATCCTGAAGCTGAGATTGTTAATGCCTGGTACGGCCAAACAATTATTCACTCTGATAAGCGTTTCAGTTATGAAGAAGCTCAGGAGGTGCTAGACAAGCAGTCAGGACCTCACCTTGACGATTTAAACACTATGATGGCTCTTGGTCGCAAACTCAGACAAAAGCGCTACCAGGCCGGGGCCATTGCGTTTGATTCTTCTGAAGTGAAGTTTGAACTAGACGAACGTGGTGCGCCGATCAACGCGTACAAAAAAGAGCGCGTTGAGACTATGCTCATGATCGAAGACTTCATGCTCTTGGCCAACCGAGAAGTTGCTACATTTATCTATAATCTTTCCAAAGACAAAAACAAAGACTTAGCTTTTGTGTATCGGATTCACGATGTCCCCAATCCTGACAAAGTCGAAGAATTAGCGATGTTCCTTAGGGCGATTGGTTACGAATTTGAAACCCATAAAGGTGTTGTTAAAGCAACTGCTATTAATAAACTCTTGAAAGAGGTGTCGGGTAAGCCAGAAGAAAATCTCATCAAAACTGCCAGTATTCGCACGATGGCCAAAGCCGTTTATTCGACTAAGAACATTGGTCACTTTGGATTAGCATTTAAATTTTACACTCACTTCACGTCACCTATTCGGCGTTACCCAGACCTTATGGCACACCGTATGCTTCGCAAACACTTGAACGGTGAAATGATTGGTCCAAAGGAAGTCGCCAAGTACGAACAAATGTCCGTTAAGTCGTCACAACGCGAAATGGAAGCCGTGACCGCTGAACGAGATTCAATAAAATTTAAACAGGTGGAATACCTAATGAACAAAATTGGCGAAACCTTCACCGGCGTTATCTCAGGTGTCACTGATTGGGGTATTTATGTCCAAGAAGAAAGCTGTTTGGCTGACGGCATGGTTCGATTAGCTACTATTAAGAGTGACTACTTTGAACACGAAGCCAGCAAATACCGAATTAAGGGCCAGAAGACAGGAAAGATCTACCAACTCGGCGACCGAGTCACTGTCAAACTCATCAAGGCGGACAAAGAAGCGCGGCAGTTGGATTTTGAGTTGATTACGACGTAATGTTGAGAGAGAAAAACAGCCGGGATTTTCCTAAAGGAAAATCCCGGCTGTTTTTATTTTGCAGCTCACACAGTCTAATTTCTCCCTGCGGGGTCGAAATCATTCTTGTGGCTGCATAAATAAAATATAGTCGCCTGCGGATCCTTATGTCTATTTAGCGACAGCCAGTGCTTCATCAAACTTCACTGAAAGTAACTTAGAGATACCGTCTCCGCCCATAGTTACGCCGTAGAGCACACCAGCACGGCTCATCGTCTCGCGATTATGGGTAATCAAGATGAGTTGTGATTTCTTAGCTAAGGCTTCAATCATATCTCCATAACGACGACTATTGGCTTCATCTAAAGCGGCATCAGTCTCATCGAGAATAATGAACGGTGGCGGATTGACCTGAGACATCGCAAAGATGAGTGCAATGGAAGTCAGGGCACGTTCACCACCAGAAAGCATCTCCAGGCCCTTCACCCGTTTGTTTGGCAACTTCACCGACAGCTCAATCCCATCTTCTTTTTGCTTATCCTCAGTTTCACCTTCAATCTCAAGTTCTTCATCACTAACCCTAGCTTTTGTGGTCACTGTCACCAATTCGGCTTCGCCGCCGCCAAACATCAGTGCAAAGAAGCGATTAAACTCAATTGAGATTTTCTCAATTCCGACCACAAATTGTTCCTCAAGCTTACCTTCGAGTTCAGTAATTAGTTCTCGTAATTGGGCAATTGATGTTTCCAAATCAGCAATCTCATGAGCCAAAAAAGCGTCTCTGTCCTTAGCTTCCTTATACTCCTTAATCACATCATCAGTGGCACCAATTCCTAGTTCCTCAAGGCGAATTTTTAATTTCTCCAGTTCATGGCGTCGAGTTCTTTGAGCGTCTCGATCTTCAGACACAACCATGTCCTGACTAACTTCATTCCCCGCTTCATTCTTAATTATGTAATTAAAATAATCAGACGCCGCTCGTCCCAAAAGCGCCACTGCTTCTTGCAGCTCACGCTTAAATTCGTTTCGGTCACGATCGAGGATTGCCAGCTCTCGATCAATCCTTTCCAGCTTAGCTTCTAAATCACGCTGCTCGCCAACCAGACGAAAGACTGCTCGCTCCGCCTCACGACCATCCGTCGCCTCTTGCACCCGTTTTTGCTCAATCGCTGCGTAAGTTTCTCTGGACTGCTCTTCAGCTTCTTTCGTAGCAATCACTCGCTTACTAAGTTTAGCCATTTCTGACTGCAGTCGTTCTAATTCTTTTTGGTCAAAATCAGAACTGTCATCAGTCTTCTCAGTCGCACGCTCAACAAACAGTTTTAAGCGATGGACAATATCTGACAGAGCCCGTTCAAGAAAAGACACTTCTTTCTTTTGTAGCGCCTTACTAACTTGCTGTTCAATATCGCCAACCAAGGCCGTCATTTCTGAGTATGGGATAGTCTTACCCGCTGGCGTCGCCCGCCTTCTCTCGATCTCCGCCAGACGTCGCTCCAGAAGCGCAATTTGGCCTTCACACTTACTTAATTCACGTTCAGCTGCCTGTCTTTCAGCTAGAGCAATTTGGACGGCTTCCTGAGCATCGATCAAAGGTTTAGAATCATTTTCTTCCTCTGATGCTTGTAGCGTTTTTTTGGCAACAGCCAAATCGTGATGGATTTTCTTAAGAACCATCTCTGGGTCATGTCGCTCGGCTATGAGTCGGTCATGATGTGAGGCAATGTATATATCTTCACGACGTAAATACTCCGCATAAACAGTCTTAAGTTGGGCTTGTAGAGCCAGAGACTTTTCGATTTTTTGCACCTGTTTTTCAAGATACTTAAGATGTGGCGCTACTTCACGACGCAGTGACTCTACCTGAGCTACGTTCTCGGTAGTCTTAGTCAGCTTTCTTTCGGCCTCTAGGCGCTTGTACTGATAGATCTTTAGACCTAAGGCGTCTTCAATCATTTCGCGTCGCTCTTTGGCATTAGCGGTCAAAATCCGGTCAGCTTCCCCTTGGGAAATAATATGGTGTCCAGTTGAACCAATATTGGCCGAAGCCAAAAGTTCTTGGATGTCCTTCAGTCGGACAGTTGAGCCATTTAAAATATATTCGTTTTGGCCGTCACGATGGACTACACGTTCAATTTTTATTTCAGAAAAATCAAGCGGAAAAACTCGATTGGTGTTATCGAGCAAAATAGACACAGCTGCTCGATTACCACGAGCGACCTGAGTTGACCCGCCCCAAATTAAGTCCTCACCCCGCTTGCCTCGCATCGACTTGACCGACTGCTCGCCGAGCACAAAGCGAAAAGATTCAGCCACATTACTTTTTCCAGAACCATTCGGACCGACAATAGCGGTAATGGGTGCTGAGAATTCCAGCTCACCTTTTTTGGCAAATGACTTGAATCCGGCGATGGTTAGCTCTTTGAGATACATGACTTACTTAGACATTACCAGAGCTCAGCCCCAGCACTATAAACGGCGTAGGTGACATGAAAAGCACTTCCTCTACCATAAAGACGGCAGTTTAGATTATCTTCTACTGGGCAACGAGCAAATTCATGCCCAAATTCCTCAACTAAATTCACTTCTACTGAGTCGTAATTCATCAATTTGTAACTATTGCCGTTAGAGCGATAGTAGTAGCCACGATTGGTTTCGTTTTCAAAAAGAGGGTCCGTTGGTAATGTGCCAATAAATTCCGGAGCCAACCCTAGGATATAGTTGGCGCATTTAGTAAAGTCACCACTACCTTCTCCTGGTCCAGCAAAATTTATCGCACCACACCCAGCCTCGGGATACGTACCATACTGAGCCTTATATAGCTCTAAGGCCAACTGCATTTCCTTGAGGGACGTCATGCGCGCCTTATCTCGAGCAATCATGCGCGCTTCGTTAAAGTTAGCGTACAAAATCGATGACAGAATGGCGATAATTCCCACCACCACCAACAGTTCGATGAGAGTAAAACCTTTTTGTTTGTTTAGAAAAAATTTCATATTTTATTTACATATTACCTTGGTAGTGTTTCTTACCATCATAAACTTTTCTAGACCAGTCGCTTCTGCAGCAAAACCGCCCCACACACCGTAGGAAGTATCAAATCTATTAGTCTGGTTGTCGTTATCGGCCGCTCTTAAACAATGCGGTATAGTGGCATAACTACCTTCATTACCATCTGGTTCATTAGCTATTTGAGTAGCCCAGTTACACCACCCTCCAATATCAATATTTTGACCGATATGTCGTTCTCCGTTGGACAGAGGAATAATATGACAACTCTTAAATTTGTGATTGTAAGTTACCAACTCTGACTCTACCGTGCGCATGGCCATGATTTTATAAACCGACCCTTCAGCATTAGTTCGGTAAACATAACCAGAATTCGTGCCGTTGAGTTTGTTGTCATAAGGCAATACCGGAATAAATTCTGGCGCTAAGTCACTAATGTACTGTGAGCTACCTCCAAGACAACTATAGTTAGAATTAGACTGCCCTGACCATTCAGCTCCATTACAAGCCTCTGGATACCGCCCGTTCTTATTTTTATAGAGCTCAACGGCACTCTGGAGCATTCGCAAATCAGCCTGTCGCTTGGCGTCACGGGAAATTTTTCCAGATTCCACCGCATTCACCGCAATCACCGCTGCCAAAATACCAATAATACCAATAACGACCATCACCTCGATCAAGGTTAGTCCACGCAAGGTATTAAGAGGCCGAATGCACTTCATTGTTGAAAGTATAACACGCGACTTTCTTAAAAAGGACATGGGACATGGGAAGAAAAAGAAAAATTCCCAGCTGGGAATTTTTCTTTTTCTTCGTCTTACTTCACACTTTCTCCCCGACTAACCTACGGACATTCCTTACAACAAAACTCTTAAGTTGTTTTTAAAAAGGTTGGGGTAGGTCTGGGTTTTAAAAAAAACTTGAGGGTTTAAAAGAAGAGTAGTTAATTGATTAATATAGACTAAACGTCCCACTCTTTGTTGGCCACTGCCGCTTGCGCCGCTTGCTGCTCAGCTTCTTGCTTGGAACGTCCTTTGCCTTCACCAATCTTCTCGTGACGTAAAAAAACTCCGACAGTAAACACCCGGTCATGATCTGGACCATCCTGTGAGAGAGTCTCATAAGTAGGTGTAATTGACGCTCTTTCTTGAGCTAGTTCCTGAAAACGACTTTTGGCATCTTGCCACAACCGCTTTCTGACAATTTCATCAGTATTAGCAAAGAGGCGCCCAGCAATAAATTCACGAGCACCATCATAACCTTGATCAATATATATCGCTCCAATACAGGCTTCAAAAACATTAGCCAAAATATACTGTCGAGCTCGACCCTCGTCTTTAGACTCACCTTTAGACATCAAGAGATACTGATTGACGCCTAGTTGTTCTGAAGCGATAGCCAGTGAATTGGTGTTGACGATGGCGGCTCGAATCGCGGTCAGCTCCCCTTCCGGCTTCTCAGGAAATTTAGCAAACAAAAAAGTAGTGACGGCAAGCTCTAAGACAGCATCGCCCAAAAACTCTAAGCGTTCATTATGCTCCCAATCAGCTTCTCGATGCTCATTTAGGTATGAACGATGAGTAATCGCTGACAATAAAACACGGACGTCATTAAATTTAACCCCAAGAATATCTTGTAATTTTATTAGTTCGGCTTCTATATTTCGTTCAACCATAGGTGTAGATATAGTCACTTTATCTGCTGAGATTAGCATTATTTACTCCTTCTGCCAACCAACATCGTAATCGCCTTAGTCACTATCGGGAGGATGTCCTCATAAAAATTAAGATCCAAAATATCAGCTACTCTGAACCACTTAGCGTCATCCAGGCCACCCTTCTTAGCCAGAATTAAATCCTGGTACGGCGCTTTAGCCAAGAAGTAGTGCACCTGCTTACGTACCTTACCTTTTTCCGGCTGAGTGGCGATATATTCGTTGTTTCCGAGCTCTGCCTCAATTTCGACTGGTAAACCGATCTCTTCCTTTAGGGCACGGACCGCTCCCTGTTCGACAGTCTCATTTTCTGCTACCTTGCTTTTTGACAACGTCCAGTGGCCAAAAATATCATGCACTAAAGCAAAGTACATTAGGCCATCGGCCTCAGCGTAGACGACAGCGCCAGAAAGACGCTCGATCGGCATCTGGTCAAACGGAACATCTTTTTTACGATGCTTGCTCACCTCTGCTTTTCCAGGCTCACCAATCTCTTTATAGACAGCACCCAGTACACCGTTAACAAAACGACTACTGTTATCGCCACCAAATTGCTTGGCCAGTTCAATCGCTTCATTGATAGCTACCTTAGCCGGTACCTCCGAACGTTCGGAAAACAACAGTTCAAATAGCCCGAGACGCAAAATATTACGGTCCACAGGAGAGATGCGGTCTATCGGCCACTCAGGTGCCGCTTTGGTAATCACCAAATCAAGTTCTGGTTGCTTACGCAAAATACCATTTAAAAGCTTCTCCATGAATGGTCGGTCGGTTTTATTCTGGGCGAACTCCTCTATATTTCTGTCTAAAATTGAAATAGCGTCCTTTTTATCAACTGCATTTAAATCCCACTCAAAGAGTGCTTGAAGAACTATACTGCGTGAAAGGTGCCGATTGGCCATAAAAAAAATGTACTTAACTTCTACTGCATTTACTATAACACACGATTTAGAGCGCAAGCCTCTAAATCCACAAAGCCCCCGAAAGGGGCTTTGATATGACTATTTCTTTGGAGCTGCTTCAGGAGTTGATGCTGCTGTTTTTTCGTTTTCTTCACCACGGATGGTTGCTTTCTTAGCTGATATTCTCGCATCTCGAGCTTTTTTCTTAGTTAGCAAGTCAATAACCATTCGGCCATTATAAAAACCACAATTTAGACACATGTGATGTGGACGGTGGCTACCACCGCAGTTTTTGCAGACAGCTACCGTCGGCTCTTTTAGAGCGTGGTGTGAGCGTCGGTTGGCGGTATGAGACCGCGTATGTCGCATTCGAATTACCATAGTGGCAGAACTATAACAAATCCTTATAAAAAAGCAACTGCGCGAAAGAGCCTATCGCCTTAGCCATGAAATCAGAAACTTAAAATACGCCGGACATATCATGTATGATATGTCCGGCGTATTATGTATGATATGTAGACAAGCCAAAGCGTGACTTTAACTCCCTTCCTCCTTAGTGGCACCTTCAAGAATCTAACGCAACACCAGTCATCTGATAAAAGAACTCATAAGGAGTGAGTCCGCCCAACCTCTTTCTCGGTCTCGAATTAATAAGGTACTCAGCTTGCTCAATGTCTTCATCAGTCATGGTACTCCAGTCGGTTCCTTTAGGAAAGAAGCGACGAAGCAACCCATTGCAGTTCTCGTTACTCCCGCGTTCCCACGAATGATAGGGGTGAGCGAAGTAGACAGACAG
>Ga0163147_10003860_pt1 | contig 19554 bp, 17 predicted proteins | sample OliLakLV19MP6G1_FD_148597 | JGI IMG/M metagenome (GOLD analysis project Ga0163147, IMG submission 148597) | Freshwater microbial mat bacterial communities from Lake Vanda, McMurdo Dry Valleys, Antarctica- Oligotrophic Lake LV.19.MP6.G1 | ecosystem: Environmental > Aquatic > Freshwater > Lake >...
ATTGGCTTTCGCTTCTGAACCTTTTTCTTCTTGCTCGCCATACGTCACCTCTCCAATCAATACCGGTGCTTATTCACTTCCTCAACGCGAACGCATCACTCCATGTACCCCTGACACGGGTACATGTCAAACGGATTCGCTACCAGGCAGGAAGGGCAAAAGCCATGGGGCTTGCCGCTGCACGGAAGGCTGCTACGATCACCACGGTCATCTTGGCGTTCCAAAGAATGGAAGCACTTTGCTTTTCGTTGGAGCGACCTCACTCAACAGGGCTACGGCGATGACCTCACGCACTTCATCGGAGAGCGGCCGCTGCCATCAGCGCCAGATCCAGCCAACGCCTCGCAGCGAGCCGCTCTTTCAAAGAACGAGGTCCGTCGCTAGCTCAACTTGAGCTCCAGGAGCTGAGTCGAAAGGCTCCGGTTGATCCCCTTCGGGCCCCGTGCCACAAGTTTCGCCATGCAACTTTACCTGCTTCACCGCTGCCCTTTCGGACATCGAGCGTCGATCGCGTTGCTGGAAAAGCAGCTGCCCTTCGAACCGATTCTCTTTTCCAGAGCACAGCACCCCCCGGAGCTTGAGGCCGTGGGACCCTACGCGAAGTCACCCACCTTATTCGATGGCGACGTTCAGGTGTGGGATTCGCAGATCGTCCTTGAGTATCTCGAGGACCGCTACCCGGAGCGACCGCTCATGCCTAGGGACGGGGCCGGGCGCGCCGAGGCGCGTATGCTGGCGGCGCGCGCTGACAAGGAACTCGGATCGAAGCTCGGCGCCCTCGTGGCGGAGACTCTCTTCAAACCGAAACGCGACGAGGCGAAGATCGCCGAGGTCATCAGCGAGCTCCTCGCGACGCTCGAGGGCTGGGACCAACTCCTTGAGGGCAGGACGTTCCTGGTTGGAGACGCGCTCAGTCTTGCAGATGTCACCCTCTACTCAATCTTCCCGTCCCTGCACGGCCTGACCGGCACCGAGATCCCCTCACAAAGGCCGCATCTCCGCGCCTGGTACGAGCGGATGACTGCACGCCCCAGCACCAGGCTTCTCGCGCCGCAGAGCTGAGGCGCTAACCAGCGAGCGCTGAGAGATGCGCCGATTTCCAGTTGGTTTCCTCGACCTCGAGGTCTGGCACGCTGTCTGCGACGATGCCCCCCCCAGAAAAATAGTGGGTTTCGCCCGTCTCGCGGTGGCGAGTGAGCGTGCGGATCGCCATCCCGAGGCGCACGCCGCCGTTCTCGCGAATCATCCCGAACGCACCCGTGTACAGACCGCGTCGCTCCGCCTCCAGCTCGGCAATCAGCTCCATGGCGCGGGATTTGGGGGCCCCGGTGACACTGCCGCTTGGAAGCAGAGCCAAGAAGAGCTGTTCCCGCGTCGTCGTGGGCGACAACTGAGCCACAACTCGCGCACCCCGGTGGTGCACGCTACGAAAACTCTCCACTTGAAAGCCACCAGCTAACTGCACACTGCCTGTGGTTGCGATTCGGCCGAGGTCATTGCGAACCACATCCACCACCATCGCAAGCTCGGCCTGCTCTTTCGGATCAGCCGCGAGTTCTGCGCGCAGCTGCTGATCGGAACGTTCCGTGACTCCGCGCGGGCGTGTGCCTTTGATGGGAATAGATTCGAGTGCCCCGGAGCCGGATAGAGACAAGAAAAGCTCCGGCGACGTAGCCATCACATCTACCTCATTCAGCGCGAGGACGGCACAGAACGGCCCATCCGTGCGACCCAGCAGCTTTTCAAGCACATCCACGGCCCGCCCTTCCAACTCAAACACCGCGCGCCGCGCCAAGTTAACCTGATAGATTTGTCCGGCGGCAATCTGAGCAAGCGCTGACCGGATACGTTGAAGATGCGTCCCTGGGGGCTCCGGATCACCCTTCCCGAGCAGGCATACCGCAGAAGGCTCAACTGGGGACGACTTCAGCACCACTTGCTTCAAGGCTTCGGCTCGTTCGCGATCAGTGCCCACAATCCGCACCCCCGAGTGCACTTCAATCACGGCCCCGTAACGGCGCCACTCGGGCTCCACAAGATGCGGAAGCGCACGCGGATCCACCGCCGCACCGCGCTCCACGCCTCGACCTACCTCATACGGCAACACCCCGATCCAACGTGGAAACTCTGCTTGCGAGCTGCTGTCCAAACGCAACTGCGGCTCAGGATCGACCCCATTTGAAATCTCACACGCGTCGCACGCAATGTACGCCGGCGTGGCGCCTGAAGTATCCAGCAGCAGTGCTAAATCTGGGCGCTCTCTCAAGCGCCGCGCAATCTCGATCGCATCGGCTGGAACATCCAGCGGAAGCTCAAAATAGCCGGATTGGCTCACACCTGCACCACCTCACCGCGCGTGGTCACGATCGCATTCTTGAGCGGCGCATGGGCAGTGGCGCCGGGCCACACCACGCAGTTTTCCAGCATTCCTACGCCGAGCACTCGAGCCCGGGCACCGATCACCGAGCGACGAGTGCTGACGCCTGGACCCAGGCTAGCACCGTCCCCCAACCAACTCCCCCCTGCTTCAACTTCTTTTTCGAGCCACGTGAGGTTAGCCTGTAAGTAAGCCTGAGGCGTCCCGAGATCTTGCCAAGGACTTTCGGAACGGACCACCTGCACCTGCCCCTTGGCGCGCAGCCGCGGCAAGATAAAATCGCCGATCAAACAACCCTCTTTCGCCAGCTTCGGAAGTTGATTCCATTCGAGCGCCATCACCCCCACGTAGTCCCCCTCCCAAACAACCGGCGCAAAAGCCTCTCCGCGCAGCCGAGCAACGTTGGATTCTCCCCCCCCGCCCACGCTACCTGTCTGAGCAGCGCGGGCCACCTGCAGTGAAGGCGCGCCATTCCCCACGGCAGCCAAGAGGGGCTCGATGGCGTAGTCCGTCAAGATATCCCCGTTGCATACAATTACAGGTTCCGTTTCAAACCACGATTTTGCGCTGACCAGGCCGCCGAGCGTACCAAGCAGCCAGCGTTCGCGCAGGATCTTGACGGGGATCGGGGCCCCCCGCACCACGGCGTCAAACTGCTCCGGGTGGCGATGCGCATTGACGACCACTCGCTGAACGCCACTCTTCGCCAGCGCCAACACAATATGTCTGAGTAGCGGGCAAGCGCCAACCGGGACGAGGGGTTTCGGCAGTTCATCGGTGAGCGGACGAAGCCGACTGCCAAAACCGGCTGAGAGCACCATTGCGGTGAGCACGCCTCGGCATGCTGCCTTCTCTGGGTGGCGCAGTAAAGGCTAATGCATGCTCCCAAACTTGTCCGTGATCTCTATCGGGGGCCAAAGCTCGCCTTCCCCTAAGCGAGTGTGCTACGCGACCCCCATGCGCACCCGGCAAAGCTCAGCTCTTTTCGCCCTCCTCAGCACGGCGTTCCTGGGTTTGGCGTGCGGAACCGACGCCGTCGGTGTCGAAGCCTGCCGAAAAATTGAGGATGCCCGCTGTACGCGGTTCCACGGCTGCGCGTTAGTCGCAGATCTGGCGGCTTGTCAGCGTTTTTATCGGGATCAGTGTTTGGGCGGGGTGCCCGGGAAGGTGACGCCGAACGCCTCCCAGGTGAACAGCTGCGTAGCCGCGATCAATGCGGATGCAAGCTGCGGCGTGGCCAAGGCACCAGAACAGGCAAAAGCCTGTGCGTTCTTAGTCCCTGTTCCCTCGGCGGGCTCAGCCGGCGCCGGTGGCGCGAAATAACACGACGCGAATGAAAATCGTTCTCTCTTCCAGCACCAAGGCAGCCTTCATCCTCGCAACGCTCGCGGCAGCTAGCGCTGGTGGGTGTTTCGCGTCCGGTCTCTCTTCAGGCGAAGTCGTGCGGCCAACGTTAGTAGCGATCGATCCCGCAGATTTTCTCGGCAGGCTGACCTGCAGCGACCAGCCCGGTACGCTTCGACGTTATGTCGCAACCTTTAGCGACGTTACCGGCGCCGCAGGGGCTGCCTCGACACTCGGGACTCAGGCATCCGGACTCTCGGTTGCTGGCAACAGCGGAGCCTCCGGAGCGGCTGGAGTGAGTGCTGGTGGTGCTTCAAGCAATGGGATTCCGCTTCTGAGTTCGGAGCCCGTGGGCTGCTCGCGGATCGTCGTGACCTCTGAAATCACACTCGGCAACTTTTACGCCGTTCAGATCGACGGTTACGAGCAAACCACATTAACGCCCGTTCAACCTGGCAGCCGACAGATGTCAGACGCCACAGGCCAGGCCGTTCTTCCACGTTGGACCACCCACTGCGACGAGCGCCCAGTGGAAGCCGTCAACCGCGCGACGCAGTTCATCCGATTTTGTGCGCCGCTCGTGGATCACGGCACAAACTCAGCTGCGCCGTGATGCCTCCTTCAACTGCTGCTCCACAATTGGGCCTTCCCCGCCCAGGGCGTGCACTCACCGCAGTGCTCGTCACCCTTTTCTCTGTCTGGCTGAGCTTCGCGCTCGCTCTCAATTGGGCGAATGTGCCGGAAAGCATCTTTCTGCTGTTCTGCGGGAACACGCGCTTGATCCTGGATGGCGAGCTATGGCGGTTCGCGACGGCACCCCTGGTGCATGTTGCTTCGGGCTCGATCGGCCACATTCTTAGCGCACTCTTGGGCTTGTATTTCCTGGGCACGGCCTTGGAAGAAGCTTGGGGCGGCGCACGCTTTCTGCGTTTCTTGTTGGCTTCAACGTTCTTCGCTTATGGAGTTCAGCTTGTCCTTGAACTGCTCTTGCCAGCGAGTTTTTCCGCAAAACTGGTAGGTGACTATTGGTTCGGCGCCATGCCCGCCGTGGAAGCTACAGCCATCGCCTGGGCACTCAGTTTTCGGAACAGCACAGTGCGCCTGGCGTTCGTCTTGCCGATCTCATCGCGCGGGCTGGTGGTCGTCGTGGTGGCGTTGAGCCTGATGTATTTGATCGCTGGCTCGATGCCACCGTCGGGTCATGTCGCTGTTTTTTCCGGGATGGCTGCTGGTTGGTTGTTTGGGGGCGGCACTCCCTCGCCGCTCCGCCGCTTCTATCTCAAGTTTCGGCTACGCCAGCTGGATCGCGAAACCATGACGGCCCGCCAGAGGAATAAAGAACGCGCCAAAGCCGCTGGCTTCGAGGTCCTCAAAGGCGGCGCCGCAAGTAAGCCAAAGCCCCTGAAAAAGGGCGACAAGTGGTTGAATTAGCAGGTGCGTTGACGCCTCCGAGGGCGGTTGCTATTCCGCATCGGAATGCGAGTTGTTCTCGATTCTGAAAGCGCCGACCTGGGCCTACAAAGGGTTGCGCGGGAAATTGTCGAGCGACATCGAGGTACTGAGGGGCTGGTTTTGATCGGGGTGCGGCGCGGCGGTGTCCCACTCGCCAAGAGCTTGAAGGCCCTGTTGGAGGGTATTGGCGAAGGCGAAATTGCTTCGGGTTCAGTGGACATCACGCTCTACAGAGATGATGCGGCCACCGCGTTGCCCAATCCACGGATCGGTCCGAGCGAGGTCCCCGTGTCGCTGGAAGGCAAGCGCGTGGTGCTAGTGGATGATGTGCTCTTTACGGGGCGCACGATTCGAGCGGCGATGGATGCGTTGATGGATTATGGGCGCCCGAAGTGCATCGAGCTCTGCGTACTGATTGATCGAGGCGGCCGCGAGCTACCGATCCAGGCTGATTACTTGGTTCGCAAGTTGGAAATATCGCCGACTGAGCGTGTCGATGTTGGTCACGATGGCCGAGGATTTTATGCCGTTGTGCAGGACTCCTCCGCCCCTAGCCTGCCGCCAAAACCATGACCCAACCGAACTTGCGGCATCTGCTCAGTATTCGCGACCTGGATCGAGCCTCAGCGCTTTCGTTGCTCGAGGCCGCAGCGGCTTTTCTTGAAGTCACGCGCCGTCCGATTCGCAAAGTGCCCACGCTGCGGGGCAAGACCATCATCAATTGCTTCTTCGAAGCCTCCACTCGCACCCGCACTTCGTTCGAATTGGCTGGAAAACGCCTGAGTGCGGACGTCGTAAATATCGCCAGCTCTTCTTCCAGCGCCACCAAAGGTGAAACACTGATGGATACGCTGCGCACGCTCGATTCCATGCACGCGGATGTCATCGTGCTGCGCCATCCAGCATCGGGTGCGCCCGCCTATGTGGCCCAACGCACGCGCGCCGCCATCGTGAATGCCGGCGATGGCATGCACGAACATCCTACCCAAGCCTTGCTCGATGCCTTCACGATTCGCACGCACAAAGGCAGCGATTTTTCCCGCATCAAAGTCGCCATTTGCGGCGACATCGCCCACAGCCGCGTGGCCCGCTCCAATGCGCTCTTGCTCACCATGTTGGGAGCTGAGGTGCGCCTGATGGGGCCGCGCACGTTGTTGCCGCACCGCGCGGAGGCTTTGGGCTGCAAGGTGTTTGACCGCTTAGAGCCAGCGATTGAGGGTGTTGATGTGGTGATGATGCTCCGCATTCAGCAAGAGCGGCTGGCCGCGGGTGCCGCGTTCTCCACCCTCCGCGAATACGCGCGCGTCTTTGGACTGAACGCTCGGCGCTTGGAGCTTGCAGCGAAGGACGCCATCGTGATGCATCCCGGTCCCATGAATCGAGGGGTGGAGATTTCCGAAGAGGTCGCCGATGGGCCAGGCAGTGTCGTTTTGGGCCAGGTGGAAGCGGGTGTTGCGGTGCGCATGGCCGTGCTCTATCGCTGTGCCAGCGAACCTGAGCAGCCCTTCGAAGGCTAGCGCCTCGATTCTGGGCGTTGAACGATCTGAATGGTGGCATCGGCACCGCGTTCTTTCGTGACCGCTTTGAGCAGGTTGCATTTACACGGGCCCGCAAACCTCCTGCGTGTCCGTAAACTTTAAAACAAGCACAGCAAGCGCGAGCGGGCTTGAAACCATCCCTGCGTAGCGCTCGCAAATTCGCCATGAAGTGGTGACAATTTCGCCATGCAATGGCGAAATTGCAAGCGATCTTTGCGCTTTTGCCCCCCATTCGTACCCAGTTCTGCCGAGCAACGACTTCGGACAAGCTCTGCCGGCGGTGGATGTTCCGGTTATCAGCGACCGGACAAGGCCGATCGTGGTGGCGCCCCGGTATTCGTCGTCAGTCCAATGGAAAGGCACTAGCCTGGCTTGAGATCGATCTGCTCCACCTCGGAGACATTTTCTCCGAGGAAGCGCCGTGCGGAATCTGAAAAACCCGAGGGTAGATCGGTAACGAGCAGTTTCAGGCGACTACCGACAGGTGGGCTTGGGCGCGCACCGATACGCGCTTCGGAAAGCAACTGAACCACGCTCTGGGCGGTGGCGAGTGCGCCATCCACCACGGGGATCGGCCTCCCCGCTAAACGTTCAGCCACCTCCGCAATGATTGGTTTCAATAGCGGATAATGCGTGCATCCTAGAACGATGACTTGAGCACCCTCACCAATCAACTCTCCGACATAGCGCTCCACGGCTAGCCGCGGCACCTCGCCTTCGAGCCAGCCCTCTTCGACCAGCGGCACAAAAAGCGGAGCTGCGCGCGCCACCACTTCATAACGGGTGGAAAGCTGACTCACCGCACGGGGATACGCGCCCGAAGCGATCGTGCCCTGAGTTCCCAAGACACCGATGCGAGGGGCTCCCTTGAAGTTTGGGGTGGCAAGCAATTGATCCATCGTTGAAACCGCAGCTTGCGCCCCAGGACCGATCACTCCAATCACCGGCAAATCCAACTCTGCGCGCAACATCTCGACCGCCACGGCACTTGCCGTGTTGCACGCGATCACCAACGCTTTCACTTGCCGTTCAACCAACACCGCCGCACAGCCACGCGAGTAGCGAAGGACTGTTTGCGCAGAACGCGTGCCATACGGGACGCGCGCCGTATCACCCAGGTAAACCACGTGCTCGTTCGGCAAAGCTTGCAGCAGCGCGTGAACGACGGTGAGCCCGCCCAGGCCCGAGTCAAAAACGCCGATAGCGCGCGGATCCGGCATTATTTTCGCCTTCGGAAGCCTAAGCTTCGACCCGGATCAGGCGAGGCTTAGACTTCAAGAAGGGCCCCGCCTGAACTGCCAGGATGGCCTTTTGAACGGCTGCTTCCCGACAGGTGTGGGTGATGAGCAGCACGTGCACCTCATTCTCGGTATCACCCGCCTGACCTTGCTGGAACATTTGCTCGATGCTCACGCCGTGATCGCCCAGCGCGCCGGCAATGAAGCTCAAGACACCGGGCCTGTCGGCGACATCGAAGCGCAGGTAGTAGCGCGTGCTGAGCTCATCCAATGACGCCAGCGGGCGCTCTTTGAATTGAATGGCTCGGGTTTGGCGACCAGGCTCACCCTCACGCATGGACCGCGCCAGATCCAGAATATCCGAGACCACACTCACAGCCGTTGGCATGTCCCCCGCCCCACGGCCCACCAGGAAACACGGACCGAGCGCTTCACCGGTGATCAAGACTCCGTTGAGCACGCCATCAATACTAGCCAGCACGCTGTGATTCGGCACGAATGTGGGATGCGCCCGAAGCCGGACCGACCCCCCCAGCTCGTGACCGATCGCGAGGTGCTTAATGGCGTAGCCAAAGCGTTCGGCAGCGGCAAAATCGATTTGATCGATACCGCGGATCCCTTCCACGCTCACGGTATTCTCACTGATTTGAGCGCCGAACGCGAGCAAGCTCGCCACCACCAGTTTCTGTGCTGCATCGTGACCGTCGACATCCAGCGTGGGGTCGGACTCAGCGTAACCGCGCGCTTGGGCTTCGGCGAGCGCGGCCTCGAAACTCATGCGATCGTCGCGCATGCGTGTGAGAATATAATTGGACGTCCCGTTCAAAATGGCGTGCAGCGTTAATACGGAATCTGAAGCCAACGCTTCACGCAGCGTTCGGATCACGGGGATACCGCCACCCACGGAAGCTTCGAATGCGAGATCCACACCGTACCGGATCGCCGTATTGAGGAGCTCGGGCCCATGCTTGGCAATCAAGAGTTTGTTCGCCGTCACCACGCTCTTGCCCACGCTGAGCGCGCGCGAAATGAGTGACTTGGCAGGCTCCTCTCCGCCCATGACCTCCACGATCAGCTCGACGTCAGCACCGAACAGCGCTTCGTAGTCTGTGGTTAACCACTCCGGCTTGCACTCGGGCACACGGCCCTTGTCCAGATCTCGGACCACGACACGGGTGACTTCCAGGGGCGCGCCGACGCGGGCCACCCAAGCCGACTCCTTCTGCTTCAGCAGCCGGAGGACTCCGCCGCCCACCGTGCCACAACCCAGAAGGCCTATCTTGACTGGGGGTTTATCAACCACGATTTGCTCACTCTCCTCAATGTTTCCTGACACAGTCGCTTGAGAATCGAAGCCCGGTCAAGTAGTCAGGCGTACTTTCCGTGCCTTGCCGGGTCTTGCTAGACTCGCGGGCGAAGCGAACCCGAGAAGCGAGCGCGCGAATGACCAACACCGTGAATCAGCCCAAGACACTCACCATTGATATCGGCGGTACCGGAATCAAGACGCTCGTGCTCGACGCCGAGGGTGTTGCAATCACTCCGCGCCAACGTGAGCTCACTCCGCAGCCTGCCGCGCCAGCAGCTGTGCTCGCGCTCATCGAAAGAATGCTGAAAGATCTCCCCGCGTACGACCGCGTCGCGGTTGGTTTCCCGGGTGTTGTGGTGGATGGCATTTGCAAGACCGCACCCAACTTGGGGCCTGATTTGTGGCGCGGTGTTCCCCTTGAGAAGGAGCTGGCGGCGTTGCTCGGGCGACCCGTGCGCGTGATCAACGATGCTGATCTTCAAGGCTATGGTGTCATCGAAGGCTCAGGTGTGGAGCTGGTGCTCACACTTGGAACCGGGCTTGGCACGGCGCTATTTGTGGACGGCCGGCTGGTCCCGAACCTTGAGCTTGGACACCACCCATTCCGCAAAGGGCAAACCTACGAAGAGAGCGTGTCAGACGCGGAACTTGAACAGATCGGCAAATCGCGCTGGAGCCGGCGCGTGCTCTTGGCGTTGGAACAGTTGGGCCCGATCTTCAACTATAGACTCGTGCACGTAGGCGGCGGCAATGCTCAAAAATTCAAGGAAGTTTGGCCTGAAAATGTGCGCTTGTTCCAGAACGCCACCGCCCTTCGGGGTGGCGTTCGGCTCTGGGAGCTCGAATCTCTGGAGCCTGCACTAGTTCGTTGACGTCTGCGAGGCAGCTTGCTTCTTCAGAAGCTCCTCGAGATAGGCCTCCGAAGGCTGAGGCATTGATTCCAACGCTGCCGCCAACACTTCGTCGAGCTTGGTGACAAACACGAACTCAAGCTCATCGCGCACCTCTTTGGGCACTTCTTCCAGGTCCGGCTTGTTGCGCTCGGGCACGATCACGCGCCGGATACCCGCTCGGTGCGCCGCCAAGGTCTTCTCTTTTAAGCCACCGATCGGCAACACGCGACCTCGCAGCGAAATTTCGCCCGTCATCGCGACATCGTGCCGCACCCGAATGCCTGTGAGCAGTGAAACCAAAGCGGAGAACATGGTGATGCCGGCACTCGGCCCATCTTTGGGCATGCCGCCCGCTGGGATGTGCACGTGCAGATCGCTCTTTTCCAAGAAATCCTTGGGGATGCCATATTTTTCCGCGTTGGTGCGCACGTAGCTGAGGGCCGCGTGAGCGCTCTCTTTCATCACATCTCCAAGCTGACCGGTGAGCTGCATCTTGCCCGTGCCGAACATACGGGTGACCTCGATAAACAGGATCTCCCCGCCGACGGCTGTCCAGGCGAGGCCGGTGGCAACGCCCGTTTCCTCGGTTCTTTCGGCAACTTCACTCGTGTATTTGATGGGGCCCAGGTATTCGCGCAGCTCATCTTCGGACTTGATCACGCGCTCCGACTTGTCGCCCTCAGCGACTTTTACCGCCACACCGCGGATCACGCTTGCCACGGTGCGTTCCAAAGAGCGCACACCAGCCTCGCGAGTGTAGTGCTCGATGAGCTCTTCAACCGCTTCGTCGGTGATAGTCAGCTGTTCCTGCTTGAGGCCGTGCTCCTCCAACTGCTTTGGAATGAGATGCTGGCGCGCAATCGCCTGCTTCTCGCGCCGCGTGTAGCCGGGGATTTCGAGGATCTCCATACGATCCCGGAGTGGAGGCGGAATGGGATCGGCAATATTCGCAGTCGCCACGAACATAACGTTCGAAAGGTCGTACGGAATCTCAAGGTAATGATCCGCAAACGCGTTGTTCTGTTCGGGATCTAAAACCTCGAGCAAGGCGGCGCTTGGGTCACCCCGAAAATCGTGCCCGATCTTATCCACCTCATCCATCATGAACACGGGATTGATGGTGCCCGCCTTCTTCATTCCCTGAATGATCTGCCCGGGAAGCGCGCCCACGTACGTGCGTCGATGACCGCGGATAGCCGCTTCATCATGCACACCGCCCAGTGAAATCCGCACAAACTTGCGGCCCAGCGAACGCGCGATGCTGCGCCCCAGGGATGTCTTACCAACGCCCGGAGGACCAATCAAACACAGGATTGGCCCCTTCTTGTCCTTCTTGAGCTTACGGACCGCCAAATATTCCACGATGCGTTTTTTGACCTTATCGAGGCCATAGTGATCTTCATCGAGCACGGCGCGAACCTGCGCAATCTCCATGTTGTCTTCGGTGGATTGGCTCCAGGGCAAATCCAAGATCCAATCCAGATAAGTTCGAACAACTGTGTACTCGGCACTCCCCACCTGCATTGAGCGCAGACGCTTCAGCTGTTTCTTCGAAACACTGTCCGCCTCGCTGGGCAGATTGGCTTTGACAATGCGCTCTTCCAGGCCATCCAGATCGCCTTGATCGCCGTCGTCCTCCCCTAGCTCTTCCTTGATCGCTTTCAATTGCTGCCGAAGCACATACTCGCGCTGATTTTTCCCCATCTCCTCTTTGATCTGGGAGTTGATGCGCTCGCGCATCTTGAGAATTTCCAGCTGGCGCGTGAGGAGCCGCAACACTTTGCGAATGCGATCCTTGACCTCTACCGTTTCCAGCAACTGCGCTTTCTCTTCGACTGGGGCATCTAGATTGGCAGCCACCAAATCAGCGAGCGCTCCTGGCGCCTGAATTGAATCGATGAGTGAACCCGCTTCGCGCGGCAGCTCCGGCATCAACTGAATCACCTGTTTCGCGACATCGCGAAGGCTCATCGCAAGAGCTTCAGCCTCGACGTCCTCAAGAACCGGTGCTTCAAGCCGGCTCACTCGGGCCTTCATGAACGGACCGCTTTGTGTGACCTCATCCAGGCGGATGCGCGTCAGGCCTTGCAATATGAGTGAATAGTTACCTGAAGAATGCTTCAAAGCTTTGAGCACGCGCGCGGCACACCCCACCGGATACAGATCATTGGCCCCGGGATCATCCGTCGAGGGGTCACGCTGCGCAAAAATCGCGATAACCGGACCGGTGAGCTCGTGCACGTCCTCGACAAGAGCCACTGATTTTTCGCGGCCGACATCAAACGGCGCTACCGCGCCAGGAAAAAGCACCGCATTGCGGATGGGGAGGACTGCCAGCTCATCTCCGAACTGGACCTCTTCGTCACCGGGAGGAGGAAGCGAGGGGGGTGCTTCTTTCTTTTTTTCACTCATGGGGAACCAGCCTAACCATCTCGAAAGAATCTAGCTACCTCAGTGCGGCAGCGGGCCCGAAAGTGTTAAGGAGGGCGAGTGAGAGCTGTCTTCTTTGGCACACCAGCAATTGCGGTGCCCTCGCTTGAGGCGCTACGTGACGTCGCAGAGGTTGTCGGCGTGATCTGTCAGCCCGACAGGCCACAAGGCCGAGGGTTGCGACTCCAGGAGCCCCCGGTGAAGCAACGTGCGCTCGAGCTGGGTCTAGAGGTTTACCAACCGACAAAGGTTAAAACGGGGGAGCTGGAATACTGGATCAGGCAGCGCCAACCCGATGTCGCGCTGGTGATCGCCTACGGACGGATTCTCCCCCCGGCGGTACTGGCTGCTCCGACACTCGGTTGCTTGAATCTGCACGCTTCACTGCTCCCTCAGCTTCGCGGAGCGGCACCGATTCAGTGGGCCCTCATCCACGGAGACTCGGAGACTGGCATCTCACTGATGCAGATGGATGAGGGTTGCGACACCGGTCCGGTATTTCTTCGCGAGCGTCTGCCTATCGATCCGTTAGAGAACGCCGGCGGGCTGACCGAACGGCTCGGGACGCTCGCCGCGCATGTGACTCGTACTTATTTGCCAGAAGTAGTCTCCGGGAAGCTCACCACGACCCCTCAGCTACATAGCCAGGCCACTCACGCCCCGTTGATCACCTCGGAGCTTTGCCGTCTCGACTTCAGCCAAAGTGCACAGCAAGTCACCAACCTGGTGCGTGGACTGGCTCCCCGTCCTGGAGCCTTCACCGTCCTTGCGGGGAAGCGGTTTAAACTCCTGGCCTGCTCACCGCTCACACTGCTGGAGCCCTTCGCCCCGGGGACCGTGTTGGTTCGAGGTCGAGACCAGGTACTGTTCGGTTGCGGCGACGGGCGAGCGGTCGAAGTTCGGCTAGGTCAGTTCGAGGGACGTGTGGCGATGGGCCCCGAGGATTTAATCCAGGGGCGCGGAATAGGCACAGGAATGATATGCCAATAACCCTTTAATTTTAATAGGTTACAAATAATACATAACCCCAATTGATAACTAATTCCCCATCTCAGAACCATTACCTTAGATATGGACTCTAAGTTCCCATTGTCAGATGCTTTTATCAGGGCGCTTGCTTTGGAGTTCCCGGGATTTCGGGTGATCATTAAGCGTGATGACCGCCTTTCACACGCCATCGACGCCGCGCTTCGGCTGCTCACGCTGGGCAAGCAGCGTTCCTTCATTTCGCACTACCACACCGTGATTGGCTTCACCCTCTACACTCCCCTCACCTGGGAGCAGACTTCGGATGTCGATCGGATCATCACGCTCTGCCATGAGCGGATACATCTGCTGCAGCGGAAACGCTTCGGCCTGATCGGGATGGCCCTTATCTACCTGCTCCCGCTGTTCCCGATTGGGCTTGCCTGGGGGCGCGCCCGCATCGAGTGGGAGGCCTACCGAGAAACCCTGCGAGCTACGGCTTTCTACTTGGGCCCGGAGGCCGCCAAAAGTGCCGCACTGCGCGACAGGATCGTGAGCCGGTTTACGGGGCCGGACTACGGCTGGATGTGGCCCTTTCGGAGTCAGGTCGAGCGCTGGTACGACTCCGCGCTCGTCGACCTCGGACTGCTCGAAGCGCCGCGGTTAGCGGGTGGGAGAGTGTAGGATGCTGGCTTCCCAAGCGTTTCAGGACAAAAGGGTCGAACGTTTTGCCACTCTTCACCACCGGTGTAGCTTCGACCCAAGTGATGGTAAGAAAGCCCCGCTCAAGCTGATGCCCCCGACCCAACAAAACAATCGCCAGAGCCCCTCGGGCTTCGAGCTAAACTCAGCACCCCCTTCTGCTGCGGGCTCCAACGCCCACACCAGAGAACTACCCGAAGGTTTATCGTGAAGATCACCTGCCCTGTCTGTGACGCCAAGTATTCAATTACAGACGAAAAGGTCCAAGATCGCCTGGCCAAGATCCGCTGTCGCAAGTGCGGCACCACGATTGTGATCGATGGCAAAGTCGATCCTCCGAATGTCTACGCGGCTGACACGCCTTCAACAGCCCAAGCTTCGGGTGAAGGCGAAGACGCCACGGCGGGTTCAGCTGGTGAATATACGGTCGATTTTGGTGAGAATGATCAGCGCAGCATGTCGCTCGCGGATCTCATGCAAGCGTTCAAGAATGGCCAAGTCACTCGCGAAACCTACGTTTGGGCGGAAGGCTTTGCCGACTGGAAGGCCTTAGGTGAGGTTTCCGAGTTAACGCAAGCTATCAACACTCCTGCAGCCAAGCCTGCGGCTCCAGCTGCTACCTTGTCAGGTCCAACTGCGGGCGGCGCAGCGCTGCCTTGGGACAAGAAGCCCGCCGCGACGATCGACATCGACGAGGACGAGCGAACCCAGATCGCAACCCGAGGGGCCGCCCCCGTCGGTAGAGCTGCCGATCTTTTTGGCGGATTTGCAACCGCCGGCAGCGAAGAGGAAGTCACGACGAGCGCCCAGCAACATGAAGCGCCCGCACCGATTGCGGCCCCAGTTACCGCTTCCACCGGAGCCCGCAACGAGTCTTCTGTTTTGTTTTCGCTCTCGGCACTCACGGCGGCGGCCGCCTCCAAGCCATCGCGCCCTGCGCCAGGCCCCTCGTCTCCGAGTGAGGATTCAGGCCTGATCGATTTGAAAGCGTTGGCAACGGCCGCGCAGAAGTCACCAGCTAACGTCCCAGGATTGGGAGTTGCGGCTGCACCTCTTGGGTTTTCCCCGCTCGGAGCCGGTTCCCCGCTGGGGGGAGTGTCTCCGGTGGCGATGGCAATGCCCTCGCCATTCGCGGGCGGCGCCGACTATGGAGAAGGCGCAAAGAAGAGCAAAACTGGGCTTTACATCTTGGCCTCCGTAGCCTTGGTTGGCGTCGTGGCGGTTGTCCTCGCTTTGATCCTTAAGCCCACCACCAACACCAACCCTGAAGGTGCGGCTGTCGCCACCGCCACCGAGGCCCGGGTTGCGGAGCCCCCCGTCGCAACGCAGGAAAAAGCACCGGAAGCGGAAGCCGCTGCCGCGCCGCCCGCTACCGGAACGGCCGAGGAGGCTAGCGCTGCGCCTGAAGTTAAGGCTCCCACCACCAAACCAAGTCGCAGTTCTGGCGGCGGCAAGAAGGCCGCGAAGCCTGCGGCGGCCAGCAGCAAACCTGCCGGAGCTGCATCGGAACCCGCTGCCGCGGCGCCCGCCAAAAAGAAAAGTGCCTGTGGTTGCGCACCGGGAGATCTCATGTGCGCCATGCAATGCGCATCAAAGTGATTCCCTCACCACGCTAAGTGAGCCGGAACCAAGAGGCTGACTTCGCCGCGCGCTGCCTTAACCTCAAAGACGGTGCCTCGCCGGTCCGCTATCCCAACGCGGACGAGGCCATCTGAAAAGTTCACCGCAAACGGCGCCTCTGCCACCGGCTTGCTGCTACCCACGGGAATGATCTGTACGGTGAGCAGCTCGTTACCGGCGTCAAGCCGCGCTCTGGCAGCCAAGGACGGCTCCTCGCGAACCAATCCTGCGCAAGTCGCCCCTCCCTTTAGCCCGTGAAGAGCGTTCATCCGGACGTAGGGATGGGGGTCGGACAGCAGCGAACAGAGCGCTGATTGCGCGGTACCCCCTGTGCGAGCGGACAGCCGCGACAGCGCCGCCGCCGCATTCACAATGACCGTTACATCTCTGTCACGGGTGGCGGCGATCAGCGTTGCTAGGTCCTTGGACTCTGCAAGCCCTCCCAAGGCCCAGACGCCAGCCGCACGCACGGAGCTGTCTGGGTCGGACGCCAGTCGCCGGATGAGAGGCAGGGCCGCCGTGACGTCTGCCAGTGTCTCAGCGAGCTTGCGTCGATCTGCTGCGCTGAACCTCCCGGCCGTAGTAAGCTGCTCAAAGCGTTTGAGGGCGGGTGGTGAATGCGGCCCCCCCAGTCCTTCCAGCCAACTATCCCGTTCGGCCCCCTCCGCCGCCAGCATCTCGGCAAGCGCGCGCTCCCGGAGTCCACGATCACCGCTCTGTCTGAGAGGTCCAGGGAGTGCCAGGAGCCATGCCTCCTTTCGCGAACCGACCGCTGAACGAAGCTTGTCGTAGAGGAGTGGGAGTAGCTCAGCCCCTCCCGCACGTCGGAGTGCGAGCGCAGCTTCGCCAACGACTCGAGGGTCTTCGTCCTCCATGAGTCGCATCAGCGCGCGGCCATAGGCTCCTGGCTCAAAATTTCCCAGCGCTCGGATCGCCGCCAAACGAATCGAAACTGGATTGCCGGAAGTCAAGAACGGCTGCAGGCGCTGACTTGCACGTTCGGCGCCGGTCAGACCCAGCAGGTTGATGTGCTGCAGCAGGCTCGCCTCATCCGCTCGATATTGTTCGAGCGCCTCCCAAATCGGATCGACCGCACGTGTTTGCCCTGGATTCGCGCGCAAGATCAAAGCGCTGGCGCTGCGCGCTTGGACACGCACTGCTGGGTCTTCGTCCATGAGCCCCGCAAGCACTGCCGGCAGGGAATCAACCCCACGCCCCGCTCCAAGTGCGGCGACAATGGCGGGGCGCGACGCAGCGCCCGACTTGGCTACGTCAGAGGCCGCCGCCATCGCTCCGACCGCGTCAATCTCAGACCAAACCTCCAAACACCGGTCAGCAACAGCGCGGACTGCCGAAGACAACAGACACTGTCGAAGGAGAGGAACTGTAACCGTTCCGATCTTTACCAAAGCCTGCTGTGCCGACTCGAGCGCGGCTTCTGGCCGAGTCGAAGAGAATACGTTCATGACGGCCGCCGCCGCTTCACTGCCACCCAGACTCGCCAGCGCAGAAAGCCCAGTTTCTTGCTCTAAGGCACGCGGAAGGTTCTGAACAAACGCAGCCACGAGCGGGACCGCGCTCGGCTCGCGAACCCTGCCGAGCGCCCAGAGCGCAGCCAAACGCACTGTTTCATCTCGATCCTTCAGCGCAGCGCTGAGCGCCGCGAACGCACGTGGATCTCCGAGTTTGCCCAACGCGCGCAAAACTTCTGTCCGGATACTCGGATCTGGATCGTTGGCCTTGGCTACCAGCGGAAGGACGCTGGCCACGTTGCCCAAATCGGCGAGCACGCGAAAAACCATGGCGCGCACGTTCGTGTCCTGATCTTCCAAGTGGCCCACCAGGATGCGCGCGGCTGCAGTCCCTTGTTGGCGCCCAAGGGCGACAACAGCCCCGAGCCTAACCTCAGCCACGGTGTCAGCGAGGGCGCGGGCTAGCGCTGAAGCACTCTCGGACACTGGATCGGTTTTGAGGACGCCTAGCGCGGCCAACCGAACTTCACTGCTCGGTTCGCTGAGCCAAGGCACAACGAGCAGCCCCGCACCTGGAATGCGCCTTTGGGCCGCTGCGCCCGCAGCATTGATTCTGACTTCCAGCTCGGGGTCGCGGAGTGCCGTTAAGATAAGTTCAGCGGCCACAGCGCCTGGCAGGCGCGACAAGCGTTCACTGGCTCGCACACGCTCAGCTGCACGTCCCGCCTGCAGCCCGCGCCGCACAGCTTCGATATCACTCGGCCACACAACTTGGGCTGACACTGGAAGCGGACGCATCAGCAACAGCAGGAGCCCGAGCGCCAGCTTCCCGCAGACAAGCGCAGAGCACCAGCGCCAACGGACCAGTGCGGGAACTCGACACTCAAGCATTCGGAGCATCGTAGGTGGCCGCAGGCCTTCCCCCAACCACTGGGGATTTTAGCGCCATTTTTCAATGATAATTAAGGGGCCACGCGTCGAAGCCGCAGGTCTCGCTGAGGCCTGCTCTGATCCGGCTGCTCTGATTATGCTAAGCGGTGCTCCGTTTCGATGCCATTGTGCTAGTTGTTGGGTGGTATCCTTCCACGCATGATTGCAAGAGTGCCTGTCCGGCCGCAAGCCAACCGCGGCTCCTTGGTGGTTCTTTTCGCAGCCATGTCTTTCGCTGGCTGCTCGGGTGGTGTCGCCGACGATGGCAGGAGCACGATGTTGCCGAGTACCGCCAACACGACCGCCACGACACCAACTGGTACTCCGAGCACCTCAAATACGCAGCCAGTGCCCACCGCAATGGCCATCGATTGCAACGCAGCTCCCCAGCCAGGTGCCTCACCCATCCGGCGCATGACACCGTTTGAGTACGATAATACGGTGCGCGATCTAACGCGCGACACGGCATACCCCGGCGCCGCGTTGCCCGTCGAAGGTGGAGCCGGCTACGACAACAACGCTGAGGTGGGAGCCGTATCGAGGTTAACCGCTCAGAAATACATGGAGGCCGCCGAGGTGATTTCAGCGCGCGCTTCCCAGAATCTGCCAGCCCTTCTAGGGTGTGATCCCGCCAGCGGAGAAACGGCGTGTGTGAACACCTGGATCCCAGCGTTCGGTAGTCGGGCCTGGCGCCGCCCGCTTCTAGCCACTGAAAGCCAGGAGATGAGCAGCCTGTTTGCTACGGTGCGCAGTTCACTCACGCTCGCGCAGTCCGTCGAAGCGGTGCTTGAGGCGTTCTTGGAGTCCCCGCATTTTCTGTATCGCGTGGAGGCGGGTGAAATGGGCGCGGCTGTAAAGGTCACCGATTATCAGCTCGCATCCAGGCTTTCTTACCTGCTTTGGGGAAGCATGCCCGACGATCAACTTCTGGACGCAGCCTCGAAAGGGCAGTTGGCTCAGCCGGCGCTCGTAGCCACCCAAGCGCGCCGCATGCTGACCGACCCACGCACCAAGGCGATGACGCATCGTTTCCACGAGCAGTGGTGGAACTACAAAGACGTTCGAACGGTGGAAAAAGATCCGGCAATCTATCCGGATTTTTCCCCGACAACGAGTGCGCTCTACGTTGAGGAAACGAATCGCTTCCTTGATTCTGCCATCTTCGAAGGCGATGGCACACTGGCCACACTGCTCACGTCCACGCGCACCTTCGTGAATCCTGCACTCGCCACGTTCTACGGCGTGACACCGCCGGCGTCTGGTTTCGCTCCCCTGGATGAACC
>Ga0163147_10003867_pt1 | contig 19539 bp, 17 predicted proteins | sample OliLakLV19MP6G1_FD_148597 | JGI IMG/M metagenome (GOLD analysis project Ga0163147, IMG submission 148597) | Freshwater microbial mat bacterial communities from Lake Vanda, McMurdo Dry Valleys, Antarctica- Oligotrophic Lake LV.19.MP6.G1 | ecosystem: Environmental > Aquatic > Freshwater > Lake >...
TCGAATCACTACTTTGCTATTAAATAATTTTTCAATCACAAATCGCTCCTCAAAACTTAAATGTTTGTATGTATTCATAGATAGCTATCTTAATTAATTACTGTCCTACTTCAAAGGTGTTTGGGGGTGTAAATTGCTTTTTCAGGTTAAGGTAAGCTTTTTGTGACTATTTATTGGTCGTAAAAAGCTTGCCTTAACAAAGGTAGGATCGTATAGATGGGGTCGTAACCCAAGCACTAAGGCCTCCTTCACAAAAGGCCAGCCAATGGGGAAAATAATGTTGGATATGATAATAAATCCGCCGCCCAGGCGGGTGCGGCCAATCAGTCGCGTGCCTAGCGTTAACAAGCCCGTGACTCTGCGGGCAGCACAAACAATCATGGGACGGAATTATGTCCCAATGTTCGAGACAGATAGTTTCACATCGGGTTTCGGAATGAGCAACATCTTGCTTAGTCAGATTATGACGTCTAAAGGACGTTTAATAACTGAGTCGGAGCTCATTGCCTCTCACAAGACGCATGTTCTTATGTTGGTTCCAGAGGGATCAATCATGCAGTTACGCACGGAAGTTGAAAGTCGCTATTTTGTTCCAATATTCACACCTCAAACATGGTACGAGCAAGAAGCATTTGCTCATGAACGGGGGAGGCCGGGCTGGCACCTGATTCGGAAGAAGCTTCTAGGGACAGATATCTGTCCTGACTGGGATGTGCTTCGTCGACTCCTGCCTCACGACGAAGAGACACCGACGACCCGGGTGATGGTGTATACCTTAACCCGTTTCTTCCTAGCTACTGGAGAAAGATTAGCAGTCGACGCCTATGCGCACTGCTCAACATTCGACTCACGCGGTGATCGAGGCAAAGTTGGGTATTTCCATCGAGAAGGATTCGAGCTCGCACAGGGTTCTTGTTACAAACGTACCTGTGTGGGGAATATCGGCCTGGCCGCCACTAAAAAGCAAGTGTAAAAAAGTAGGGGCAATAAGGCCTCTGCTGACAAGGGTTACCCCTCGCGCACGCGCGAGGGGTATTTCTATGTTTAAAGTTGAAATAAGTAACCAAACAGGCTAGAATAGTGCGACCTGCTTGGGTAGCTCAGTTGGTAGAGCATTTCCCTGAAGAGGAAGGGGTCGGCGGTTCGAGCCCGCCCCCAAGCACAAAAAAAGCCGCGTCAGCGGCTTTTGTCGTGCTTGGGGGAGTAAGACACAAATGTGTCTTACGTCGGGCTCGAACCAGCGGAGCGATGTGAGGAAGTATGACGAACGAGTGAGCTGTGTCCCGCGGCACCACGTACCTTTGCGAATACTTGGAGTAAAGTACGTTGGTGACCGTCAGGATCAGCCCGCCCCCAAGCACAAAAAAAGCCGCGTCAGCGGCTTTTGTCGTGCTTGGGGGAGTAAGTGCTACTTCACTTGATTCACATTTGAACGTACCTTTAGTTGTGTACTTCGATGTTTATCTAGTTTAGGTAGTCGAATTTCTAGTAGTCCGTGTTTTTCTTGCGCTTCAGCTTCATCAATCACAACTTCTTCAGGTAATACTAAAGTTCTCGTAAAGCTTCCCCAGAATAATTCTCGATGAAAATAATTGTCATCATTAGTCTCCTGGTACTCTTCGCGGATGCCACGAATGGTAACCATGTCTCTAGTGATGGCGATGTCTAGATCAGATGGGCTAACTCCTGCAACTAGAGCTTTGATGATAATCGCTTCATTTGTTTGATACATGTCAACCGGAAGCTCACCTTCTTGTGGAGCTGATTCTGGAGTTTCGTCATGTTTCCAATCTTCTTCGGTTTGAAAAGTTGAAGCATCTTCATTTTCATTGTCGCCAAAGGTGTGTTCTTCATCAAGAATTCTGTCGTAGTCCTTTGCTGGAACTGAGCCGGTGAGTCTTTCGAGAAATGATGGTTTTTTCATAATATTTTATTTACGTGAGAGTAGAAACTGTGATGCTTCTAATAATTTAATTTTTTCGAATAATAAGAACAGGGTAATTATTCCCATCCACACAAAGAGGAAGATGATTAGGATTCCTCCTCCACTTGCATCCATTATAAAAAAGTTAAACAAGGCATGCAATAAAACAGCCATGAACAACCCTATGGTGCCATAAAGGAGTTTTATACTATCTGAGCGATAAAAAGCAAAAGCTAGGAAGACCCCAACCGTTGCAGAAGCAAGTACGTGGAGCAAGGTGGCGCCTAAGAAGCGGAAAGAGCCAGTAATAGTGGCAGTTAAATAATCGCCAGCGGAAAGTGGATTAAACATAAACAAAGTGTTTTCTAGAGCCGCAAAACCAAGAGCGATAGTGATCATGTAGATAATATAATCGATAGGCTCATCGACTGCTTTATGCCAAAGAATAACAATCAAGGCCGCGGCATACTTTAAAAATTCTTCAACAATAACCCAAACAAACATGACATTAGAACCATTATAGATATCAATAGCTATTTTCTGTAGAGGCAATGCTATTGGTACCACCGCCATGCCAGCGATGAAAGTGATAATAATCAGGATAATCGGTTCAGGATTTTTACGATCTTCTCGCAGCCAAAACCAGAGCCAAAAAAGCATTGGAATCAAACCGGCCAAGAAAGCCAGTGCAAAGTGTAGCGAACTCATATAACTATTGTACCAGGCTAAGGTTTTAATTCAGCCCGCTAGTTTGTCACTTGGGGGATTAGGTATTAGGCCACTTTGCTACCATCAGCAATTTTGAATCATTCATTTTCAGTTTTTCTGGAATATTTTGCCAAACAGCTTCAGTTACAAATGGCATAAAAGGGTGGAGGATTTTGAGAGAGTCAACAAAAATACCTAGAAGTAATTTTTTGCGTGAAGCAATACCTTCAGCGTCTTCTCCTCTAAATACATCTTTACTCTCCTCTAGAATAATGGCGGCAAAAACATCCCAAATGTAATGGTAGATTTTTTCTCCAGCCAAATGCAGTTGGTGGTTGTTTATATCGCTACTGACCTCAGTAATAACTTCGTTAAATTGCTGTCTCAGGTTTTCGTCTGCTGTGGTGAGCTTTGTCTCAATTTCAAAGTCGGTTGTATTTTCTAATACAAACCGTGAAATATTCCATAATTTGTTAGCAAAGTGTTTGTAGCCGCGAATTTTCTCCTCTGAAATACGACTGTCAGTACCCGGGGCAGTGCCCATAATCAGAGAGACACGTACTGCGTCCATACCGTATTTTTCAGCCATATCAACCGGGTCAATATTGTTGCCGAGTGATTTAGAGATTTTACGACCTTGTCCGTCACGTACTAAGCCGTGGAAGTAAATTGTCTTAAAGGGTACTTGTCCCAAGAAGAAGCCGCTCATCAAAATCATCCTCGCCACCCAAAAAGGAAGGATGTCGTAGCCGGTTTCAATAATGGTAGTTGGATGATAATTTTTAAGATCATCTGTCTCTTCAGGCCAACCTAGAGTAGTGAAGGTCCAGAGACCAGAAGAGAACCAAGTATCTAGAACATCCTGATCTTGGACCCAGTCCGTGCCTGGTGATTCAATTTGAACTTTTATTTCATCTCCTTTTTGTTCCAGGGTACTCTCTCTACCTTCGGCATTCACCTTGTACCCCAGGGTACTCTCTCTACCTTCGGCATTCACCTTGTACCCCAGGGTACTCTCTCTACCTTCGGCATTCACCTTGTACCAAACGGGTATCTGGTGACCAAACCAAATTTGTCTGGAAATACACCAGGGTCGTAGGTTCTTAGTCCAGTTTCGATAAATTTTATCAAAACGTTCGGAAACAAACTTAATATCACCAGTCTCGGCCACTTGGAGCATTAGCTCCCGCAGTGAGATAGTACTTCCAGAAGTAATGCCAGTTAGCTTAGAATTTTTTATTGTAAAAGGCTTTTCAACATCTATCCACCATTGTAGTTTTGGTAAAGGTTCAACAATTCCACCCGTACGTTCTGCTGTAGAAACATTTTGATTTATTTCTTCTTCTTGCTCAAGTAAGTTTTCGTCCTTCAACCACTCTGCCACTAATTCACGGGCTTCGGCCACCTTTTTATTTTCTAGACGACCACTAACAGTCATTTTGGAGTATTCATTAATTACTTGTGGACGGTCTAGATTGTGGCGATCGGCAATTTCCCAGTCGATTTGGCTATGAGCCGGAGTAACACCTAAAGCTCCAGTGCCAAAATCCTTTTCTACCGCTTCGTCGGTAATAATTTTGATGTGTAGAGGAACGTCACAAAAGACTACGTCATATTCTTGGCCGACAAATTTCTGGTAGCGCTCATCTTCTGGATGGACAGCCACAGCGACGTCGCCAACTTTAGTTTCTAAGCGGGTGGTAGAGATGGCGATAGGGAAGTCTTTACTGTATTTAAAGGTATACAGTTTAGCTTTACGTTCCTCATAGACAATTTCATCATCAGAAATAGTAGTCTGACCTTTTGGATCCCAGTTGACTATGCGATTGCCGCGATATATCAGACCAGCTTCATACATTCGCACAAAGGCCTCCATAACGGCTTGGTAGCGTTTTTGGTCTAAAGTGTAGGCATAACGACTCCAATCCAGTGAAGCCCCAATAGAGCGCATTTGGGACAATATAGTAGCTTTGCTACCTTCCACAAAAGTATCAATCCGCTTGAGTAACTCCTCGCGACCTAAATCATGCCGAGTCTTACCTTCAGTCTTTTGGATATCTTTCTCCACGCGCGCCTGAGTCGCAATCGCCGCTGAGTCCGTGCCGGGTACCCATAGCGTTTTCTTGCCCTCCATACGAGCGTGACGGACAAATACATCTTCAATAGCAACCATCAGTGCGCTGCCCATATGGAGAGTACCAGTCACATTTGGTGGTGGTAGTACCATAGAAAAAACCTCGGCGTCCTTGTCGGTAATTCCTTTCTCAACACACACATCAGGATTAAAAAAGCCAGACTCTTCCCAGAGGTCGTAAAGTGCTTTTTCATGCGCTGCCGGATCATAAGGCTTTAGAAAAATCTCTGGAATGGCTGGTTTATTTTGTGAGTCATTTATCATATAAAAATACACTAATGTGAGCGCATACTAACATTCTGTGGCTTTAATTTAAAGCTCTAGTATTAGAGAGATTGGTTGCCGTTAGCTCGTATATTAAAAGCAAAATCAGCCGGTGACAAAGCGTTTTTTAGTTGTGCATGTCCAGCCAAGGCAATCATAACACTGTTGTCAGTCGATAAGTTTGGTTCAGGTAAATAGACTTGTAGTTCAGAGAAAGCTGGGTAGTTGGCTAAGCCCTTGATGGCATGGCGCAAATGTTCGTTAGCTGAGACACCGCCACCGAGAATGAAGCTTTTGGCAGAGTATTCTTGAATAGCCTTGATGGATTTTTGTAACAGTACGGTGACGGCCGCGTCTTCGAAATCACGAGCTAGGGCCTTTTTTTCATTCTCGGATAATGTCTGCCCATTAATGGCATATAAGACAGCTGTTTTGAGACCAGAAAAAGAAAAATCTAGATTATCAGAAAGAAGCATTGGATGAGGTAATTTAGCGTAGGGTGGCAAGTTGGCAATTCTAGCTTCTCCAGCTAATTTACCAATCTCAGGACCACCCGGGTAAGGCAAGCCAAGCAAGCGGGCCACTTTATCAAAAGCTTCACCCACAGCATCGTCTCTGGTTTGTCCCACTTTTTCATAATTACCCCAGTCACTCATAAGAATAATTTCTGTATGTCCCCCAGAAACCAATAGTGCTAGAGCCGGGAAGGTAACTTGCTCTAATTTGTTTTCTGTAAATATCGAAGCTAAAATGTGACCTTCCATATGGTCGACGGCCACTACTGGTGTATTCCAGAGCTGGGCTAAGGCCTTAGCAAAGTTAATCCCGACCCAGAGGGCTGGTTCAAGGCCAGGACCGCAAGTGACGGCAATAACATCAATTTCAGTCTTACCAACAGTGGAGTGAAATTTAATTAGTTCATCAGCTAGACCGGGTTCGCGATTAAGAAGAGTTTGAATTTGAGCTATTTCTTCATCGTCTAAGGTAGTGGCTTTTGTCGGTAGTCCGCTTTCTTCTAAAGCTTGCTTCAACATCGGTAAAATAGTGATGATGTGTTCACGTTTAGCGACAGCCGGAAAAACTCCGCCAAACTCTTTATGGATATCAATTTGTGAAAAAAGGGCGTTACCCAGAACTTCATACTGGGCATTAGGAAAGTTACCAGTTACTTTGACGATACTGATGGCAGTTTCATCACAACTTGTCTCAATTGAAAGCAGATGCATACAGAAAGTTATAACATAAGAAAGGCCCCTAGCGATGTGTTGCTGGGGGCCTCGGCAAGTGAACGCAGATTAACTCTGGTCTGGGTCGAAAACTGAAACCGTTGGGTTCTGACGAAAGACGAGTGATCGCCGACGACGTCTGCGGTGTTTCAGAGATTGACCACAACTACTACGATTGTTCACGCACGATCCGGCCGGATTTGCGTGGCTATTATCGAGTGAGTTCTTTAACGAACAGCTTGCCCACATGTACCTTAGCAAAACCGAGTCAAATGTCAAGTAAATTAATGTTTGTATAAAAAACCACCGGCTCGTACTAGGTACTAGGTCGGCAGTTGGGTCCGTTCGCTGCGGGATGCTGTTGATTGCGGCTCCATCAATGACCTTTCAAATAAAGAGCCCTACGTCACCTTCGGGGTGCAAGATGATGGCGTACGTAGTCAAGGGCACACTCGCAGCTGAACGGACTCTTTGAGTATAGTGCTAGGATTACTGTTGCTAAGACATTTCTGTACGCCAAAAAATTATGCTATTATCGGACCACTTGCATTTGTAAGTATTAAGTCCGGTTAGCTCAGCTGGTAGAGCGCTACATTGACATTGTAGAGGTCACAGGTTCAAGTCCTGTATCGGACACCAATTTAAAAAGCCCTACTTAGGGGCTTTTTAAATTGGCGTCCGATAAAGGAGACATATGTATGTCTCCTGTCAGGACTTGAAAAGCGAAGCGATGCCGATAGGCGAGCGAGCTGGGGTCGAGAGTACTTAGCAGAATCTGAGCTTGCGAAAGATTATGCTTAGTAACTCGTGACCAAGTCCTGTATCGGACACCAAGTAAAAAATCTCCATATAACCAACTACTAATCCTCCAAATATACTTCAACACCCAGCTAACCGTAACCTTTCTTTAAAATTTAGAGTAATATTAAGTATAAATTTAATAATTTTTTATGTGTGGAATATTTGGATACGTTGGTAAAAAACAAGCTGCACCGATTCTACTTGAGGGGTTACGTACTTTAGAATATCGGGGTTATGACTCTGCTGGTATCTTTGTTGCTGGACACGGGACACTTAAAGCTGCAGGTCCAATAAAAAATTTAGCCGAGAAGGTGACAAATGACGTAAATGGAATATCTGGTATTGCTCATACACGCTGGGCGACTCACGGCGCTCCGACTGAAGCCAATGCGCATCCACATCATGACATGAGTCAATCGCTCTGGCTGGTTCATAATGGAATTATTGAAAATTACCGAGAATTGAAAGAGGGACTCATTGTCCAAGGGATTCGCTTTTATTCTGATACCGACACTGAAGTTTTAATAAAATTAATTGGCTCCTTTTATCGCGGCAACTTACTTCAAGCCACCAGATCTGCTCTTAAAGCCGTTCGTGGTGCTTATGGTATCGCTGTTATGAGTGAGCGAGAGCCAGACCAGATTGTGGTAGCTCGCCTCGGTAGCCCGATTGTACTTGGGATAGGTAAGCATGAAAACTTTATTTCATCTGATCCGTCAGCCTTGCTTGTTCATACTAAAGAAGTTGTCTATCTTGACGATGGTGACATGGCAGTGGTGACCAAAGAAGGCTATGACATTACTACAGTTGCCGGTGCTAAGCGCAAAAAAGCCTCTGAGAAAATTGAGTGGAGTCATGAAGCAGTGCAGAAAAATGGTTATGAGCACTTTATGCTGAAAGAGATTTTTGAAGCTCCTGAAGTAGTCGAGAATACCATACGTGGACGACTACAGGTTGAGGATGGTACGGCCAAGCTTGGCGGTTTAGAAAATGTCTTAGCTAGTTTAAAAAATGTAGAACGACTGCATATTATTGGCTGTGGGTCAGCTTATTATGCTGGCCTTGTCGGTCGTTATATGCTCGAAGAATACGCCGGACTGCCGGTTGAGGTTGAGCTCGGAAGTGAATATCGGTACAAGAAGAGTTATCCAGATAAAAAGGCGGCTGCGTTGTTTGTGAGCCAGTCTGGTGAGACAGCAGATACTCGCGCATCGCTTGAGAAAGCCAAAAAAATGGGTCTACTCACCTTAGGAATGGTCAATGTTGTCGGTTCGGCGATTTCACGTGAAGTAGATGCAGGCATTCACAACCATGCCGGACCGGAAGTGGCGGTGGCGTCGACCAAAGCCTTTATTTCCCAGCTAACTGCTTTTGCGCTATTTACTTTATTTCTAGCGCGTGAGCGGGGGATGAGTAAGGCCGATGGTTTAGAAATAGCCAAAGCTTTAAAGGAACTCCCTGACTTACTCAGATCAATCTTAAAAAATACTAAACCAATCGAGAAAATAGCAAAAAAATACGCCAAGTATCGTGACTTTATGTATATCGGGCGTACTTTCCATTCACCGATTGCTTACGAAGGTTCCTTAAAGTTAAAAGAGGTGACCTACATCCACGCTGAAGCTTATGCTGGCGGAGAATTAAAACATGGTCCAATTGCGATGTTAGATAAAGATTTTCCAGTGTTTGCTTTGGTGCCGCAAGATGCTGTTTATGACAAAATGATTTCTAATATCGAAGAAGTACGAGCCCGGTCAGCTCCAGTTATCGCCTTAGCTACGGAAGGGGACTTGAATATCGCTTCAGTGGCAGATGATGTCATCTACACCCCTAAGACCCATCCATTGCTACAGCCTATTGTGTCGGTCTTACCGCTACAGTTGTTTGCTTATTATGTTGGTGTCGCTAAAGACTTAAATGTCGATCGACCTCGAAACTTAGCTAAGAGTGTCACTGTCGAGTAAAAACATCCCCAAGCTATCATTGCTGCAAGAAGGGCAGTGCATTATGACTAACTAGCAAGTGTTTATAGCGTCTTTTGTGTGATTAGAAAATAGTATAATTAATGAGGGTTATTTATTACTTTAGATTTTAATATGAAAAATTTAACGATGAATCAAGTATTGGTTTGGATTATTACTTTAGCCGCTGCTTTTACCTTAGGGAACTACTGGGGTACAATCAATCTATAAGACTTTAATTAATTATGCTAAAAATCTCTCGTAAAGCACCGTCTTTTAAACTACTTGATCAAAACGGTCAGCTTCAATCCTTGAAAGATAGTTTTGGTAAGTGGACCATTATTTACTTTTATCCCAAAGACGACACTCCTGGCTGTACCAAAGAAGCGTGCGCGATTGCTGATATCTATAAAGACTTTAAGCGACAAGGAGTCGCTGTTTTTGGAGTAAGTAAAGATACACCCAAGTCACATCTTAAATTTGCTACCAAGTATAATCTGCCGTTTACACTACTTTCGGATCCTACTATGGAAATGATGACTAAATATGATGCCTTTGTTGATAAAAAAATGTTTGGGAAAGTGGTTCGTGGTACCAATCGGATTACCTACGTCCTTGATCCAGAAGGAAAGATTGCACAAGTCTACCCTGAAGTAGATCCAGTTAGCCACGCACTACAGCTTTTGGCGGATGTTAAGAGATTGAAGAAAGGAGTTAAAAAAGTTTAACCTAATACGGTTTTTCACCAACGAAATTTCCTGGAGGATTGTAGCGACAGACCCACACCTCACTTTGGGTTTTTCCTTTGCGGCACATACTTACACCACAACCCACCTCCGTTGTTTCCTCCCAGACTACTTGCGTGTAATGGCCACAAATTTTTGCTGCAGAGCAACTATTTTTACTGTAGTTGTAATCTTTTGCTTCTGAAGTCCAGGCATTGACTACTATTGCTGGGGTGGCCGCTAATCCGGTGTTGCTGCTACTGGTGCGTGACCCCCAATAAAGGTTTTCACCATAAGGTGTGGCGTAGTCGTGCTGTAGGAGACAATTATTGGCTTGTAATTCATCACTCCACTTTTGAGCACTTTGTGCCAACTTGTGTGAGTAGGTGAGCGGGTCAATATTTACTGCGTTTCGGACAGCGTTATGCGCAGCCAACATTGCCGAAGAATCAAAAGTAACTGGCGTAATTTCTGTTTTGACTTGCGGCAGTGGCACTTTTTGGTCTTGATGTTTTGGTTCTGGATTTAAAATCGGTTTTGATGGCGGGAGAGTGGGCGGTATTTCGGACTCAACTTTCGCCGGACTCTTTTCAGGAGAAAGAGACACCTCCTCAGGAGACGATATTTCTACCTCTGACGTTGTGTCTGATAATGGCTCAATGGGGTCTGCTTCGCCTTGACTACTGCTATATATTATTAAAAAAGTGGCACCAATAGTGAGTAGAGAAGCAATAACATAAAGGATAATTCGTGAGCGGGTCATAGAATAATTGTACCTTATAGCCTACACAGGGTCTATGAAGTAAATTGAGAGCAAAGGCACTTTAATCCTAGGTAATTTTTTAATCTTTCGTTATTATTGAAGGTGATGGAGTCTCTTTTTCTATTTTTGCTTGTCCTTTCAGGACCGTTACTACTTGCTGGTTTGATCTGGCCAAATTTCCTTCACCGTCTTTATCGGCGACCTCTGACACGAGGGCAAAATTTGGTTATCTATTTTCTAGTGAGTCTTTTTTCATTCATCGGTTTTGGTTTAACTTCATCGGAACTCGATTCAACTAACATGGTCTCGGATCCGCAGGTGGATTTTGTCGAAACAAGTGACGCTGAAATTATGGCGGATGCTGATGTCGTTTTGCCTGAGTCTTATTCCTTGCCCCAAAACACCCCTGTGCTTGAAGAAGATGCTGTAGGGGACCAACTGTCACTGCAAAGTTTACAAACTTATTTAGTTACTCGAGTAATTGATGGCGACACCATTGACGTGCTCATGGCGGGAGAAAATAAGCGAGTCCGCTATATTGGCATTGATACCCCAGAAACAGTCCATCCGTCTAAATCGGTTGAGTGTTTTGGGTTAGAGGCTTCAAATAAAAACAAAGAGCTAGTTGCAGGGAAGGTGGTGCAATTGGTTAAAGATATTAGTGAGACAGATAAATATGGACGCCTACTGAGGTATGTTTATGTTGACGGGTTGTTTGTAAACCAAACACTGGTCCAAGAAGGCTTTGCTAATGCCTATTCCTACCCTCCAGATATTGCTCAAAGTGAAGTCTTTCTTCAGGCAGAAAGAGAGGCTAGGGAAGGAGGAATAGGGCTGTGGGGTGACGTTTGTGCGGAGTCTGTTACAGGATCCCCAACTACTGAGATCTCGGCTACTTTAGATAGTTCACCAGTAACCAACACCAATCCATCGTGTGTAATTAAAGGCAACATCAACGTCGCAACAGAAAAAATTTTCCACGTGCCCGGGTGTCAGTCATATAATCAAACTAAAATCAATGAAGAGGCTGGTGAGCGTTGGTTTTGTTCAGAAAAGGAAGCTCTTGATGCCGGTTGGCGTAAGGCCTTGAATTGTTAAGTTAATTGAATCTGTGACAAAAAGATAAGTATCTTTAATTTGCCAACAGTTCGCTAGTTAATTCTTCAATACCGACCTTGGTCTTTGAAGAGTAGGGGAATGGTTCGTGTCCGACAAATATTTTACTGAGTTTTTTTAGTTGGTTTAGGTATTGTGATTTTTTAATTTTATCAACTTTGTTTAGGACAATCACAATTTCTTTGTTGGCTTTTTCTAGTTCTTTTAGTACAGCCAGATCATCTTTGGTGGGGCCAATTTCAGCATCAATCAGTAAGACTACTTTTGGATTATATTTTGAATCAAAGAGATACCAAAAAATAAGTTCACTTAATTTTTCTAAGGTCTTAGCTTGTGTCTTGGCAAAACCATAACCTGGCAAGTCCATAAAATGATGCGTGGTGTTAATTAAGAAAATATTAATTTCTTTAGTTCGACCCGGAGTATTACTGCTGATAGCTAAATCCTTAACCCCGGTCAGAGAATTAATCAAACTAGACTTACCAGAGTTCGACCGCCCAATAAAGGCGATCTGGGGCTTGTTGTCGTCTAATATTGAGTTGGTACCCTTGATTCCACGAAGAAATTTGGCTGAGGTTATTTTCATAATTGAATCCTAGCAGAAATTGAGGAGGATGGCGATTGCGGAAGCCGTTTTACAATGTGTTACTAGTCCGAGGTATATATTCAATAACTGATTTATAAGTCCTTAAACTACTTAAATAATTGTTAATAGTATTCCCGTGCTGTGCCGGACCGGTGTCCGTTACTTTGCATAACATGGATAATTTTTCAATTATCATCAAGTGTTCTCCTGCTTTAAACAATTCTTCACATTTTAATTTTACAGAGTGCACCGTCTCTTTTTCTGAGTATGTTTTTCAGATCTGCAAGATTTAAATTTGGAATTATTGGAAAACACCACTACGTCAAAAAACGGCTAGTTTTTAAAGACTAGCCGCTTTGTCATCTCAGAATCATTTATTGCTTAACATCGTCTTCTTCATGATGATCTTCCCTATGTTCATCATGTCTATGCCTATCTCCTTCAGGCGCGTATTCGTCATTATTACCATGATCAGCATGGGTATGGGTTTCTCCAAGCACGACATTTACCCCAAACATCAAAACGGCGCCAATAAGAACCAATAGCAAATGTGATCCAAAAGAACCAGATCTTGTACTGTCTGACCTGGTAGGGAAGAGGTCATGAAATACCACGTGCAGGAAAAACCCCGATGCGATAGCCAGTAGGATCCCTTCAAGATTGGTGGTTGTTAAAGCCAGGGAGCCAATAGCGACGCCAATAAGAATACTGCTAGAAACGGCAAAGTTAACACTTAGTGCTCGTTGAACGCTATAACCAGCCCGTCGAAGTACAAAGAATTCTGAAATTTCTTGAATTGCTTCGTGGGTAATGATTGATATTGTTACGGCTACTCCAAGATTAGTCGAAGTCATAAATGCTGGTACTAAAATAATACCGTCGGTAATATTATGAATGACGTCACCTGCTATTAACTTCTGGGCACTCTTGCCGCAGGTTTCATTATGATGGTGATGTGACTCAGGGATTAAAATGTGCATTGTCCAGGCCAAACCGTAACCAACAATTATTAGTCCTACAGAAAGTAATGATGAATCAATCAGATGGTAGACTTCTTGTGCTAGTACCAAAGCGGTGACGAGAAATACTCCCGCCGCAAAAGATATTAGCTTACTAATATTCTTTTCCAAGAAATTACCTGCTGCCCTTTGAGTAAAAATGACTCCGATGAGAGAGACCAGCATAACTGCTAATGCAGCGACAAAAATTGTCAATAACATACTTTTTTCCTTACGATAAAGAACAAAAAAGAACAAACTTTAAAAGCAGACTACACTATTGCAATTAATTTGCAATAGTGTATGATTTATTTTAATGTTAAATTCAGAGAAAAAACTACCAGTCACTGTATTATCGGGATTTTTAGGTTCCGGAAAAACTACTCTTCTAAATCACATTCTGCGTAATCGCGAGGGAATAAAAGTGGCTTTGATTGTAAATGATATGTCGGAGATTAATATTGATGCTGATATTGTCGCTCGTGGTGACGCCAACCTCAGTCGTACCGAAGAAAAGCTGGTTGAAATGAGCAATGGCTGTATTTGCTGCACTCTTCGAGAAGACCTACTGATTGAAGTAAAGAAACTGGCTAAAGAAGGTCGTTTTGACTATTTACTCATTGAATCAACGGGAATTAGTGAGCCATTGCAGGTGGCGGAGACTTTCACCTTCGGTGACGAGAGTGGTGATATCCTCAAAAATTTTGCCAAGCTCGACACGATGGTGACGGTTGTTGATGCGGTAAACTTTTTGCGTAACTGGAACTCCAGTGAAACCCTCAGAGAGAGGGGTGAGTCGCTTGGTCAGGCAGACAAGCGAGATATTGTGAACCTCCTTACCGATCAGATTGAATTTGCCAATATCATCATTCTAAATAAAGTCAGTGACGTTACCGACGAAGAGAAGAAAAAGATAAGAGGCATCATTGCAATTCTAAATAGTGAAGCTGAAGTGATTGAAACTAATTACTCAGACGTACCACTGAAGAAAATTATCCATACTGATTTATTTGATTTTGATAAAGCTGCTCTGGCTCCAACTTGGCTTAAAGAAATCCGCGGCGAGCACGTGCCTGAAACCCTTGAGTACGGTATAGATAGTTTTGTCTATAGAGCCGACAGACCGTTTCACCCAGAGCGCTTTAATCAATGGATAGAAACTATTCCAGAAACTGTAATTAGAGCTAAAGGCTTGTTTTGGTTAGCGACCCGGTTTGAAGAAGTGGGCGATTTTGCCCTGGCTGGAACTCAGCTACACTTGCGTGCCGCTGGATGGTGGTGGGGCATTGTTGATGAAGGAGAGTGGCCCGAGGCCATCAGGCAACAAGCCAAAGAGAAAAACTGGCAGTCACCCTACTTTGATCATCGACAAGAGCTGGTTTTTATCGGTATAAAAATGGACAAAGAACGCATTATACAAAGTCTTAATGACTGCCTATTAACAGATGATGAGTGGCGACTTGGCGTGGTCGGATGGCGGACGTTAAATGACCCATTACCACAGTGGTAAATATATGAGAATTGCATTTATAAAGAAAAAAGGATCGAATACGATAAAAATTTATCGTATTTTGAAATAGTAATGTATTTTATGGGGAATTTATTATTTAACACACCACAGGTTCGGGCGGCTACAGCCTCTACAAAACTACACAATTCTCTTGACCTCATCGAGGGTGATTTCCTGGCGTGGAAAAAAATTGAAAATAAGCTAGTAATTAAGTACTCAACTCACTTTAATAGTCTGATTGACATCAGTTCAGCCACGTCAATGAATGTTTTTGCGCAATCATTCAATCCAACTACAGACCTTGATTCAGAAAAAATTTGGGATAAAGTTCAGTCATATCCTTTTGTTCTTCCAAAAGAACAAAATCTTGAAAATGAGTTTGCACGGTTTGTCAGTGAACAGTCTGTTATACCTTTAAATCCAAATCAAGTTACTGTATTTAATGGTGCGTATGCAGCCATGCGCACTATAGTTTTGGCTTTGCCAGGGCGGTACGTTTTAATGCCCGAGTTTACCAATCATGCGCAAAAGATGTCAGTTTCAGCAATGGGAAAGATAGTGGTTGAAGTTTCAATGTTTGCTCCTGGATGGAAAATTGATCTAAGGGACCTGCGTCAAAAATTAGATGAGTTTGGCGTAGATATTTCATGTATGTATATTTACCATGCATTATCAGCAGACATTACTGAATCGTACCTTTCAGAATTGGCTAATTTACTTGCTGAATATGCTGTAGTACCTATATTTGATATTGATGTTATAAAGACTGCACACACCTCAGTTTATTCGCCATTGCTAGCGATGAATAATGAATATTTCATGCAACATGGGATGTTTCTTTTTAATATGTCAAAAGAATTCAGTGCCCCGGGAATTCGTATTGGTTTTGGAGTTGCAAGTCCTGTTTTAGTCCAACAAATTAAAAAATTTCAGCAGATAAGTCTAGAAATGGTTCCACCGACAAACCGTTACTTGGCCGAGTGTATTCTTAAGAGCTATGATTTTCCTAAAGCAACCCAACATTTGGTCAATCGAATGAAATGTTTAGTGGAAGGTCTGCAGAGCCTTGAAATGGAAGCAACATTACCCAATATTGGTGTAAATCTTTTTATGCACGTACCACGCTCTTTTGAGCATAGTAAGCAGGTGCTTCCTGATCATCTATTTAGTTACTATTGTCTTACTCGTGCTGGCGTGATTCTACGACCGGCATCTGTATACGGTCATAGATTAAATCACTTTGTGCGATTTGTAGTCGGTCAAAAAGAAGAAGTAATAAATGAAATGATACAACGTTTTAAAGAAGTTGGTATTCATGGAAAGATGGAGTTACCAGAAGATCTTGAGGCAGAATACCAAAGTAATCTTTCCGACATGTAATGATTTGTCCCGTTTGGCGCAGAATATGGTGCGTCAAACGGGGCATATCATGCCTCAGATTTAAGTTCTTTAACCAAACTTGCAAGGAGCAAGCGAATGACAAACATTCTGACAGTTCTCGGCCCGCTCGGAAGCGGAAAGACAACCATCGTCAAAGCCCTGATGGAAGCAAATGTTTTGCCACCTGGGCGGGTACTTTTGGTGGTGAACGATGTCGGTCAGGTCAATGTTGACGCAAAAAGGTTACAAAATGTCGGAGAAATCCGCGCCATGACTGCCGGTTGTATTGGATGTTCTGACCTGCCTTCTTTTCTGGCCGTCATGCGTGAAGCCTCTGAAGCCGGCATTGAACACTTGATCGTTGAGCCAACCGGCATCGCCGATGGTCGAGAAATCAAAGCCGCGGCCGATGAAGGTGGACTTCCGTTTTTTGCAGTCACGCTCGTGGATGTTCAGCACTTCGAGCGCAATCGTGCGCTCGGTGTAATGGAAACACAATTAGCGGTGACCGACATGATTGGCCTTACCTGGTTTGAGGAGAAGTTTGGACTGCAGACCAGTCCGACTGACCCTCGATTAAGTGAGGCAGTTGCGTTTTGCGGTCGGTTTGCACCAGGGAAACAGATGTTTATGGTCCCTTCGGGAGGCCATGAGCAACTGAAATTCTTGGATCAAGCAGTTGAACTTTACGGAAATCAAAAACGCCCTCGGGTACCTTTTGGTACCCATACATGCCAACATGGCGATGGTCATCATCATAGTCACAATCATGGCCACCATCACCATCACCATCACATCCATGGTCTAAAAGAGAATCATGGTGTCTATGCTGAAAGCGGTGATTTGCCAACCGATTACACTCGGGATGGTCTTGTCATTCTTTTGTCAGGGCTGGGTGAAAATCTTGTGCGAGCGAAAGGAGTTGTCGAGGGAAGTGAGTTTGATTTCACGCAAGGAACGCTGCGTTGGGGTGATTCATCCGTTTCAGCTTCATACTGCACTCTGATCTCTACCGCACCAATCAATCTTTTTGCCACTCCAGAAATTGGGGGAAACAAGAAGGCACTGATGCGAGGATACGAAATCTCTCCGGAAGCCACAGCAGCTGCACTACGGTGGCAACTTGGGGAGTATCCAGCTAATCGAGGGCCACAAGGAAATATTCGGGTGGACTGTGAGGCTGATATCGTTCGTCAGCTTTGTGAACGTCCAGGTGTTTCTGAAAAGCTACGGGGTATGGCAATACGTCAGTATTGTCAGTGGCGACTTGAAAGCCTACAAATGCTCAATGCAGAGAAAGAATCATGGTCATCCCACGTGGACTTCCATTACTGGCAGCGTCGTCTTGGTGGCGTACTTGCTTGGCACGCTGTTAACTGTCGCAAAGAGATTGGTCCTGATTTCGTGTCTGCAATTCTGCAAGAGCGCGCCGTTGAGCACGAGTTGCAGGGACTCCTCAGTCTACAAGAGCTTTCGTTTCTTGAAGAAAAGGCCGAGGAGCGCCCGGACTTGGTGGCAGACGTCATTCGGTTGGGTCTTGAAAGTGAGGTCACTACTTTCGAGAAGGTAAGCGCAGTGATTCATCACTGCTTAAACCTTTCTGAGAGAAACCAAGAATGGTTCATAAAATGGCAGTCGGTACAGCAGGAGTTTGCTGTCACGATTGAATGATGAGTTAGTCGAGCTTGACTTTCAACGCTCATCTGCAGTGGAGTTAGCCTGAGGCTCATGGACCGGCGTTGCTCGCGCGACGTCGGTCCATTTTTTATGCGCTATACTATATACTGTATATTATGATGAAACGACACAGTAAAAAACGAGAGCAAATACTAGCAGTTCTGCAGGAGGCAAAAACTGCTCTTTCGGCTGGGTCAATTCATGACATTCTACCGGAAGTAGATAAGGTAACGGTGTATCGTAACTTGGGTCTGTTTGTCTCCGATGGTATCGTGAAGGCGATGAATTTTGGCGGTACTGAAACTCTCTATGAATACCAACAACACCCGCATCATCATGCGGTATGCACTGATTGCGATAAGGTAATTCACTTCACTGCTCCGGATGAAAAAATAAAGAAATTACTCGGATTAGCTGACTTTCAAGTGAACGAACTAGAAGTGACGGTAAGGGGAATTTGTAATCATAAAAAATAGATATGTGTGGTGTTTGCGGCTTACCAAGTACTCATGTCAATACTGTTCAGGCAGTAAGTCTGATACCACTTTTCTTGTTAGTATTCACTACTTTTCTATGGGCTTGGTGTATGGTCACTCGACTAAGAATCGAAAACTATTTCTTAATTAAATTTAGAAAATTAGCTTCTTATTTTAAAATTAAATCTAACTAATCTAACTAAGTATTGTGCGAGGACTAGTTTTTGGGTTAAAGAACCACAAGACTCCCTAAATTGATGTCTAAAATAATAGTACTCGGGTCACTCCGATACTAGTTAATTGTCTTGGTGGCGATGTGTCGACCTTTGCGCTAAGTATCGCAGGTGAACAGGAACACAGGTAAATAGATCCAGTCACCGTTTATCCCTAAAAAATAAGGCATAATAAATACCTATGCCAAGATCTGCCCGTGTCGACGTTGGTGTGAGGATTATCACGTACTGAATCGTGCCAATGGTCGATCGTTATAAAACGTCGGCTTGTCCCAGTTACCAATTAAGAACTTACTGGTTAGGATTAATGTTTATGCGTACTCCCACCATGAGGATCGGTTTCGTGAAGGATTGTATTAGAGGCGAATACAATCAGTACTCCTAGTGCAAGAACTGTTACCAGCCCACGGGTTGTTGTAGGTAAGTTGTATTTACTTCCAAAAGTTACATAAGCTACTACCAGACCAATAGCCAACAGATATCCAGCATAAATGGGGTCATCTAAATAGTGCTGAATACCTCCTGACAAAAACCCTGTTGCAATAGCGAGAGCCGTGACAATACCAAAATATTTGATGCTCAATGCTTCTTTGTTAGTTTGAGCTTCAAATACACTGCCAGTTATCATCAGAACGAGACCAATAATACCCAGAATAACATAGCGAGTACTGTGAGAGTCAAAGGCTCCTATATGTACAATTGACCCACCAATTAGAGCTACACCCAGATAAGAGGTGAGATAAATAATAAACTTTTTAGAATTGTCTGTCATGCACAAATAATTTATTAACCATTCACTTTTAAAAAACTAGACACGATTTGATACTGATTTTATTTCAACCTCAAAAGTATATCAAAGTTCTGAATAAATATTAGAGTGTCTAATTATACAATAATAAATATAGCTTCTATTATTGTGACCTTACGGGGAATGATCCTGACGGTCACTAAGTTAGTTTGTTTCGCTTCGCTCATAAACTAACAAGTGCCGCGGGACACGCCTCACTCGTTCGTCATACTTCCTCACATCGCTCTGGCGGTTCGATTCCCACGTACA
>Ga0163147_10003869_pt1 | contig 19537 bp, 18 predicted proteins | sample OliLakLV19MP6G1_FD_148597 | JGI IMG/M metagenome (GOLD analysis project Ga0163147, IMG submission 148597) | Freshwater microbial mat bacterial communities from Lake Vanda, McMurdo Dry Valleys, Antarctica- Oligotrophic Lake LV.19.MP6.G1 | ecosystem: Environmental > Aquatic > Freshwater > Lake >...
TTTCCGTCACAGATATCATCAATCTCCCACAGCTATCGATCTCAATTATACGTTACACCATCCCCAAAATCGTGCACGCCCACGCCCGCGCCTGACCTGCTTCATCGCGGCTGATCACCTCATCATACGCGGCTTTATTGCGGACATCCCATATCACGGTCGCAATATCGACCTGCTGACCGGATTGCCGCTCCAGCAGATAATTCAGCACATCCATCAGTCACGACTATGTATTCAACATCACCGGGTTTCCCTCTGAAGTGAACAGTAATCTCGTCCAAAATGGGACGGTCACGGATAGCGTGACGGTTGATGCGAACAGCGCGGAGATGGTAGAACTACGCCTTGCCACCGCACCGGAAACAGCTGTCGGGCAGTACGTCGGTCAGATCAACGCGAACCGCGACGATGGTTCCAGCCTGATGATGCCGTTGGTATTGAACGTCGAGAATACCTACGCGCTGCAAATCGTCAGTCAGACGTTAAACGCGACCACGTTCAGCGGTCAGGACTTCACGTTCAGCATGACCGGCTTGAATTCCGGTGCGGCAACCGTGACGAATGCCGCCTTGCGGCTCGATCTGCCCACGCGCTGGATCGCTCAGGTTGAGCCGCGAATGAGCGCTCAGGTCGAACCCGGCGCACAGGTTGACTACACCATTCGCGTCACCGTACCAGCGACACAGGCGGCGCTCGATCAACCGCTCACGTTCGCGTGGGTCAGCGACCAGGCGATCAGCGCTGATGCCAGCCTGATGGTGCGCGTGCAGGACAACCCGAACTTCCTCCCAATCGCGGCTGGGATTGGCGTACTGGCAATCCTGGGCGTGTTCTTCTACTTCCGCAAGCAAGGTCGCCGCTGAAGCGGCAGAAGGATCACAATCTCATGACAACACTCGCCATATCGACCCCGCGTGGTGCGGGACGACAGAATATTGCGGTGATCGCCCGCAAAGAGATCGCCGATGCTTTTCGGAACCGCCTGGTCGTCATCGCGCTCATCATGCTGCTCGCCCTGGCGCTGGTCGCGGTCGGGTTAGGTGCGGTGCAGGTTCGCACTCGCGTCATCGAATATGAACAGTCAGTGCAGGTGCTGCGTGATTTGGGACGCACCGAGATTCCGCCGATGCCCGACCTTAACCCGCTCGCGGTCTCGAAGAACTTCATCAACTATCTGGCGATGGTCGGGGCGCTGCTGGCGATGATCTTAGGGAACGTGACCATTGTCAAAGAGCGGACAGCCGGAACCCTCCGGCTGATCCTATCGCGTCCCGTCTACCGGGATCAATTTCTCACGGGAAAAATCATCGGTAATGCCGCACTTCTCGCCGGAATGCTTCTGGTGGTCGGACTGGTCACAATCGTGGCAGTCGGCGTGATCGGCGGCGTATGGCTAACGCTCGACCAGGGGATCAAGCTCATGCTGACGATGGTCATGTCGTGGCTGTACATGCTCACCTTCTTCCTGCTGGCACTGCTGTTCACGCTGCTGCTGCCGAAGGGCAACCAGGCACTGCTGTTGACGGTGATCGTCTGGTTGGTGTTTGCGTTCATCTTCCCGCAGATTGGCGATACGATGGACCTGGACAACCAACTGCCTGGAGGATTCTTCGCCGCCATCGGCATTGGTCGTGACCAGGAACAGCAGGCACTCGCCAGCTTTCGCTGGTATGAAACCGTGCGTAATGGGGTCGAGAAATTGTCGCCGACCAAGCACTACGAGCGAATCAGTTTCGCGCTGCTCGGCGTGAAGCCGCAGTTCCAAGCCAATACGTGGACGGAAGTAGTGACGCTCAAAGCCAACAATATCGTCGGGCTGCTTGTGCCTGTCATCCTCCTGGCAGGTGCATCTTATGTCGTTTTCCTGCGCCGTGATCTCTAGTCAAGGCTCCTAGTCCCAAAGCTGTCCGGCAGCGGACGAGTCGGACAGCCTTCTTTGTCGGCGCTTTTGGAGTTGCTGGACTTAAACTGCAATTTACCTGCGCGCCGTTCACTGAAAGCATTAACCGAACGGCTCTAAAGGAGTTTGAACATGAAGCAGTCGTTTGTCATCGTTCCATTCGCTGCTATCGCCGTGCTGATGAGCGCGGCATGTGTCGGCGCGCCCGCGAGTCCTGTCCCCAACACGCGCATAGCAGCAACCACCGTTGCAGGTGCGGATACAACGAACACCCCTGCGACAACCACGACCAATACCGCTCTACCGCCGACATCCTCCCCTATGACGACGGGCGGACCTGATGCGGACGGCGATGGACTCCCCGATAACACGGAGTCGTTACTGATGACCGACCCCAACAATCCTGATACGGACGGGGATGGACAGAATGACCGTGTGGACACGCTGCCGATCTTCACCGACACCCTGATTGTGGAAACCAGTACGACGGTGGGATTCACCATCAACAGCATTCTGGTGGAAAACAACGTCGATACGAACAACCAGGCAGTCCCGGATCATCTCGAACTTTCCCTCACGAACACAAGTGGGACAACTCTGACGAATTTCGACATCTACTATACGATCAGCGACCCGACGGCTGGCACAGTGGAAGGGTACTACCGCACCCTGCCCGACTTTACCCTGAACGCGGGTGAAACCAAGTCGTTCCATATCGATAACGCTGGATTACCGGATCATTTCAGCGGCAACCCGAACAGCCTGTTCTATATCAACCAAAATCAGCTCGTCGTCGAAGCGACACTGCACGCGGGGGGCTACGCGCCGCAAACGATCTCCGTTAACAAAGATCCCCGTGGCGAAGGCGGTGTAGAGTAAAATGCGCGGATCGTTGAGTGAGCAGTTCGCAAACCACAAAAATTGTATCGAGGTTTAAAACGTTGGAGACCGTTGGCAGAAGCTGACTGTCTCCTCGATCTCACCTGATTAAGGACGTTGAAATGATCGCTTACTTCCACCAGTTGTATCGCCGGCTTTACGGCACTATCGGCTTTGTCATTGTCTCTGGACTGTTGCTGAGCGGCGTAAGCCTCTATCTCTTCGCCAAAGTTGCTGAAGATGTCGTTGAACAGGAGACGATTGTGCAGGTCGATTTGGCGCTCGCCAATGAACTCCACAGCGCGCTGATTGGCAGCAGGTTGACCGTTCAGATATTCAAGTTCATCAGCTTGTTCGGCTTTCAACTTCTCTTTGTCGTCGCGATCATCGTTGCCGTTGGATTTATACTACGGAGGCAATGGTTTTATCTGCTGATATGGGGCATCACATTGCTCGGCGGCAATCTCTTGAACAGCGCAATTAAGCTTTTGTTTGCGCGTCCACGCCCCATATTTGTCGATCCAGTCGCGCTTGAACAGAGCTTCAGCTTTCCAAGTGGACATTCGATGCTGTCCTTCATCGCTTACGGGATGGCTGCCTACCTGATCTGCCTGCTGGTGAAAAATCACATTGCACGGATCTTCATCGTTTTTGCGGCGGTGATGGCTATCGTTTTGATTGGAATTAGTCGCATGTTTTTGGGCGTACACTACCTGAGTGATGTCATTGGTGGTTTCACCGCAGGCGCAGTTTGGTTAGCCACCTGCATTACCGCGATCCGCGTCTACCGTTACCGTGCGTCACATCTTGCTAAAGCGGTGACCACGACCGATCTGAAGGGATCGATACCATGAGAGTCCTGATCGTCGAGGACGAGCCACGCATGGCGGCACTGATTCGCCAGGGATTGGAAGAAGATAGTTATGCGGTCGATGTCGTGGCGGATGGAAGCGAAGTCCTGAGTTGGGCGGAGAGCGCCGACTATGACATCATTCTGCTCGACATCATGCTGCCAGGTATGGACGGAATCGCGGTCTGCCGTCAACTGCGCGCACATGGGTACATCATGCCGATCCTCATGCTCACCGCACGTGACGCACTGACGGATAAAGTCCAAGGATTGGACAGCGGCGCGGATGACTATCTTGTGAAACCGTTTGCAATTGAAGAACTGACGGCGCGGTTGCGGGCATTAGCTCGTCGAGAAGGTCCGAGTAAGACTGTGAAACTTCAGGTGGGCGATTTGGTGCTGGACACCGCGACCAAGCGTGCGCGACGGGGCAGCCTGGCTTTCGACTTAACAGGCAAAGAATACATGCTGCTCGAAACTCTCATGCGTCATCCAGGGCAACTCCTCAGCCGTGACCAGATCATCGAACATGTCTGGAATATGGACTTCGAGTCCGGTTCAAAACTTATCGAGGTCTATATCCATGCGCTGCGAAAGAAGATAGACGAAGGACACGATCACAGACTCATCCAAACCGTTCGTGGTTTAGGCTATCGCATCAGCGCCGATGAAACTGCTGAATAAACTGCGGGTTCAACTGGTGCTTTGGACCGTCACTCTGGAAGCGATACTGCTTCTGGTTTTCGCGCTGATCCTGGTCTTCGCGCTGCAAAACTCACTAAGTCAGCAAATCGACGAAACGCTGCGCCTAAGCGCCGCCCAGATGAATGCGGTCGTCGATGTAGCGCTTGACAACGGGGTATCGCGATACGAGATTCCTGCTGAAGACACCGCTGCGCTGCGCGGGCGTGGGGTGATGGTTTGGATCCTTGATCCCAGTGGCACAATTGTTGCGACCGTCGGCGAAGCAGCTGACATACCGCTTCCAGTTTCCCTGCCTTTGCCTGGCACGTTCGCAGACACTTTGTTATCTGATGATCAGGCTGGACGGCTCTTCGCCCTGCCGCTGCAGGAAGGCAATCGCGCATTCGGTACGCTGGTCCTTGCGACATCGTTGCGCAGTGTGCAAACCTTTATGCGAGACGTACTGCTGAGTTTAGCGATAGCGCTTCCACTCGTGCTGATGTTATCCGCAGCGGGTGGGCTTTTCCTTGCCAATCGCGCCCTCTCCCCTGTCGCCTCGATTACGGCAACGGTCAGACATATCAGCGCAGATGATTTGAGCCAGCGTATTCACCTGAATACCCAGGATGACGAGATCGGGCAGTTAGCCAATACCTTCGATGCCATGCTGGAACGACTACAGAATGCCTTTCAGCGGGAGCGCCAGCTGACATCGGATGTATCGCACGAACTTCGCACGCCATTGGGACTGCTTAAAACGCAGTTGAGCCTGGCGCGTTCGCGTCCGCGCGAAGCAGCTGAACTCCTTCAGATGATGCGAGATATGGAGGACGATGTTGACCGAATGACTCGTCTGGTTGAGCAACTGTTGACGCTCGCTCGCCTTGAACAACGGGGAATACAGCATCAAGCCGATGTTGACGTAAGTCTGGTCGTGGAGGCGGTGATCAGCCAGTTTCAGGGACAAGCCACCGCGCACAGGATCAACCTCACGTTGACGTGTCCGCAACAGGTCAACGTGACCGTAAAGGGCGAGACCGAAGCATTGTTTCAGGTGTTTGCCAATCTGGTCGAGAATGCCATCAAATATACGGAGCCCGATGGTTTCGTCGGCATTGAGATCGTTCGACTTTGGGATGAGATTTCCGTCGCGGTGATCAATAGTGGGGAAGGGATTGCGCCGGAACACCTGCCCCATCTATTTGAACGCTTCTACCGGGCAGATAGTGCGCGTGCGCGGCAGACCGGTGGCTTTGGGCTGGGGCTGGCGATTGCGAACGCCCTTGTGCAATCCCATCACGGCAGCATCACTGCCGCAAGTCAACCCGGTCATCAAACCACCTTCACCGTGACACTGCCGGTGAATACCTAATCCTGATGAAGCTTATCTCCGCTTCATCAGGATATGCGATTTGAAGCGGTTCCAATGGGGTGACTAAATCTTCGCCGCGAGCGCCGGTTCGGGCACTTCGATGGCGATGGCATCTTTCTTGGTGACCGCAAGATAGATAACCGTGATTGCGATAGCGATCAGGAACAACGCACTCGTCCCAACGGTACCAAGCCCCAGACCGCCGTCTTCGGGAAGCTGCGAGAACCAGTCACCAAGTGATGCGCCGAGCGGACGAGTGAGTATATAGGCGATCCAGAAGGTTAAGACCGGGTTGAGCTTGAAGGCGCGATTGGCAATGGCATCCGCAGCGATCAGTCCCCCGAACAGGAGGGCAGACACCAGATAGCCCAACTCGAAACGTTCCGCAACCAGGTCACCAGCGGCAGTCCCAAACGCGAACGTAAAGAAAATAGCCAACCAGTAAAACGCTTCACGGCGAGGCGTGTAAATCGAGTGGATGTCCAGCGTTTTTTCGCTCAGATACCAACCGATAAAGGTCGCCGCCAATGCGATACTGAATGCGATGGTTGTGGTCACGAGACTCACGCCCATTTCATCGACCAGATTATCGGTGATCAGAGTGCCAAACACGCTGAGCAGCACGACCACTAACCAGTAAATGAGTGGCGTGTATTGCTTGGATCGAAACTGGAAGAAGAGCGCGATGACCAGCAGGACGCCAAGAACCAGCGTCGTTCCGGTCAGGCCCAACCCAAGGTTGGCGTTGAGAAAATCCGCTGCGGTTTCGCCGACAGTGGTACACAGGACCTTGATGACCCAGAAGAAGATGGTGATTTCTGGCACTTTGCTGTAAATGAGCGGCTTGTTCATGATTTTGATTCCTCTCCGTATATGCGTCTGCTTGATGCCTGAATGCACTGATGACGTTAGAGAGGGAACATGAAGTCATCATGAAATCGTGAAACTATCAAACAGGGGCAAAGGCAGTTTCATTTTGGCTTAACGTCGGTCGTTTATAGTGAAAGGGGTTTAGGAGAAACATCATGCACATCCTTGTCGTCGAAGACGAAAAAAACATTGCCCACTACGTCAAACGGGGTTTAGAGGAGCGGGGATACGCCGTCGATATCGCGTATTCAGGGCAGGAGGCACTGGAATGGACGGCGGGTGGCACCTTTGACCTGATTGTGCTGGATATTCTCCTGCCGCCGCCCGATGGGTTATCGGTCTGCCACACCTTGCGAGCGCGCGGCGTGCAAACGCCGATCCTGATGCTCACAGCGCGTGATACCGTCGATGATCGGGTGCTCGGATTGGATGCAGGTGCGGATGATTATCTGGTCAAGCCGTTCGAGCTGAAGGAATTACTGGCGCGGTTGCGCGCGCTTACGCGCCGGGCGCACGACGTACCGAAGTCGCCCGTCTTAAAGGCTGCGGATTTATGCCTCGACCCACGGACGCTGCAAGTCACACGCGCCGGGCAGCTCATCGATCTGACAACGAAGGAATATGCGGTGCTGGAATGCCTGATGCGCGCACACGGGGCAATTCTCACGCGCGAAATCATCGCCGATCATGTGTGGAGTTACGACGTTGCGCATGGATCGAATGTGATCGACGTTTACATTCGCACATTGCGACGCAAAATTGATGATCCATTTGCCCAAAAGCTGATCCATACCGTGCGTGGGACTGGTTATCGGTTCGCGGTGGATGACGATGATCCTGCGCTTTAGCACGCTGCGCTTTCGTTTTGCGCTCTGGACGGCGACGTTCTTGATCACCGCACTGATTGGGTTCGGTGTCTTCGTCTACATCATCATGTCCAGTGAACTGTCCCGTTCGGTCGATGATGCCCTCCAATTGAGCGCGGCGCAAGCGATTGCTGCAACCGTTGAAGATGAACGGCTTTCCGTCTCCGATGGGCTACCCGAACTTTCGACAGTCCCAGCCTTACGAGACAAAGGTCTGACTATTCGTGTCCTCAATGCGGATGGAGTGACATTAGGCGCGTTAGGGGCATATCGGGATTTGCCAGTCACCACTGGCAATCTTATCGAAGGTGGCGAAGGGAACGTTTCATTTGTCACGCTTATGGATGCTGATAACTTGAATCCGGTGCGTTTTTACACCGCACCGATACTGGCAGACAACCGACTGCTCGGCTATGTTCAGGTTGGGCAATCGCTCGACCTGATGAATGATACGCTCGAACGGTTGCTGACGGCGCTCCTGATTAGTATTCCGCTTCTGGTCGGGTTAGCCTCTGTCGGAAGTTATGTTCTGGTGACCCGCACGCTAACCCCGATTGATTCGATCACGCGCACCGCCGAACGTATCTCAGCTCAGGATTTGCATGAGCGCCTCAACCTTCCCCGCACGCATGATGAGGTCGGACGACTCGCTGCGACGTTCGATACGATGCTTGACCGGTTGGAGCGCTCCTTTCTGCGCGAACGCCAGTTCACGGCAGATGCTTCACACGAATTGCGGACACCGCTCACCGCCATGCAAACGATCATTGCCGTCACTCGTGAGCATCGCCGCACGCCAGAAGCTCATGAGCAGATGCTGGATGACTTCAACGACGAAACCAAGCGGCTGCGGCAGCTGAAGGAAAAGTCGTGACAGGCGATGCCATGTTCACCCAGCGCCTCCTGTCGCAGCCGATTATGGATGCGGATGGACACTACATTTGGATCGTGAAGGACAACCAACCCACACTCCGTACCATGATTGAGTGTTTATTTCGCCCACAAACGGCGCGTCCCGGTCATGGTACGATGCCTACAGACTTCAAAACCGTCTCTAAGGTCAATACTGGACATGGTCGCCTTGAGCGCAGGACATTGACAACCAGTTGTCTGTTGCAAGGCTACTGCGACTGGCCGGGCGTGTGTCAAGTTTTTCGTCTTGAACGCTCCCGCACCCTCCCCTCATCTGCCCCAACTGTTGAAATTATCTATGGTATCACGAGTCTTTCCCCGCTTGAAGCAACCCCCACCCAATTGTTATCTTTCCTTCGGGTACATTGGGCGATTGAAAACCAACTTCATTATGTTCGTGATGTTTCTCTCCACGAAGATGCTTGCCGCCTCTTTTCTCTCAATGCCCAGCGCTGCATGGCGATCCTCAACAATGTCATCATTGCTCTTTTGCCCTCTACTTCCTTTTCCTTTCTCCCTGATGCTCAGCGCTTCTTTAACGCCCACCTCTCAGGTCGACTTTGCACATCTTAATTTTATATCTTCCCCTCGGGGAAAACCGCTAAGTCGATTTATCAAATATTGTTGTGATAGGGTGATATTTGAAAACGCTGACAGTTTTTGACAGTTTTCCCTGAGTGAAAATAATAAGCTAACCGTTGTCATGTGCAAAGTCGACCTCAGATGCCTTAGCTTTGCTCTTCTGACTTTGCAACAGCCCTGTCAATCAATGCCAGCAATTGGATTAAGGGATGCTCATGGGTTATCATCTCGTCAAGCCTTTTCGATATGGTTGCGGTGTGGTAACCAACAACTTTACCCGAATTGGCTCGTTTTTTTACATTGGCAGCTTATGCCCCACCCTCAGATACGTTCCACTCCGTATCTTCTTAAGTCAGCCTGTCTCTCTTAAAACAGGAATACGCGACTAAAAATCAACACCCACCCCGCAAGGCGATTGTGTTTTTGACCTGAGGGGAGGACAGCCCATCCCTGCCCATTTCCGTAACATATCTTCTTGGCTCCATTCAGGTTTAACCGTCATTAAATTGTGGTGTGTCAGCGCAGTGAACGTGAAATTTACCACAAGCGTAGACACCAGGATTTTCCCTGTGTTACAAATGAGCATAATGACCAACAGTGGTGCGCTCATTGTGTGCCATGAGGAGCAAACAAAGTATGAAAAAACATGTTTTCGGTGCAGTATGTGCTATGATGTTCACACTGACGATCGGGCCAGTGACAGCACAGGAACGTAAAGTGCTTAATATTTATTCGGCGCGGCACTACGGCGCGATTGAAGCCGCGTTCGATCAGTTCACTGCCGATACGGGGATTGAAATTCGGGTGTCACAGGGAAGCCCCCAGGCACTGCTGGAACGTCTGCGCGCCGAGGGCGAATACAGCCCCGCCGATCTGTTCCTGTCCATCAATGCAGGGACGATGCTGCTGGCAAAGGAAGAAAGCTTGATCCAGCCGCTGGATACCGCAATCGTCGAGGGCGAACTGGATCCCACGCAGTATGATGAGGAGGGCTTCTGGTTTGCCCTGTCAAAGCGCGCCCGCACGTTCGTGTATAACCCGGAAACAGTGGACGCTGACCTACTGACGGATTACGCCAGTCTGGCAGACCCCCTCTGGAGAGATCGCCTGTGTATGCGTCCGGGAGCGCACATTTATACGATTTCGCTGATTAGCAGCCTGATTTATCATCTGGGTATAGAAGAAGCCGAAGCCGTTGTCGCCGGGTGGGTCGCCAACAACCCGACCTACATTGACAGCGACACGCGCATCATCGAAACGATTGCCGCAGGCGGGTGTGATGTGGGTGTGGTGCATCAGTATTATCTGGCGCGTTTACTGACAGAAGACCCGACATATCCGGTCAGTCTCAAATGGGCGAATCAGGGCGAGGACAGCACAGGCACGTTCTACAACGTTAACATCGTTGGGGTGACGAGCGCTGCCATTAACATAGACAATGCCATCGCGTTTATTGAATACTTTTCGAGCGGTGAAGGGCAGTCCGGCGAACCTTCCGGCTTCCCCGGCAGCAACTACGAATATCCCACCAACCCTGCCGCGGCACCTGGCGACCTCATCGCCAGCTTTGGCGAGGTTGTGTTCGACGATACGTATCCGCTGGCAGAGTATGGCAACATGCAGCAACAAGCCGTTGATCTGATTAACAGAGTGGGTTATGGCATGGGTGAAAGTTAGGCAGCCAGCAACCCATCAGGAATGTCGGTATCCGTACTCCCCACCCCCATCCCTTGTCCCAGTTTCTGGAGGAAGGGATTTTGAAGTCCCTCTCCAGGAATTGAGGAGAGATTCAGCGTGGGGAGATTTTACAATACCCTTGCCTGTTTTCTAGGCAGATACCAGCCTGTCCACCGTGTAGAAATTGTCTTATAGATGAGCCAACGCACCGAACATCTGCCTGTCACCGCTGAGGTATCCCCCCACTGGCAATTCCCGCGCTGGTCACTGGCGCGGGGGTTGTGGCTGCCGATGCTCATCACCTTGCTGATCCTGGTGCCGCTGGGCTTGCTGGCATCGTCACTGCTGACACCAAACTGGGCATTGTGGCGGTCACTGTGGGACAGCATCCTGCCACCGATGATCTGGAACACGCTCGTGCTGGTGAGCGGGGTCGGCATCGGCACCTTTACTCTGGGAACAGGCTTTGCCTGGTTGGTGAACGCCTACGACTTCCCCCTGCGTGGGGTGTTCGACCGCGCGCTGATGCTGCCGCTGGCGGTACCGACCTTCGTCATGGGCTTCATCTTCATGGCGCTGTTTGATTTTGCTGGCCCAGTACAGACATGGTGGCGCGCGACCTTTGGCAAAGAGGCATTTTTCCCCGATATTCACAGCGCCGGCGGGGTCATTCTGGTGATGACACTGGTGTCGTACCCGTATGTGTATGTGCTGGCGCGTGCTGCCTTCCGTGAACAGAGCGCCAACACTATCGAGGCAGCGCGCGTCATGGGGCTGAACAGGCGGCAGACCTTTTTACGGTTAGTGCTGCCGATGGCGCGCCCTTCGCTGGCAGCCGGGGCATTGCTGGCGATGATGGAAGCCCTCACGGATTACGGCACAGTCAAATTTTTCAGCTTCCCCACCCTGAGCGAGGGTATCGTCCGCATCTGGGAAGGGCGCATGGATCGGGACAGTGCCATCCAGATTGCATCACTGCTGCTCTTTTTCGCGCTGGGGATGCTGGTGATGGAGCGTGTGCTGCGCGGGCGGGCGCGCTACTATCAGGTGGGGGGCAGTCGTGGCAGGCGCGCGGCGCGGCATCGCTTGCAAGGTGTTAAGGCGCTGCTGGCATTGGGCGCGTGTATGGCGCTGCTGGGCATGGCGTTTGTACTGCCCTTGGGGCAGCTTATTCTGTGGACGATCAGCGAACTGAGCAGGCAGACCGTCGGCGGCTGGCAGGACATCTACTTTATGTATATTGGCAATAGCGTGACTTTTGCTGGCACGGCGGCGCTGGTGGTGGTGTTCCTAGCGGTCATTGTAGCGCATGGTGTCCGTGCGTCGTCGCTGCATGGCGGGCGGCGGCAGGCAAGCTGGATCGCGCGCCTGCTCACACTGGGGTATGCGCTGCCGGGGGCAGTGGTTGCGGTTGGCGTGCTGCTGTTTCTCTCCCCGATTGATTTTGGCATCAACGATCTGGCAAAATCGCTGGGTATGCAGCGTCCGGGTCTGATCCTGACTGGCACGATGACTGGCTTGATTTATGCCTATGTCGTGCGCTTTATGTCCATCGGCTACAACAGCGTGGACAGCAGCCTGGAAAAAATCACGCCCAACATGGAACAGGTCGCGCGGACGCTGGGAGCCAGACCCTTTCGCATTCTGTGGCGCGTGTACATGCCGCTGATGAGCGCGGGCATCGCGGCGGGGACGCTGCTGGTCTTTGTGGATGTGATGAAGGAACTGCCGGCGACGTTGATGCTGCGTCCGTTTGGGATGGACACGCTGGCGTTATGGGCGTATTTTCTGGCGAGCGAGTCCTTCTGGCAGGCGGCAGCGCTGCCCAGCCTGACGATCCTGGCGGTGGGCATTGTGCCGGTGCTGCTGCTCATGCGCGTTGGAGATCGCAAGGCATGAGGAAGTGTGCGGTGGTCAGTTCCCAATACTCAGTTAAGACATAAAAGCGAGCAACCAAGTTGACCAGTGCTGCCCACACCATGATTGAACTCAAGACCGTTAGCAAGCACTTTGACGATGCCGATGCCCTGACGGACGTGTCTTTCAGCGTCCATGAAAGCCAGATTGTGACGCTGCTGGGTCCGTCCGGTTGTGGCAAGACGACCAGCCTACGGCTGATAGCAGGCATTGTCGCCCCCGATCAGGGCGAAATCTGGCTGAACGAGCGGCTGGTCGCTGGCAAAAACACCTTCGTCCCGCCGGAAAATCGGCGTATCGGCATGGTATTTCAGGATTACGCGCTGTTCCCGCATCTGAACGTCGCCGACAATATTGCCTTTGGTCTGAAAGGCGCTCGACAGGGCAAACATGCCCGTGTTGAAGAGATGCTGGCGCTGGTCGGCTTGCGTGGTATCGGCGAAAAAATGCCTTTTCTGCTGTCGGGCGGGCAGCAGCAGCGTGTGGCGCTGGCGCGGGCATTAGCCCCCGAACCAGACATCCTGCTGCTGGACGAGCCGTTCAGCAACCTGGATACTGCCCTGCGCGTAGCAGTCCGTAGTGAACTGCGCGATATTCTGCGGCGTACCGGCAAAACAGCCGTGTTCGTCACCCACGATCAGGAAGAGGCGTTATCGCTGTCAGATCGCATTGCGGTGTTGTTTGATGGGCGGTTGCATCAGTTCGGTACACCCCAACAAATCTACAATCAACCCGTCAACCTGCGTGTGGCGGCATTCGTCGGCGAAGCGAATCTGATTATGGCCCACGCGCAGGGCAGCCGTGCGGCATCCATCCTGGGCGAACTCACGCTGATGAAACCCGCGCAGGGGAATATTCAGGTGTTGGTACGTCCGGAGCGGGTGCATCTGGATACGCAGGGCGAAGGCGTGTTTGGTGAGGTGCAGTGGCATGAATATTTTGGCAGCCGTCAGCGCATTGGCGTGACCCTGACAGACAACAGCCGCATAGTCGCCAGTATGGACACGCAGGGGACATTTGAACGTGGCGATAGGGTGAAGGTCAGCGTGTTTGGTCCCCTGCTGGGATTTTAAGGGACACGACCCTACGGCATGTGTAGAAGTTATTTCAAAAGGCGGTCGACAGACCAGAGAATGAGCGCAAGCAGGCAGAAGGACTTGTAGATGTGGAGCTTACGGTTATAGCGCACGACCAAACGCCGACAATTGTCCATCCAGGCAAAGCAGCGCTCGACTTTCCAGCGATTGCGGTAACCTGAGCCTGCACGAATCGGGCGAACCCGTTTGGGTTTGCGCCGCTTACACCTGTTGGGGCGACTTCGCAAATCTGAGGGAGAAATTGGGTCTCACGCCACTCGTCAGTAGTCGTGGTGGATCCCACCCAGCACCGGAAATGCGCCACTCTCAAGTTGGAAGCGGTTCAGGCGTGTCTTTGGCACCTGCTCTGAAGCGCGCATGGCGATCTTTGATTACATTGAGGTGTTTTACAACCGCCAGTGCTTACATTTCAGCATCAATTATGCCGCGCCGGTCACCATGGCTACTTGAGCCACTGATACTCCACTAAACTAGCTCATCCGCAGTTTGGTCTACCCACGATAAAATAGAGTGACAGTTTCCCAAGCGAATACAATTATTGACAGTAGGGGAGATTGAAAATGAGCATAGGGGTAGTTATGGAATGAGTATTGCTGATTTGTATTCGATTGCTAACCGGTCTGTTCGGATCACTCCAACTGCCCATCAAGCGCTTGAACCCGGCAATCCCTATTGTCACAGTTATGGCGGTCGCATTCTGCCATGATCAAAATCACAGCAATGATGCCCCCAATGATGTGCATTATCAGACGGGGTCATCGTTCGCCGTGCCATTGCAGATCTGGGTGGCACAATGACCGAAGACCGACCTACTGCTGCCAAGAGCATTAAGAAGGTAGAGAGTGCGCAAAATGAGCAACTCGCTACGCCAAAAGCTAAACGTAAGAAGTCCGAAGAAAACGCGTAGTGTTAAACTCAAGCCAGTATTCAACCCTATATACCCGTCATACTTTTCCCTGTGAGCATGAACGGCATGTAGGGATTGCACGGTTTTTCAGCGGTTCTCGTAAACTGTCGGCACGTCGTAAGGGCGCATCATGTCCAGCACGTCGAACGCGCGCACGGCATAGGCGATACCATCCATCCCGCGTTTACGCCCTGCTTCATCGAGCAAATATAGCTGCTTGAGGATGTGCCTGATCCACTGTGTATCCTCCATCTTCTCGACGGGTTGACCGACCAACCACGCCACTTTCTCCTGCAAGACTGCCGCGCGACATGCTTCAGATCACGCTCACAGTCTTTGCAGATGTATCAAAGTCCCTTGTTCAGGGACTTCGATGTGCCGGCAGCAACGCGGCTGAATTACCGATTCAACTCGACCGCAACGGGAATCCCTTCCGCATAGAAGAACATGGTGAGGCGTTCAATCTCCGCTTTCCCACTGACGCTTTTCGAGACACGCACCCCCTCATTGATATACGTGAAGCTGAGCCGTTTGACCCCACCCTGCGGTCCGACAATTTTGACCACCTGAGTAGCACTTTTCAGTGGCGCAAGCGCCGCCTCCGCATAGGCGCGATATTGCCCGACAGTGAACTGAAAAAAGTCACTGCGCATTGTCCCGCGCCACTGCCCCATCACCGGCGTGGCGTCGGGGAACGATAGCAGCTCGCTGGCATGATCGAGCAAGCGTACCTGTAGGGCACCGTCGGTTGTGATGAAAACGATCAGCGGTGTGTGATTGAGCCGCTCTGCTGTGAACACATCGCTCAGCTTGAAAAAGTCTTCTACGTCCTTGCGTCCTGCGGTCACGATTTGAACTGTCATAATTGCACTCCTTGATTGACCATGGTTTGAAGCCATTCCTTCACCGCATTTTCACCTACCTGCTGGTAGAACTCGTTCAGGTCTTTGCCGCTTGGCACCTGCACACACTTCACTGCCCCGGAGAGCGCCGCCAGTTGTGCCGCCGCTCCTGCACCGGCTGCATCGGCATCCATACAGGCGATCACGCGCGGCACGCCCAGCAGCATCCCGTACCAACGGCGGTCGATGCGGGCATGACTGGCACTGCCAATCGCCGCCGCCCGCGCGAAATCCCAACCGACCTGCCAAGCGATCAGCGCATCGAACTCACCTTCGGTGATGATCAGCGGCGTTCGTGGCAGAATGCGATCCGCTAGATACAGGCAGCCGCGAATGTTTCCGCCGCCGATTTGCTGATAACGCTGCTCACCTGCTGCCCGTCGCACCTTGATCCCCCAGACCGCATCCTCGACCATCCAAGGGATGAGGATGCCGCACGGCACGTTCAAGCCGTCGATCTCACGCCACGCGGTCGGCGCGCCGGGGATGTACCCAAGCTGGGCGAGCAGGATCATCTGTTCGCTCAAGCCGCGTTCCCAAACCAGATAGCCCAAGGCGCGCTGCCCTTCTGGCAACCATAATCGATCGCACGCTTCCTTTATAATATGCCTCGCCTTCGCCTGCCACGCAGCATCCGGCGGCTGCGCCATGGGTTCGGGTGTGCGGTGGGTTCGGTTCAGCATTTCCGTCTGTGGCAGATCACCGCTGCCCAAACGGGCACACGCTTCTTGAAAACTCAATTTGTGGAAATGCTGCACCCACGCGATCACATCCCCTGCCGTCTGACACTTCCCGAAACAGTGCCAGTGATCGGCGTAAACGACCAGCGAATAGCCCTTCTGCTCCCCATGCAGCGGACACTTGAAGGCACTATAGCCCTGTCCCCGAACCCGCGGCTTGCCCAGATCGCGCTCAACGACGTGGCGGCAATCCACTTCCCGCTTGAGTGTTTCAATATTGATCATTATTTTCCACTTTCCGCCGACTTTCGTCAGCGCAATGTCATATGTCAAAAGTCGGAACTTTTGGCTTTTGTCATTTCCATGTCGAAAGTCCCCCTTTTGAGAAAAATGCCCCTGATTCATGGAATTTTTGTCCTTTGAGGGAAGAATTTTCGACGCTTTGCCTTAGCCTAACCTTGATTTCACAGGAAACCGTGCTGATTCAGGGTCTGATCGGCACTTTTCAGAGGGGGACTTTCGACAAAGGCATCATGTCGAAAGTCCCCCCTTCCGTCGCAAGATGTCCCGTGCTGACGGGGGCTGTTCCCGTTACGAGTGATAAAGTCCAGCACCTTTTTCTCGTTGTTCACATCCAAACCGATTTCCGCCGACTTTCGTCAACGCAATGTCATATGTCAAAAGTCGGAACTTTTGGCTTTTGTCATTTCCATGTCGAAAGTCCCCCTTTTGAGAAAAATGCCCCTGATTCATGGAATTTTTGTCCTTTGAGGGAAGAATTTTCGACACCTTGCCTTAGCCCAACCTCGATTTCACGGGAAAGGGTGCCGATTTAGGGTCTGATCGGCACTTTTCAGAGGGGGGACTTTCGACATGACGCCTTTGTCGAAAGTTCCCCTTCCTTCACAGCGACTCTGACGAAAGCTCCGCATCCGCGAGCAGTGCTGTCAACGTCGCATCAATTTCCTTACGCGACTTCACCCCTGCCCCTCGCAGGATGTCCCACGCTGATAGGGGTTGCTCGCCATTGCGGGTGATGAAGTCCAGCACCTTTTTCTCATTCTTCACATCCAAACCGATTTCTGCCGACTTTCGTCAGCACAATGTCATATGTCAAAAGTCGGAACTTTTGGCTTTTGTCATTTCCATGTCGAAAGTCCCCCTTTTGAGAAAAACGTCCCCGATCTAGCGGATTCGCAGCCTCTGAGGGAAGGATTTTCGACGCCTTGCCTTAGCCCAACCTCGATTTCACGGGAAACGGTGCCGATTTAGGGTCTGATGGGCACTTTTCAGAGGGGGGACTTTCGACAAAGGTGTCATGTCGAAAGTCCCCCCTTCCGTCACAGCTACTCTGACGGAAGCTCCTCATCCGCGACCCGATAGCCTTTCGCTGAACGCCCCGTCGTCTTGCGTTCGACGATTTCGATCACGCCGTCATCGAGCAATGCCGTCAGCGTCGCATCGATTTCCTTGCGCGACTTCACCCCCGCCCCTCGCAGGATGTCCCGCGCTGACGGGGGTTGCTCACCATTGCGGGTGATGAAGTCCAGCACCTTCTTCTCGTTCTTCACATCCAAACCGATGCTCAGCTCATCCAACAAGCGATGCACGGAAGCGCGATAGTCTTCTGCCAACATTTGTCCGCGTGCCCAATGTGCCGTCGTGATGCGTGGGACTTGATCGCCTCCTGCATCCGCCCAATCCATGATCGCCAAGATCAACGCCAGTTTTAGCGCCATCGTTGAGAAGCGCCCGTAGTTGCCGCGCAAGCGGTCATCAAGGCTACGACGCGGGTCGGTCATCTGGTGCAAGGCGGTGTAGTAAGCGTTGAAGAGATCAAACACGGCGCGATCCATCGTCGCGCTGATGGCGGGGTGCCGCACCGGTTCCTCAAGGCTGTGCAGCGCGAATTCGTCGGGTGGCATTGGAAAAGCGTTGTAGATACGAAGCAACCGCGCTTTCAGATCATGGGGGAACTCTTGGGTATCGAGGTTGTGATCATTCAGCACACACTTGATTTCCTTCTCGGTCGGGGTCAGGCACAAGAAGCGCGCCATCAGCCCATCCTCCCATTCACTATCGGTGATGTAGCGCCCCAATCGCGCTGGCGTGGTCGCGCCGATCAGTGCCAGCGCGGGGTTGTAGACGATGAGTTTGCCATCCCCGCGCAACTCGCGTTCCAGACGGCGGGGCGCGTCAAACATCTCCATCATCGTTTCGGTGTGCCCTTCCATATACTTTTTCGGGATCAGCATCTTGCTGGCTTCATCGATGATGATGCCGCGCTGCCCCGCAAACCGTGCGGCGAGGTCTTCAAGACGTTTCTCGAAGGGGAACAACTTTTCGTAGTTGGACGGTTTCTCACCTGCCAATTTCGCCACCAACATTTCTGGGGAGGTCGTAGCAGGGAGCATCAAATGGGGCATCGTGTCGCGCACCATGTCGGTGATGGCATTCAATCCGGTGGATTTGTGATAGTACGTCGTCGGAGCCACCCAGAGATAATACAAATTGGGGTAAATATCCCCAAAGCCCAAGTGCAGCACGCAGCGACGCGCCACCGCCAGCCCGACCGCCCACAACGGACCTGACTCCAAGAAGATGCGCGGCGTCATCGGCGACCGCTGACTCAGCCACTTCAGGCAGTCACGGTGAAATCCGCCGACCGTTTCAGCAGATGCCAGCAATTTGTCGGTCAGTTGAGCTGAACGTGCCAGCGGCGGGACATAGGTGTCATCGTTCAATTTGGCGGCGGTCGGGAGCGGCTTATTCGGATCCACCCGCAAGACCTGCGCACTAATCGTGTTATCGCGGCTCAAAATCTGCTGCAAGATCGACCAGTGAGCGCGGTCATGTTTCCAATCGAGCGTCGCCAACAACGCCTCGACGAGTGGGCTGAGCGTCAGCCCTGGCGGAACATCCATCATTGCCACCGCGCGGCGCAGCGCGTAGGCATCGTGTTCTGTGAGATTCATTAGACCTGCCTCCATGCAAAGTTGAAGAGAACTCGTGTCGAAAAGACAAAAATTGGGTGTGAAATTCAGTTGCAGGAGAGGGCAGGATGTGATACATTGTGAGTGTCGAGGTCACATATGTATCCCATCCCGCCGCCCACCTGCCTCATCAGCAGTGGGCATTTTCTTTTCTAGGGTGGTGATCTGCTGTTTGTAATCATGGTTCAGCCTCCAAATGTAAACGCGCGTTTACATTTCTACTCCTCAGTCAGAAAACGTTCAGCCTCACTCAAAAGCTTTCGCAGTGCTTGTAGCCTTGCGCGTGCAACTGTTGCATCTCCTTCTTGGCGCATCAATGCTCGCGCCATATCTTGTGGAGTTATTGAGTTGCTGCCTTGTACTGCACGTGCCATTTTCACAGCAGCGGGAGGAAGCTTCTCCAATGGATCTTCACTGTCCGTTTCTAAACCATCCCCTTCACATAGTTC